>Ga0172372_10006016_pt1 | contig 16699 bp, 15 predicted proteins | sample LakKiv5m_2_FD_114544 | JGI IMG/M metagenome (GOLD analysis project Ga0172372, IMG submission 114544) | Freshwater microbial communities from Kabuno Bay, South-Kivu, Congo - kab_092012_9.5m | ecosystem: Environmental > Aquatic > Freshwater > Lake | place: Democratic Republic of the Congo...
AACAGCTAACGCAACCTCTAATGCTTTAACCAGAGTTATGTGTAATGCTCTTAGAATTGTTCAGGGTAGCGCTGGTAAGACTTTTGCCGCTTTTGCAATTATTGCTGTTGGTATTGGTTTTTTCTCTGGTAAAGTGTCTTGGGGTTTAATGATTGGTGTTGCGGCTGGTATTGCCGCAATGTTTGGAGCTCCGTCAATTGTTGCTGCGATTTCTGGTGATAATACAACTATGAATTGTGGTTCAGCTTTATAGAATTTAAAATAGGTTTTGATTTATTATGTCTAAAAAATGTGAACTCCTAAATATTGGAGCAATGAGTGGTAACAAAGTTTCACACTCAAATCGTAAAACTAGAAGAAGATTTTTACCAAATCTAAAATCTATATCTTTGTTCAGCGAAGCCTTGGGATCTAATGTTAATCTAAGAGTTGCAACCTCAACTCTTAGAACCATCAACAAATATGGGAATATTGATAATTTTCTAACCAACTACAGATTTAATAAGTTGACAGTTAAAGCTCAATCCATCAGATTGAAAATAAAAAACAAACTTCAAACAACTCAAGCTTAGTTCTTGGATTTTTGAATATCTTTTAGCCCCCTTTATATTTCAATAAAGGGGGTTTTTTATTTGATAAAATTACTAGCTAAATTTCTGATCTAGTCTGAGCCAATCTAACCTACAATAAAGACCTTGAAATGAACATTTTTTAAAATAAAATTCTTCAATAAATTGAATTTTTAAATTCAAACAAAACTCCGTCTAATTTTAAAAATCTTACTCACTAATAAATAACTCATATGAACGAATATAACTTTGATACGATCGTAATTGGCGGTGGACCAGGTGGCTATGTGTGCGCCATTAGGTTAGCTCAACTTGGTCTAAAAACTGCTTGCATTGAAAAACATACAAATCTTGGTGGGACATGCTTGAATGTTGGATGCATTCCTTCTAAAGCAATGCTAGAGATATCGCACAAATTTCATGATGCTGGCCATCAATTTGAAAAACTTGGTATCAACATTCCAAAACCCAAAATTGATACTAAAAAACTAATTCAAAATAAGAACGAGATTATTAGTGGTCTGACTTCTGGAATTGCGGGCTTATTTAAAAAAAATAAAGTTCAAAAAATTCAAGGCATAGCGAAATTTATTGACAAAAACACCGTTGAAATAAATCTAGCTGATGGATCCAAGCAAAAAATTACCGCTAAAAATTTTGTTATCGCAACAGGTTCGGAAGTTGCAAAACTTCCTAACGTTGAAATAGATGAAAAAATTATCATCTCCTCAACCGGCGCTCTCGAGCTTGAATCGGTTCCTCAAAAAATGATTGTAATTGGAGCTGGGGTAATAGGCCTTGAACTTGGTTCGGTCTGGTCAAGATTTGGCTCAGAGGTTGAAGTTATCGAATATCTTGATCGCATAACGCCAACAATGGACGAAGAGATTTCTAAAAATTTCCAACGTATTTTAGAAAAACAGGGTCTAAAATTTCGATTATCAACCAAAGTTATTTCGGTTAAAAAAGACAAAAAGTCAGCAATTGTTGAAATTGAATCAGTAAATGGCGACAAAAAAGAAAAGCTCGAAGCTGATATCATTTTGGTTGCCATCGGAAGAAAACCCAACACCGAAAATCTTGGTCTTGAAAACGTTGGAATTAAAATCAACTCTCGTGGTTTTATCGAGAATCATCATCTAAAAACCAACATCGACAATATTTATGCGATTGGTGATGTCACAACTGGTCCAATGCTAGCCCACAAGGCTGAGGATGAGGGCGTTGCAGTTGCTGAAATGATAGCTGGTCAAGCCGGCCATGTGAATTACGATGTAATTCCGAATGTTATTTACACCTACCCAGAAGTGGCATCGGTTGGCAAAACAGAACAGGAACTTAAAGCGCAAAACATTGATTATAAAATTGGTAAATTCCAAATGATGGCTAATTCAAGAGCGCGAGCCACCTTCGACGAGCAAGGTTTTGTCAAAATTTTATCATGCGCCAAAACCGATAAAATCCTTGGAGCGCATATTATTGGTCGCGAAGCGGGTAACACAATTCATGAAATTGTTGTTGCTATGGAATTTGGCGGCAGCGCCGAAGATATTGCTCGCACTTGTCATGCTCACCCGACTTACAACGAAGCTGTTAAGGAAGCTTGTTTAGCGGTCGATAAAAGAGCAATTCACTCTTAATCAAATTTTTTAGCGACAATCTCGGCGCAATCGAAATGGAGTATCAAATTATATTTTGATACTCCATTTTTTTGACAAATAAGTCTCGATATCCAGATATTCTTTCGAATTTAAAACTTTATCAAACATTATAAACTCACCAATATAACCAATAAAATTTTCAGTATTACTCGAAGCAACCCACGAAGCGCCAAGTCGGGTTAAAGATTGCATTGGATTGCTTCCAGCATTTGATTTTGTTGATTCAAAACCATTATATCGGAAAAAAGAGCTACTATCATTGTGAAAAATCGAAACAATATAAGGTGTCTATTAATAAAAAAATTCCAAAATCTATCGACTGACCAGAGTATAATTGACCGCCACCGCCATTTTGCGAGTTTATAATAAAAGCGTTTTGAGTACATTACGAATTATAATAAACATAGTTTCTTTGAGTCGAAGTAGTTTGCAAAACCACAAAATAGGTTTTTTTATTATTGAGATTAACGCTTGATAAATACTGAACTTCAAACCAACCGCTTCCATTAAAATAAAGCGCTGGTAAAGAATTAAGAACTTTTTCTTTAAAAACTGCCTTATTTCCGGAAGCGCTTAAAATTGGCTTATCGATTGATTGAATACCAATATCAAACCACGCGTTAACAACTTTTCCATCTTTGGCTTCGGATTTACTAAAACTCTTTTCACTAGTCGCCTCGACCCATAAAGCTAGATCCGATATTCTACCAACTCTAGAACTGGCCGTAAGATTCCGTGCATTAGCTATTCTAAAATCACTATATAAATCAATTCCGCTCGAAATGCCGGTGATCAAAATACCAATAATTAAAATCACAACCGAAATTTCAACCAACGAAAAAGCTTGACGAAATTTATAAAGCCCGCGTGAATTTTTGGAGATTTTTGCCATAATTAATCATGAATTCTTTTAAAAACTAAAACTCTTGGTTTGCAAGCTCTAGGTTTTCTGGGGTTCCGACATGAAAATATTTTCCACTCAATTCAATACCGTTAATTCGGTTTAAAATAAAATTTTTTCCAACAGAATTTTTATAAAACTGCGAGACTGAAAAACATTTTGAAAATTGATTTAAAGTTTTTGCTGAAGCAAGAATTTGCGGATTCAGAATTTGCATACCAACATAAACAAAAGATCGCTCGATTTGCAAACTTTGCGATGAAAAATCTCGAACCAAAAGCTCATTTTCAATTAAATCAAAATCTCCACAACCATCATATCCATAGAATTCCGAGGTTTTTTTTAGTCCTAGCAAAAAGTCATGCTTGGTTGAATTAAATTTACTAAAAAGATACTCCATATCTGAAATTTCAGCTTTATCATGCCACAAAACATCGCCGTTAAGTGTTAATAATGGTTGATTAACATCAATTTTATCAAGCGCAAAAAACAAACCACCGCCGGTTTCAATTTTTTCAGATTCACGCGAAATTATGATTCTTGGATCGTTCACCGACTTAACAAAATCGACAATTTCATCGGCAAGGTAAAAAGCATTAATTAAAATTTTTTGCACCGAAGAAATTTTTTGGACCTTATCCAAAATATGACCAAGAATAGACTTGTTTTGAACTTTAAGCAATGGCTTGGGAGTGTCCTTCGTAAGTGGCATCATTCTTTCGCCACGTCCCGCACAAAATATAAAAACTTGCGTGATATTATTCATAATTATTTTTTAATTGAAAAAAGCGGTTGAGCACTTGCATTCTCAATTTGATAGGTCAGAACTCCGCCGGATTGAGCCGTCCATAGTCTTTTATAATATCCGTTTAGAGCGAGCAATTCTTCATGAGAACCATCTTCAACAATTTTACCTTTATCAAAAACTAAGATTCTATTCATCATTTGTAGAGTTGATAAGCGATGCGCTATTACCAAAGTAGTTTTATTTTCCATCAAGTTTTTCAAACTTTGCTGAATCATGTTTTCAGTAACCGAGTCAAGCTGACTAGTAGCCTCATCCAAAACCAAAATTGGGGCATTTTTAAAGAACGCTCGAGCAATAGCAATTCTTTGTCGTTGACCTCCCGACAATTTTACACCCCTCTCGCCAACCTGAGAATAATAACCCTCGGGCATTGACGAAATAAATTTGTGCGCCGAAGCCTTGATAGACGAATCAATAACGCGCGCCATTAATTCATCTTTGGATATGGGGCTTTTATTGCCATAAGAAATATTCTCGATCAAATTACGATGAAACAAAATAGCTTCTTGCGGAATTACACCGATTGCATCGTGAAGCGAATCTTGCGAGACTTCAGCAATATCTTGGTCATCAATCAGAATTTTACCCTCTTGAACATCGTAAAAACGAAGTAATAAATTAATGAAGGTTGATTTGCCACTGCCAGAATGTCCAACTAAGCCGACTTTTTGTCCAGCCTTGATAATCAGAGATTTGTCGCTAAAAAGTGGGCTATTTTGATGATATGAAAATTTAACATTGTCATAAACTATTTCGCCTTGAGAAATCTGAAGTTTTTGGTTGGAATCTTTAATTTCCGAAGTTTTTGCAACCACGCTTAGAGCTTCTTTGACAACACTAAATTCCTCTAAAAAATTACGAATTTGTTTCATAAAATCTTGAATAATATTGTGCAAAAAATTATTGATGCCAAAAATTAAAATAAAATCACCAATAGTAACTGAGCGCTTAGAGTATAGCCAAACCAACACTGCAAAACATAAAATAAAATAACCAGAAGAAATAAGGCTCAAAAAAGTATAATATTTATTAAGATAAAGACCGCGCTTTGAATAAAGTTCACTAAATTTTCTTTGAAATTTATCAACTCGATTCAACTCTGACTTGGCGCTAGAAAATAATTTTATGTTTTGAATATTGGCAAAAATATCAACAATATTGCCCATAATTCGACTTTGTTGATTTGCGACATTCATCGAAAGGCGATTGGTCAGAAGAGCGGAGCGATAAGCAATTGGAATAATAATCGCAATCCAAATCAACAAAGCAAAAGCAAAGAAAAAATTTATTGTACTCAAAGTTATAAAAGCGAACAAAACCGCCAAAGCGCCACCAAAAAAGTTGTATAAAAAAATTTCAATAATTTTTGGCGTGGAGTTGAATAGGTCTCGAACCTTGTTAACCAGAGATCCGGAGAAATTATTTTGAAAAAAAATATGCGATTGCGCTAAAAGTTTTTTGATTGAATCGTGAGTGATTTGATTACGCAATTTTGGCAAAAAAATCGCCCACACATAATCTGAAATTCTTGCTAAAATACTTGGCATCAAAATTAAAATCGCCAACAAAATCATGATATACTTGGTATTAGAAAAAAGATTTTGTGGGTCCGAAATTATAATTTGATTAATAAGAATCTTAGAAACCAAAGGCATTAGAGAAATATTGATAGCGCTAAATATTATAACAACAATATGAACGCAAAGCAGGAACTTAAACGGCAAGACCGCTTGTGCGAGAAATTTAAAAATTTTTTTATTATTAATCATTAAAAAGGTTTTTGATTAGGCTGAGAATTGATTTAATTAAATTTTTTGGGCTTAAATTTTTTTGATTTTAGTAACAAATTAAAAATTATTTTTTTATCCAAAATCAATAATTTTTATTAAACTCTAAACTTGTTATTTATTATAAAAAGTCAAGACCGATATCAACATTTTGGCATGAATTTGTAAGCGAACCGATCGAGATAAAATCAATGTCCAAAACCGAATATTTATTAATATTTTCAAGATTAATTCCGCCCGAAACCTCAATTAAAGTTTGTGGAGAATTTTTACGAATTAACTCGATTGATTCTTCAATTTCGACAATTTCCATATTATCAAGCATGATGATATTGGGCTTGAATTTAATAGCTTGCCCAACTTGAGTGAAATTGTCGCACTCGATTTCAATTTTTTGCTCTAAAGTAAGATTACTTAATTTCTGCAAGACATTTTCGACACCTTTGCAAGCGTTAATATGATTATCCTTAATCAAAATTAAATCGGCTAAACTAAAGCGATGATTATATCCACCGCCACACATAACAGCGTATTTTTGGAGCTCGCGCAAATTAGGCAAAGTTTTGCGTGTATCAAGAATTTTGATGCGCGGATTATTGAGTTTTTTAACAAAATTATGAGTGGTAGTCGCGATAGCACTAAGATGCTGAATAAGGTTTAATATCAACCTTTCTGCGACCAAAATTAGCTTGTCTTTTCCATGGCCCTCAACAATATTTTGCGACTTTTTTACGATCTCTCCATCGCCAACCAAAAAATTATATTTGATTTCACAATCCAAAAATTTTTTGGATTTTTTTAGTTGCAAAAAAACTTCATCAACAATTTTTGTGCCACAAAAAATCAAATCTTGACGAGCATTAATTTGAAAAGTGCATATCGAAAATTCATCGATTGTTAAATCAGAAGTGATGTCGTTAAAAGCATTATCTTCGATCAAAGCCATTTGAATTATCGAAGGCAAAGTTTGAAGGGGTTGGCGATTTGAGGAAATAAAATAAGAATTATCTTTGATCATAAAATATATTCAAAAAGCCCAAAATTATTCTGTGAATTCATGATAATTATAAAAAATTAACTTTGACAATATCAATGAAATCAATGACTAAAGTCATAAAATTATGATTTTATTGAATAACATTCGGCGGGGTTAAAATTTTGCTTTTTGAGCTTCGAAAGGCGCTCATTAATGAAGTGACGCATAAAATTCATTTCTTCAACCGAAATTTGTCTTTTACCACTTTCACTCTCATCAATCAGATTTTTTATAACTTTGAAAGCCATACAAGAGTCACCTTTTTTTTCACCAATAAAAGCGGGCATTTGTCTGGTCCAAATCGGTGCTTCTTTGGCATTATTTTGCGCTAATTTTTGCGCGAAATACAAAGATTTATCAAGGTCATTCAAATCTTTTTTGGCAATAAAAGTTGCTTGAAAAAGCCACCACCAATTTTTATCAATATCGCGCGAAGAATGCTCGTCAAGATATTGTAAAACATATTTTAAATCGCCTTTGTTTTGAGTTTGAGCGTAATAATAACTAGCTAATGAAGGAATTAATCGCGAATCTGCGTTCAATTTATCCAAAGTCGACATCCAATCATAAACCCGCGAATAATCATATTTATCCAAACTTACGAAGCCTGCAAAAATATCGCCCGAATTTTGTAACCTCAGTGCTAAAGTTCTAAATAGTAACTCATTATCACCAAAAGATGAGGCTTTAATAAGATGATTCGAAGGGGCGGGGGGGACTATTTCATCAACTAATCTATATTTTTCGGTTAATTTCCAAAAAAAAATCTGCGCAACAAAAACTGCAATAAAAAGCCAAAAAAAAATTTTATGCGAATATATGTAAAAAAATAATTTGAAATTCTTCACCACTAAAAAAACCTAAAATTGCTTTTTTTTAAAATCATGAAATGCCATAAAAATCATTAACGGCAAATAAATGGTGGATTGGAAAAAAATAACCCACAAAACCATGTTATCTTTGACACCGTAAATTGGCCAAGAGCTTTGGGAAAAAAGGTCAAGCCTTGGAAAAATCACCGATAGAATTTTTAAAGCGATACCTAACTCTCCGTGCTTTGCAATAGTTAACTCATCAGTAAAGTCAATTGTCATAACAAACATGCCCATAAGACGCGAGATGGCATAAAATCCAAAGGATGCCAAAATCGCTGAAAAGGAATTTTTAAGTATTAATGAGCTAAGAAGGGCAAAAGAGATGACTATTAGATTTTCAGAAAGGGTTGTTAAAAACCAGTATAAAGCTCCAATTTTATCAACCTTAAAAACTAACAAAACCGCTGAAATTATGGGCAATAAAATTAGTAAATTTGCGATAAAAAAACCCAACAAATAACCCAAAATAAACTGTTCACGCGAAATCGGTTTTGATAAAATAAATTCAATTTCTTTGTTATCAAAAGCGCGAGCAACATTAATACAAACAAATAAAATCATGCCCAATGATAAGATTGTTCGCGAAGTCCCAAGGGCATATGCTATCGATGATTGATTTTGTTCAACCATCATTGTGGAACCTAAAAAAATTGATACTGCAAAAGCTAAAGCAATGAAAGTTAGCAAGCCCAGATAGAGACGATCTCTAAGACCATTTTTGAGGATATACTTTAGAATTGACTTCATGATTAAAAATAATTTCGACGATTGACATCATATTTCTCTTCAAGCTCGCGATCGATTTTATTGGCACGCGTTCCGCTATTTATGATGGTGGCTTTGATAAAAATAACGGTTTCACTAACATCGAGTTTTTTAAACATTGATTTAAATAACCAACCCAAAATCGGCACATTTCTCAAAAAAGGCACGCCAGCGCTTTCACTATTGGAAGTATTTGTCATTAAACCGCCCAGAACAATTACATTTCCCGAAGCTACCTTCACCGCGGTGTTTAACTCTCTGGTATTAATAATTGGAACTTCATTTTGATACTTAAATTTAGAGTCATAACCGGTAGTAGGATCTATGACGGACCCAGTGTTATTAGTAATTTTTGGCTGAATATTCATTGTAATTTCGCCAGTTTTTAAATTAATTGAAGGCGTGATTTCGATTTGCGTACCAACATCTTCTTCTTGTTTGGTTGAAGTAACGGTTCCAAGAACGGTTGAAGCCGTTCCTCCGGTTGTTGATCCTTGAGCGCTTTGCTGAGCTTCCACCTTAAAATACACTAACTTGTTGGTAAAATTTAATGAGGCTTTTTGATTATTCATGGCGTGCAATCTTGGGTTTTGAATAGTTTTTGTGACGCCAAACTTTGACATGGCGCTAACGGCAACATTTATATCTCCTCCAAATATTTTAATATTTTGAAGAATTGGGGCCGTTGGCCCAGTGGATGTTGATGATGCAGAAGCAGTGGATGATGAAGGAGGAGAATTAGAAATATATGATTGGGAACCGTTTACACTGAAATTAATAAAGTCTTTTGACCAATCAATTCCAGCTCTAAATTCATCATTAAGTTTTACTTCAACAACCTTTGCCTCAATCAAAACTTGGGCTGAAGCTTGAGTATTGACATCGGCGAGGTATTTCTCAATTGCACCATGTTGTCTTTGAGTGGCATAAATTGTAAACATTCCCGCTGATTTATTGGAAGTAACTGATGATTTAACGCTCTCACCTTCGGAAGGCTCAGAACTAAAAATATTTTCGATGTTAGTTTGTACCTCATCCCAGAGTGGAGAGCCATCGACATAATCAACAAAATAATTTTTCATTAAAGGCTTATCGGTTTCAAAATATAGAACCTTGTTTTTGTAGGAGTAGCGCAGCTTTCCTTGTGTAGCGATTCTATCAATGATTTCTTTGAATGGACGATTTTTGGCATTGATAATTACGCCTCCAGAAATTTTTGGATCAACATCAACATCAATTTCAGCAATCCTTCCTAATTCAATCAAAACATCTCGCAAAGGAACTTGGTCGGTTACATAGAATGAGATTATTTTTTCACCTCCAATTTTTGGAGTTGGGACTGGAATAATTGATTTGCTAATGCGAGGCAACGGAGCTTCAGATTTTTGAAGATCTTGTTTGTCTTTTTTGTCTTTTTGCTTTGATCTGATTATTGAATCTTTGATATCTTGTTCGGTCATTCCAACTTCATCAAGAGTTGGATCGAGTCTTCCTTGAGAACATCAAAAAATTCCGACCAAAAATAGCATTGCAAAAAGCAATTTTATGCAATTAAGAAAATTGTTTTTGGGACTATCTATTTGAGGACTCACTGGGTAAGAATTTATTAATAATTTGCAAATTTATTTCTGATTAGATAAGTTATTTTGCTTTTTTTGTTAAGCAAATTTTTTTTCAAGAAATCTGTGTTAATTTTTTAATTTTCTCAAAAAAATATTTGAAAAATTTAAAAACATTTTCTGGAACAATTTTCAAAAAAAATTCCTATAAATTTCTGCAAAGATTTTGAAAAAAATCCTATAAAATTAATTTAAAATTAATCTCCAAAGCTCCTTAAGAAATGCTTAAAAACCAAGATAAAATTTTTACCAATCTTTATGGCTTTGAGCCAAATAACCTAGAAAGCTCCAAAAAAAGGGGAGATTGGCTCGATACCAAAAAATTCCTTGATAATGGTAGCGAATGGATAATTGAACAAATAAAAAATTCTGGGCTTAGAGGTCGTGGTGGAGCAGGATTTCCAACTGGCACAAAATGGTCTTTTGTTCCTAAAAAAACTAACCCAACCGAGGGTAAGCCCCACTATTTAGTAATCAACGCTGATGAATCAGAACCCGGCACTTGCAAGGATCGTGATATTTTACGCAATGAGCCCCACAAGCTTATCGAAGGCTGTCTTATTGCTTCGAAAGCCATTAACGCCAATACTTGCTATATCTATATTCGCGGTGAGTATTATAACGAAGCTCGCGTGCTTGAAAATGCAATAAACGAAGCATACGAAGCTAACCTTATCGGCAAGAACGCGTGTGGCTCTGGTTGGGATTTAGATATATTCATCCATCGTGGTGCAGGGGCTTATATATGCGGTGAAGAAACCGCTCTCCTCGAGAGTCTTGAGGGCAATAAAGGACAGCCTCGACTTAAACCACCATTTCCGGCGCTAATTGGTTTATATGGTTGCCCAACAGTAATTAACAATGTTGAATCAATTGCAGTAGTACCTGAAATTCTTAGACGCTCAGCTAGCTGGTTTGCATCTTTAGGTCGCGAAAAAAACACTGGCACAAAGATCTTTTGCATATCAGGTCACGTAAATAATCCATGCAACATAGAAGAAGAAATGGGAATTCCACTAAAAGAACTTATCGAAAAACACGCTGGCGGAGTTATCGGAGGTTGGGACAACCTATTGGCGGTAATTCCAGGCGGATCATCTGTGCCTCTTATCAAAAAAGATATTTGTGATACAGTTTTAATGGATTTCGATTCACTTAAAGCTGTTGGAACTGCCCTTGGAACCGCTGGTGTTATTGTTATGAACAAATCGACCGATGTAATAAATGCCATCGCAAGATTATCACATTTTTATAAACATGAGTCATGCGGTCAATGCACACCTTGTCGAGAAGGAACCGGTTGGATGATGCGTATAATGGATCGTATGGTGCAAGGCGATGCTAAGGTTGAAGAGATTGATCAGTTATATAATTTAAGCAAGCAAATCGAAGGTCATACGATTTGCGCTCTCGGCGACGCAGCAGCTTGGCCGGTTCAAGGTCTCATTAAAAATTTCCGCGACAAAATGATCAAGAGAATTGAAAGCAAATTATAATATGCAAAAAATTGTTGCCCTAATCACCGCCTGCGGAAGAGGAAATCGATTTAATCGTGGCGAGGGCATTCCCAAGCAATACCTTCCGCTGGCTGGGGTTTCGATGCTTCGCCACTCGATTCAAGCATTTTTGAATCACCCGCAAATTTCTGATGTTATTTGCGTAATTCATCCCGATGATGTCGAACTTTATGAACAAACTACAATCGGACTCGATCTTCTTAATCCGGTTTTTGGCGGAGAAACTCGCCAAGCATCAATCCGCATAGGTCTCGAAGAACTTATCGATTATAATCCAAGCAAAGTTTTAATTCATGATGGCGTTAGGCCCTTCGTCTCAAAAAGAATAATTAACGGCATCCTTGAAAAACTTGAGTCACATCCTGCAGTCATTCCGGCCATTGCCGTTGAAGATACCATCAAAAAAATTGGTGACGGTAAAATTGAATGGACTTTAGAGCGCGAAAATTTGTGGCGCGCGCAAACCCCTCAAGGCTTTATATATCAAGATATTTTGAACTCTCATGTGGCTTTTAAAGACCTAAATTTCACCGATGATTCATCTCTTAATGAATATGCCGGAATTCCCGTCGCTATCGTTCCTGGATCACAAAATAATTTTAAAATTACCACCGAAGAGGATTATGAACGCGCCAAACACATGCTTCCGTTTTTGATTGATGAATATCGCGAAGAAACGCGAGTCGGAACCGGATTTGATGTTCACGGTTTTCGCGCAATTGAAGAAGGTGAAAATAATTTTATTAGAATTTGTGGCGCAGAAATCGAGTTTGACAAAAAAATTCTCGCTCATTCTGATGGTGATGTCGGCATTCACGCTATAATCGACGCATTGCTTGGAGCAATTGGTGAAGGCGATATCGGCGAACATTTTCCTCCAAGCGAACAAAAATGGAAAAATTGCGATTCACGCGAAATGCTAAAAAAAGTTTATGAGCTAATCCAAAAATCATGCGCGATCATCTCCAATATTGATGTTACAATCATTTGTGAAAAGCCCAAAATCACCAAATATAAATTAAAAATGAAAGAAGAAATATCGTCGATTCTTGGAATCTCAACACTCAAAATCAACATTAAGGCCACCACCACCGAAAAACTGGGATTTATTGGTCGCGAAGAGGGAATTGCTTGTCAAGCCGTAGCTAGTGTGGTTTATCAAAGTCACAAGCTAAACTCGTAAGTCAATCACTAAACTGTAAAATTAGTTTTTTAGTTAAAGAATTGCATTTTTTAGCAACATTCGGCAAAATAATCAATAAATCTGGCTACTTAAAACTTAGGGGATTTATAAAATAACCTTTTCATCGGCAACTTTTTGAACATGATCCATGCGCAATTGTAAATCGATATGAATCTTTTCAAGCGATGATTGGTTTATATCGCGCGGTATTTCAAAAAACTCATCATCAATACAAAAACACAAATTTGAAAAGGGCAAAGGAACCTTAAAATTATCCCAGCTTTTTTTGATTATCTTAAATTTTGAACAAGAATATGAAATTGGTACCAGCTTAGAGCCAGTAAGCTTGGCAATATTTAATAATTCGCCATTAATTTGTTGATTTGGGCCACGCGGGCCGTCTGGAGTAATGCCAAGAGCATAACCTTTTTTTAAACCATCGATAATTTTACGCAAACTCGAATAATCAATCCCCTTCTTAACCCCTCTGCCGTCTTTGGTTGAACCCAAAATTGATATTAATCCAAAATGCTCCATAACATTTCCGACTAATTGTCCGTCGCCATGCTTTGAAGCTAGAGTCATAAGGTTATGTTTGTTATATTTGCGCTTAATTTTGCGCGCAACAAACGGGATCATCATCAAACGATTATGCCAAAAAGTGAATATAATCGGTTCATTATTTTTGATTAATTTATCAATATTTTCAAAGCCAATATATTTTGCTTTGGAAGTCTTGTAGACCAAGAACAAGTAGTGATAAACCACGAGCGTTATAATTTTTTTAGAAACTTTACTATATGCCAATCTTCTAAAAAATAATTTTACCATTGATTTTATTTCCCACCATTCAAGTGCTTTATTAGCTGAAAAGATTTTTATGCTCATCTTAAGTTTTTTGGTTTTTTAAAATTTTATTTAGACCTTGAGCTTCCATAAGAACATCCTTGGCAATAGGCGCTGCGGCCATTGATCCACTTTTGCCATGCTCCACAACAACCGAAATCGCGTATTTAGGTTCGTGAACTGGGGCAAATCCAATAAAAATAGCATGATTTGCATTATTTTCACTTTCGGATTTTGACATTTCTTTTTCGCGCTTGGAGATAACTTGAGAAGTGCCGGTTTTGCCAGCCATTTCAAATCCTTGAGCATTAATTTTTTTTCCGTAGGCCGTCCCACCCGGCTCATTAACTACTCTTCTCATGCCTTCTTGCACTAATTTTAGAAATTTTCTATCCACAATTGGCTCGTCTTTTAGAGCATCAAATTGTTTGAAAATATTACTATTTCTAACCAAATATGGTTTTATCGCTACACCGCCATTAGCGATTCTTGAGGCTACAACCGCTAACTGAAGAGGTGTTGACAGAACATTTCCTTGCCCAATCGCCGTATTAAGGGTGTCGCCTTTAACCCAAGGTTGGTTAAAAACTTTTTGTTTCCATTCTTCAGATGGAACCATACCGGCTTTGGCTCCATAAAGACTTATATCGAATTTTTCTCCAAATCCGAATCTTTTTGCCATTTCGGTGAATTTTTCATACCCAAATTGGTTGGCAAGAGTATAAAAATAAGTATTACAGGAATGCATTATGGCCCCAATCAAATCGAGAGATCCGTGACCTTTTTCTTCCCAACAATGAAAGGTTCTTTTTCCGAGCTGATATTTACCATTACAATAAACTCGGTTTGCTGGATTATAGCCATTTTCTAGCGCCGACAAAGCAACCATGAGCTTAAAAGTTGAACCAGGAGGATAGAGCGCTGAAATGGGCTTGTTGTTAAGAGGTTTGCGAATATCATCATTGAGTTGCTTCCAATATTCTCTTGAAACGCCCTCGACAAAATTATTGGGATCAAAAGTTGGCGATGACGCATAACTCAAAATCTCACCAGTTTTTACATCCATAACCACCACCGAAGCCACCAAATCTTTTATTCGTTCGGTTACATATTTTTGAAGCGCGAAATCAATCGTTAAATTGATGCGAGAACCCTCTTGCGATTGCTTAATAGAAAGAGTTCTAAGGGGCACTTCATGAACATTTACTTCGACATATTTGACGCCATATTTACCACGCAAAGCGGTGTCAAAAGTTTTTTCGATACCAAATTTACCAATGCGAAAATCTGGATGCATAAATAAATTCTGCTCGTTTTCTTCAATTTCTTTTTCAGCGGGCAATGAAACATAACCCAAAAAATGAGCGGTCTCAGCTGGGTAAGGATATTTTCTAATTATACCACTCTCAATTGAAACCCCCGGCAACTTATGAAAATTGGTTTCGATGCGGGCCAAATCATCCCAACCAAGATTGTCAATCAAAGAAATTACACTTTTGCGTTTTGCATTTTTGAGCTTAGCAAAAAACAAGTTTCTTGTCTCTTGACTGACTCCGATTATCTCGCAAATTTGTTCGATTGCTTTATTGGAATTGGTCTTTCGATCGAGGTAAAGCAACAATCTGAAATTACTTTCATTTCTGGTAAGGGGTAAGCCATATCGATCAAAAATAGTTCCTCGACCGGCTGGATTTATAACTGGTTTGATGCGATTGCTATCGGATTGGCTTTTGTAGTCATCATGTCGCCATATTTGTAGATATCCCAAGCGAAAAACCAAAATCCCCGAAAGAGCAGTTTGTCCAATCCCTAGAATCATGGCTCTTCTATTAAAAATCTTATTTTTTCTAATATCACGGAGCATTTTTATTCTCCTAATAATTTGCGATTTAAATAATCAAAAAGACTGTGGGCTGGAACATAAAAAACCGCGGATACAATTAGTTGAACAACTAGATTCCAAATTGAGCCGGATTGGCCATTAATTACAAACAATAAAAACCATTTTCCCAATAAAAACATTATCGAAAAATATATAAACTGTTGCCAAATTTGTCGGAAACTTTCTTTGTTTAAAAGCCTAAAATTGAGGATCGCAAAAAACTTGATTAAAACAATATAACATAACGATGTAAGGCCAAGCGGGTTGCCATTTAAAGCATCATTCCAAATCCCAAGCAAAAAAATAAAAAATAGTCCGAAGATATTTTTAAAAACCGCAAAATAAAACACCGCCATCAAATCCATCATGGGCATAACATCATTAAAGCCAGCAATATTTATGTTGGTCAAATTCATAATAGTAAGAATAATCGCAAATAAATATGGCAAGACTGATTTGGCTAGAGATCTTTGCTCGAACATAACTGAAAACAGCTTTGATTGGGAGAATTAATTATTCGGTGATTATGAAAAATTTATTTTATTATTCTAGACAAATAATTGGCTGAAATTTCTTCTTTTTCTTTTTTTCCATAGGCCTTCGTGATAAGCGCAAGAGGCTAATAAAGGCATAACGGAAGTTGCTTCAGCATAAACCATTTGCTCATATGCGGTGTCAACTTTGCCCCATGAGCAGGCTTCTTTAAGAGTTGAAGATGAGCAAGCTCCATCTCTCTGATCGGCAACTGTAATTTGAATTGCATATTTGTGCATATCAACTTCTTTGCCAAGAATTTCAGCACATACAACAGTATCTTGAACAAAGTTTTTAGGAACTCCACCTCCAATCATCAAGAGACCAGTTGTGCCAGCTTTGATTTTTATATCGGTAAGCTCTCTAAAATCTCTAATTGAATCAATTGTTAAATGTGATTTTGGATTTTTTACTTGATGGAGAACCAAGCCAAACCCAGCCGAAGAATCGGTAAAAGCGGGGCAAAAAATTGGCACATTATTTTCATACGCCAATTGAATTAGCGATTCTTTTTTCTTGGAATTTTTTGTCAAGTATTTGCCCATTTCTGCGATAAATTCTCTTGATGAATATGGTTTGGCTTTAAGGGAATTTGCAATTTCAAAAATTGTGTGATCGCATTTTTGAAGATCCGCTTCGTCAATATAAGTATCGTAAATTCTATCGATATAATTATCGCGCAAGAATTTGTCATCGATAAAAGGAGTGCCTTGATA
>Ga0172372_10006017_pt1 | contig 16696 bp, 12 predicted proteins | sample LakKiv5m_2_FD_114544 | JGI IMG/M metagenome (GOLD analysis project Ga0172372, IMG submission 114544) | Freshwater microbial communities from Kabuno Bay, South-Kivu, Congo - kab_092012_9.5m | ecosystem: Environmental > Aquatic > Freshwater > Lake | place: Democratic Republic of the Congo...
GAAACTTCATTGGCGACGACAATGTCCAAACGGTGATTCGAATCGTTGTCGAGATCCCCCAAAGCAATGCCGATCGGAGCGTTTTCGGTCGTCAACGTTGCTCCCGCCACGAAGATGCCTTGTCCGTTATTCAAGAAGACGCGTGCGATGTTTTCGTTGTGGAACGTCAGCGCAACATCAATGTCGCCGTCCTGATCGAGGTCACCGGTCGCGAGCGCCGTCGGCGCGGCGTTTAATGAGAGTGTTGATCCCAGTGAGTATGCGAGCGAAGCACCCAACGTGCTTTCAGAACCAAGAATCGTCTGCAGTTGGTTCTTACCTGTGCTCGCAGCGAGGACGTCTGTGACTCCATCGAGATTAAAGTCGGCGATCGCGAGCGCGACTGGAGCCACACCAGAGGCCAACACAAATTCCTGACTTTGAGTAAACCCGCCACGGCCATCGTTAAGACTGAGAGTGACGCTATGACTGTCGCGATTCGCAACCGCCATATCAGGTTTACCATCTCGATCGAGGTTCCCTAAGGCGACGGCAGATGGAGCACCGCCTTGCTCATAGTCGCGCGTCGTGTACTGCAACGCGCGGGGCGAGGTTTGCTCATAGCCCGCACGAGACTCCTCGCGCAGCATGAACGTGCCGATGGGCACTCCGGTGATCTCGTAGCGACCGTCTTCAGCAGTGATGTCGTGTGGTTCGGTGAGGTCGAAAATGCCGTTGCCGTTGAGATCAACGTAGATCATGAAGCCCGGCAAGCCGGCTTCAGTGATGGTCTCACCAGGGTCGCGCACTCCATTGAAGTTTTTGTCGTCGAAGTTCACGCCGTCCGCGTTGAGGTCGTTGAACTTGATGCCCGTGATGGCCGACTCCATTTGCTCAAAGGCACCAATGTCGACGATGTATTCGTTGCTACCACGTCGCACGATGCCACGCTGATCAGCAGCGGGAGCACCCAAGTTATTACCAGCGTCAACTGCCGGACTACCCACGCTCAGTTCATGCGTGAACGTGACGCCGCTGTTGTTGGCAAGTGGCATGAGTTGCGGATCGAGTGGTTGCGCAGCAGTGCCTAACTGGTTACCACCATCGGCTTGCAAGTTGATCGCTCCGGTAGCGATACCAACCAAATTATTGCCTTCAGATGCGAGAGCACCTGAAACATCGGGATGAGTGTCGGACGAATTCGTCGCAACCAACGTGTTCTTGAGTTTGGTGCTCGCTCCCGAGCGACTGAGGATACCACCGGCCGAAATGACGCCGGTATTGGCCGCGATCGTGACGTTGAGCAACGTCGCCCCTGCAGCATTGGCAAGCGCTCCACCATTGGCGGCTTGATTACCGGACAGAGTGACATTGGTCAGGAACGCCGCAGCTCCAATTTCAGTGGCAATAGCTCCACCATCACCCGTGGTCACGTTGTCGTGCAAAGTGCTGTTGAGCACCGTCAGCGATCCGCCGCCGTGAACTCGAATCGCTCCACCATCTGCTCCATTCAAAGCAGAGCCATTGCGCAACGTGACGTTCTCCAGCGTGAGCGAAGCTCCTGGAAGAATGTCAAAGACGCGATCTAATCCCTGCGCGTCGATGATTGTGGGAGCATGGCTCGAACCGATGATTCTTAAGGGAGCGGTGATGTCGAGATCACCAGCCTGAGCGTCATCATCGGAGGCTCCGACCAACGTCAACGCAAAGACTCCAGAGGCCAGCGTGATCGTATTTAAACCGGGGGCCGCATTCGCTTCTTGAATGGCAGCACGCAGGGTCGCTCTGCCAGCAGCGTCGCGCGCCGTTTGGTCACCGGGATTGGCGTCAGCAGAGTCCGTGGTGTTATCAACCTTGAGCTGGCCTTCATGTGGGATATCAACCACGAATGTCCCCAAGTCGCGACCGCGAATGGGATTGGCGTTGGTATCGCGCACCACTCCATCGAGCACCGTGATGTCATAGGTGCCATTATCCGTGTCGTCCCAACTGCCCCCCACGGCGTCGATCTCGTAACGCACTTGGCGCGTCGCCGCGTTGCCTCCCGTCGGAGCGAGATGCAGCCGCGCGGTCAGTCGATCGTTCGTGCCGCGTCGCGTCACAACGATGTCGCCGTCGCCCACCGACGAAAGATCGACCGCCGCATTATCGGTATAGACGACGTTGAAACGCAGGTTGCGCTCGCCAATCCATTGATTCTCGTTGACCACCACATTCTCGGTCGCATCCAAAGCCGCGCGCGGCCTCACAGAGTCAAACGTCACAGCGTTAAACAGGTCCAGCGAAGCGCCGCTAGCGAGTCGATTGGCCAAACTAGAACGCGGAATCGCACTCCTCAGAATCGCATCCCGCAGTTCGCTGACGTCAGCGGTCGGATTCAATGCGGCGATCAGCGCGGCAGCTCCGGAAACATGCGGAGTCGCCATGCTGGTGCCGTTGAGCTGCAGATACTTCCCTCCTGGAGAGGTACTAAAAACTCCCAACCCTGGAGCAGCAATGTCGACGGTCTGCGGGCCGAAGTTGCTGTTGATGAGCAGTCGCTGAGCACCATCGACGGCAGCGACCGAAATGATGTTCTTGAACTCGTAACTGGCGGGATAGAAGGCACGCACGTCGTTGTCCGTGCCCTGCCCTAGTGCGTTGCCATTACCTGCTCCGGCGACAAAGAGAATGTCCAGTGCATCGTGCCGACCAATCGCCGCTCGCAAGGCCGGACTGCTTTCGCCGTAAGTGCCCCAACTGTTGTTGACGATACGCACATTGGCGCCTTCCAGCCCCTGCGTCGTGATGTACTTGCTCTTGAGATCACCGAGATAATGCAAAGCTCGCACGGCGTTTGCCGTCGAACCGCGGTTGTCATCTTCCAAGAACCGCAGCGGGATCATCGAAACATTCCAGCTCACGCCAGCAACACCTACGAATGGACTGTTGGCACTAGCAGGATCGAGCCGATTGTTGGCCAACGCTCCGAGCGTGCCCGCAACATGAGTGCCGTGATAGTGCTCATCTTTCGGGTCGTTATCCCCAGGGAAATTCGTGTCACCATTCCCGAAGTAAGTGCTCGTTGAAAAATCCCAACCAACGAGGTCATCGGTAAAGCCGTTGCCATCTTCGTCGATATTGTTGGACCAAGCGCGTCGCACGTCGTCGAGTTCAATACGACCATTGCCGTTGCGATCGAGCGCCAGTCCGAACTGATTGCGGACATCGATAATGGTCTTGAGACCATCGCCGTCGGTGTCAACAAGGTCGTCGGCCCCCTGACCATCGCTGAGTTCCAGAGGGATTTCGCCGGGGTTCAACCAAATATTGTCAGCCAGATCGGGGTGCGTGTAATCGATCCCACTATCAAGAACCCCGACAATCACACGGCGGCTACCAACTGTCATCGCCGAGCTTGGATCAAGCTGCGAATCAACATAGTCCCAAGCCTCACGAGCGCGAGTGTCAATCAGTCCTGTAGCGCGGGGGAAAAACGGATCACTCGGAGTGAGTTGCCCCTGAGGGGAAAACACATACGAATCTGCCTCAAACGTCGCGATGGCCGAGTTCGTGCGCAGCGCCGCTGTCACTGCACTTCGCGTTTGACCTGGTGTCTGGACGAGGACGAGTCCAGGCGCTCCCAGCCCCATCAGCACACGAAATTGGACTCCATAGCCATCCAACAGTGGTTGAACATCGGCGGGACTGCTGAGGCCGGCAAGTTGATCGGCTTGGATTTGCACGATCCACGTTTCAACGAGCGCGTCGTCACCGGCTTCAAGTGCGACTCCCGTCGCGCCGTGCTGCGAGCCCTCATGAGTACCCGTTGGTAGCGGCGTACTGACCGCAGCGAACCATTGAGCGGCCAGCAACGCACGTCGCTCCAGCAACTCCACACGAGCGGCCTGCATGGGACCGACGCAGAGTTCCTGATACCGAGCGAGCCGACGACCCTGGAGGCATCCACGGGCGGCGAAACGCTGCCGCGCCCGCTGGTCCCCCCACCAACTCGTGAGCCAACTCGAAAGCTTCATCTCTAACCCCTCAACGAGCGTTTGTCGTCCGCCGACCGACCGGATCGCTGGCTTTTGCCCAGCGCGAATGGCCGCCAACTTACCAACTGGATGAACTTCAAAAAAACCAGAACAGCCCACGGAGGCGGTTTTTCCGGGTCATCCTAGCTCGCGTCGAAGCCGTGTCTCACGGTCACTCAGACGATTTTCTTCCGACGGCAATGGGGCGCACCGCATCATCGGTATCTGCAACCTCACAGTGCCTCGAACGAAAGAACCCGAATCCAGATCGAATACGGACAAACATTCGAGCAAGTTTCTTGGGCGGACAGTCTGCGACCGCCAGCCTCGCCGATTGGAGGCAGAAGGTGCTCAGTATCAACGTCGAGATTCTGCGTCTCACTTTAGACCACGGCAGCTATAACAAACGCCGTGCGCCTGCGACTGGGCGATTCACGGCGATCTGATGTGTGTTAGAGAGAGTATGTGCCTTGAACGAGACGTCACTAAGCTTGCTGGCACGTGTGCGAGCGAATTCGAGCCATGATGCATGGCGGCAAGTCGAGCAAGTCTATGCCTCGCTACTCCGCAAGTGGCTGAGCCGATTCGATGTCACACCGCACGACGCCGAGGACCTGGTGCAAGAAGTGTTGCTCGCCCTGTCGCGCGAGTTGCCGCGCTTTGAACATTCGGGGCGGACCGGCGCGTTTCGGAGTTGGCTGCGGACGATCCTCGTGCATCGAGTCCGCGACTTCTGGAGATCGCGTCAGTATCGCCCCGCAGCATCCGGCGGCAGCAGTTGGGCTCTGCGACTGGAGCAACTCGTTGACGAAACCAGTGACGCAAGCCGCGAATGGAATCTCGAACACGACCGCTATGTGATGGCTCGATTGCTGGAGCAACTGCGGCCTCGGTTCGAAGAAAAAACTTGGCAAGCGTTTGAGCGACAAATGTTTGATGGTCAACGCGCCGATGTTGTCGCAAGCGAGTTAGGGATGCCGTTGAACTCGGTGTATGTCGCTCGTAGTCGCGTGCTGGCAGCGCTGCGGCGCGAGGCCAGCGGACTCGTCGATGAGTGACCTGCTCTGGGATGCCGGTCACACCCGTTTCAGATGGCAAAACGAAGATTTGAAAAAATGCCGAGTAAGAATTCGGGGGCTCATGCACTTTCTTTTGCGGACTGACGAATCGCAGATTCTTCACTTCGTATCTGGAGCGACTTCGATGTTTCGATGCTGGATAGTGGCGTTGATGGGTTGTTGGTTGGCGATGAGCAGCTCGGGCACTGTTGGCGCTGACGAGTTGGGGCCGGCCAAAGATGTCCCCGAGTTGCAGGTCTTGCAGCATTATCACGGAGACTGGGAAGTCACGGTCGCGAATAGTGGCGGTTCGACCGGCAAGGTGGCGGCGCGTTGGATTCTCGGCGGGCGTTATCTGGAACAGTCGGGGGTGCTGCACAATCCCGGTGGTCCGAACATGTGGATCACGACGCTCTTCACGTTCGACCCAAGCACTCGGAAGTACCGCGTTTGGACCTTCGCCTCGAATGGCTCAACAGGCCAGGCAGAAATGAGCTGGGATGCAGTCTCGAAGACGATGACATCGACGGCGCCCCCCGATGCGAATGGCATCCGTTCGACGAACACCGCCGATTTTTCGACACCGGGTAAGGAACGCTGGCATTTTCGTTACACCGATCGCAACGGCCAACAAGTCGGTGAGATGCGCGGTGAGAACACGCTGCGCCAGCTCGGGTCGACGAGGTTGATTCCGGCGAAACCAGTGGGTGAGCTAGCCGCAGAACAGCAGCCGCTGGAACGCTTCATCGGCAGATGGAAGACGGAATACGCCGTGCCGAAGGCTGAATGGACGCCCGAAGCCAAGAGTGGTTCTGCAACAATGGCGTTCACGCGAGAACTCGGCGGCCAAATGGTGCGCGAGCGAACGACGCATGCTGACGGAACGGAGAACACGTTCTTGATGCTCTTTGATCCGCAGCAGAAACAGTACCGCGCTTGGTGGTTCTCATCGGCCCCTGAAGTCATGGGGCAGCCCAATAACTCGACGGGTCAGTGGGATGAAGCGGCCAAGGCATTCACTTGGAAGCTGACCGATGCCAACGGGATTACTTCTTCGGCTCAGCATCGCTTCGTCGGCGAGAAACTCGATTGGACCGTGCTGGTCGAGAATCCGCAAAAGGTTGTGATGTTCCGCATGGACGGCACAAGCTCGCGGGCGAAGTAACGAGGCTGCGATTGGAACCAGTGTCGCCTTTCGCGGAGAGGGTGTGATCTTTTCGTAGCATGGACTTCCAGTCCGTGCGATTTGGGAAATGCCCACGGGCTGGAAGCCCATGCTACTTTCGCGTCCTTTCGCGGAGCGAAAGGCGACAATCTAACGGCCCTCGTCGAAGAGCTAAGGAGTTAGTCATGTCAGCCGATCATCCGCAGAAAGCTCAGTTGGTGGCGTTTGGGCAGGGGTTGTTGGCGGAGTCGGATTCGCTGTTGGTGGAGCAGCATCTCGAAGGTTGTCGGGAGTGCTGCGAGACGTTGCTGGATCTCAAGGACGACACGTTCGTTGGGCTCGTGAAACGAGCACAAGGAGTGGAGGTCGCTCTGTCCGAGGCGGATTGCGTTGATGCTGCGGGGCAGACAGAGGTAATGGACATTACACCTCAGGGCGTGGCGGATGATGCTGTTAATGAGCTGCACTCGCAGACGGTGTTGGTGCCTCTAGCGGCGACGATCTTGCTGCCAACGGCAGAAGTGGGGGGACTCGATCAACTACCGCCGGAGTTGATTGAGCATCCGCGTTATCGGATTGTCGAACTCATCGGACGCGGAGGAATGGGGAACGTCTATCGGGCCGAGCATCGGCTGATGAATCGGCCTGTCGCGATCAAGCTCATCAACGCGCAACTGGTGCGGCATCCTCAAGCCATCGAGCGGTTTCGGCGCGAAGTGCAGGCGGCGGCGAAGTTGTCGCATCCCAATATCGTTGCAGCCTTCGATGCTGAGCAGGCCGGCGATGTGCACTTCTTGGTGATGGAGTTCGTCGAGGGTACGGACCTCGCGAGCTATGTCGCGGAGCATGGGCCGATGTCGGTCGAGATGGCGTGCCGCTGCATTCGACAAGCGGCGGAGGGACTGCAACACGCTCACGAAAAGGGAATGGTTCATCGCGATATCAAGCCGCATAACCTGATGCTGACGGCCGATGGGCAAGTGCGGATTTTGGATTTTGGATTGGCTGGGTTTGCCGCCAGCGATGATGTGGAGCAGAGCCCTGCTCTGGCGAAATGGGACGACGGGGACCACTGGGACGCAGGTGAGGAAGAGCATTCGCCTGCGTCGCAGCAGTCCCCTTCGTCCCCGGCAGCAGCTACTGCCTCGGATAGAAGCAATCACGCTGGCAAACATCTCACGCTCGCGGGCAGCGTGATGGGTACTCCGGATTACATGGCTCCTGAGCAAGCCGTTGATGCGCATGCGGCGGACATTCGCGCGGACATTTATTCGCTCGGCTGCACGCTGTTCTTTTTGCTGACGGGCAAGCCGCCGTTTGAGGCGGCGAATATTGTCGGAAAGTTCGCGGCGCATGCGAAACAAGAGCCGCCGTCGTTGCAGTCGCTGCGAGCCGATGTGTCACCAGAATTACAACGCGCCGTCTCGCGGATGCTCGCCAAGAAGTCCGACGATCGCTTTCAAACTCCGTCGCAATTGGTCGCGGCGTTAGAGCCACTCGCGCGACCGAGACTCAATCAACGTCAACGGCAGCGACTGGGCTTGCTCATTGCGACGGTGAGTTGTGCGTTGGCGCTGTTGCTCGGAGGAGTGGTCGTCGCGATCACCTCGAAGGGGCGATTGGAGATTCGTTCGGAAGTCGAGGACGTGAAGGTCATCGTCAAACAAGGCGGCGAGCAGGTTGAAGTCTTCGATCTCAAGACGGGCTCGCAGATGAAGTGGTTGCCCGGCGGGGACTATGAGTTGCAACTCGTCGGCAACAGCAACGATGTGAAGCTCGATCGCGACTCCGTGCAGCTTTCGCGCTTCGGGCAAACGATCGTCACTGCGACATGGAGTTCGGCGGGGCAACGTGTCGTGCGAGCGTTCAAGCCGGATGAGAAGCCGATCACTCAAGATGGCATCGTCAGTGAGGACGGCGGATGGAAGATTTCTGCCGCAGCCGCTCGCACCGTGCGTCTGTTTGAAGTGCCTCAACCCAACTTCGATGCCGGGCCGTTCTTCTTCCGAGCGAAGCTGAAGACCGAAAACGTCAATGGACGCGCCTACCTCGAAATGTGGAATCGAGCACCCGGCAAAGGTGAATTCTTCTCGAAGGGATTTCACAACGCGGTCACGGGCACAACCGGCTGGGCCGAGTACGAGATCCCGTTCTTCCTGAAGAAGGGCGAGCAAGTCGATCTCGTCAAACTCAATGTGACGATCGAAGGCACGGGCACGGTCTGGATCAAGGACATCGAACTGCGCGGCCGCTGCATTGAAACGCTAGGCAAGCCGACTGAAGACGCCGCATCAAAAGCGATCGTCAGCAAAAACGCCGCTCAAAACCTGCTCAGCGATCCTTCATTCGAAAACACACCGATCACTCAGTTGCCGACTGGTTGGCGAGCATGGCTCAACGACGGGCAAGAGTTTCAATGCGAAGTCGTTGCAGGCGGGCACTCGGGGCAACGCTGTTTGAAGATCAGCGGTAAGGGAACTCGCGGCGTTGTATTCGCGAACGATCTGAAGGCAGATCGCTCGAAACGGTACGCGCTCAAAGGTTGGGCCAAGTTCGAAGGGGACAAGGACGCGCGAGCGGTCATCAAGCTCAACTACTTCCGAGGCGGTGAGTTTCTCGGCGTGCATGATCTCGTCGGCGCGATGGCCGATCAGCCGGGTTGGCAGTTGTTTGAGAAGACCGACGCGCTCGATGCGTATCCGACGGCGGATCACTTCTACGCCATGTGCAAAGTCGAAGGGAGCGGCACCGGTTGGTTTGATGATCTCGAACTGATCGCTTACGACCGCGACAAGCTGCCGCAGGATTTCGACGCGCGGCACGGACGACACAATCGGCTGCATGGACCGAACTCGTTGCAGCGCTGGGTCGGCCTCTGGAATACCAATTACATCTTTCGCGAAAACGATCACTCGCCTAAGGAAACAACGCTCGCGATGACGACGGTGTCGGAGCGAACGCTGGCCAACTTCTTCGTGATGTCGCATTCGCAAGGGAAAGCTCCGGCGACCGAAGAGCGCTTGCAGTTGCTGTCGTTCGATCAAGAGATCGGTGCGTTCCGACAATGGAACTTCAGCAGCAACGGCAAAGCGCTGCAGTGGCGCGGACCGTGGAACATTGAAAAGCAAACGCTGGAACTGCGCATGCTCCCGGATGCTTCGAACCTGTATGCCGAGGAACACTTCGTCGATGCGGACCGCATCGAGGCCAAGCTGTGGTTCCAGTATGTGATGGGCCAGCGCGATGCCGGACGCTGGATCGCTACTCGCCAAGCAGTCGATGGGAAGATCGACTTGCCGATCGCGAAGGCTCCTGCGATGGAGCCTGTGGAACTATCGCAGCTCAATAAGTTCGCGGGTGAGTGGACGATTCGAGCGACCTACAAGCCCTCGGTTTGGAATCCTCAGCAACGCGAAGAGACGAGCTTTGAATCGAGCCAATGGATTCTCGGAGGCCGCTTCCTGATGACGCGCTGCTTCAACCAGAAAGGCGAACTCACCGCGATGTGGATCGCGACCTACAAGCCCTCCGAGAAGTCGAATCAGTTCTGGTTCTTCAATGCCGACGGTTCGAATAGCGAGTCGCGACTCACATGGGACGAAGCTTTGAACGGTTTTCAGTTTCGCTCGGTCGATGCTCCGTCTGGCTGGTCGATCACGGGCTTCAATCGCTGGGTCAATGAGGACTCCTTCGACAACGAAGCCCTCATCAAAGACGGACAGGACCGCGTGCTGCTCGACTCAACTCAAGAACGACGACGGAAGAAGTAGGGAGAGCGAGTATGGCTTCAGCACACGTCGCCGCGATGCATCACTCACCAATGAGGTAGCCTATGGAAATCACGATTAGCACCGACAAGGTCGCGTCTGGCGGAATGAAGTTCGTTAAGACCTTGTTGCTGTTGTTGTTCTCCGTTGGGTGGATGCTTCCACTGGGTGCCGTCTTTGCGATTCCTGCGGGCATGTTGAACAGCGAACTCGACCAGGAAGTTCGCTTGATGCAGGCAATCGAACGTCAGACTTATACGAATGCAGAGGGCTCTACAGCGTCGGCTGACGAACGAGCAGCTGCACGGCGCGATGTCGAATCCATGCAGAGCAACCGCATGCGCCTGAATCGGCTCGTCAACCTCCAACACCATTTGAGCGAGTGGCAAATCGCTCTCGTAGCGTTCTGTATCTGGCTGGCCTCCGTCTTGGCGTTCTGGAGTTGGCGACTTAATCGAGCCCTCACTGTCAGGAGTGTTACATGAAATTGCTTTCGATCCTCTGCCTGAGTGCAGTCCTGTGTGCGTCGCAGGTGTCAGCTCAGCAACCGCGCGAGAAACCGATGGAGCTTGAAGCTCTGCGGCAGTACGCTGGCGATTGGACCACCGACGTGACGAGCAAGCCGGCTGAATGGGCTCCACACGAGGTCAAGTACCGCTGCTCCAACCACGCGGAGTTCGTTCCGAACGGATGGTTCCTGCAGCACATCGAGGTGAATCACATCGTTGGCGAACCGGACAAGATCACGAAATCGCTGTTTGTGTGGACGTTCGATCCGAGCTCTCAGAAGTATGTCGGCTGGTCGTTTCAGTCGACGGGCAACGTGTCGAAAGCGACGGGGACCTGGGACTCAACCAGCAAGACCTTCAGCCATAGCGACTCCAATCCTCCGCCGAGTACGACGGGCAAGCTGACAGAGACGTTCGCCACCAACAACTCGATCAACGGCTCGCTGGCCTTCACGCGCAACGATGGAGTCAAGCTGTTCGACATGGTCTGGACTCGAACTCGTCAAGCAGGCGTTGCGGGCAAACCACTGACGGAAGAGTGGGCCAAGATCGGCACGCCAATCCAGCCGATCCCCGATGAGGTGAAGAAGCTCGAAGCGTTTGTCGGAGCCAAGGACGTTGAGTTTATTCACCGGCCGTCGATCACCTCACCGCAAGGCAGCACGACCAGGACGGTCACGACGGGCGAATGGATTCTCGACGGCCGCTTTGTGCTTGCTCGCACGGGAGTGGGCGAGAAGCAGTCGTTTTTCGTCTCCGGCTACGACTCGAACAAGCGAGTCTTCCGTTACGTCCGGTTCGGGTTCAACGGAGAGGTCGAAGAAAACATCGGCCTGTGGAACGAAGCCGCTCGGTCATTCGAGTGGAATGGAGTCGGCGACGCGACCGGTCTGACACGCACTTCCACCAGCCGAGTGCTCAGCAACGGCGCGATTGAAACTCACATCCTCACCAAGACGGCGGATGGGAAAGTTCAGATGGACCTGACGATCAAATCGACCCCGCGAAAGTGATTGGGGCATTCAAACTACAGACCCTCAACCGCGTTCGTCGAGGTAATTGACCTGTCAGAAAACCTCCACTCATTGAGGGAGCTGATCCCATGCGACTCATGAAAACAGTTCTGGTCCAGCGACTTCTATGCGGCTTCCTGTGTGTTGTCGCGATTGGCTGTAGCCATGAGAGCACAACTCCGCGCAGTTCATCCGCGCAGACCGTTACTAAGACCGCCGCTCAGATGACGAAGGCTGAATTTCATCAGCGGCTGGAACAATTATTACGAGACGGCGGCAAGCCGGAAGAGGTCGCGGGCATTGTGGTTGGCGGTGTCTGTGACGCAGCTTTGTTGGAACGCGCGTTTGGAAAGCCCAACAAGGTGGACAGCACCGGCTGGTCCTGGAAAGTGTCGGACGGAACCATGAGCATTGCTGTCGAATCGGAGGAGACATCGGATGGCAAGCAAATGCTGACCATCAATGGGATCATCGAATACTCCGGCCCGGCTGGGCTATCGCCCGTTGAGGAGCAGGAGGCCCCCGACTTCGATCCCAGGCTCACTGTGGAATGGCCGGGGACTCTCACCGAGAGTCGGTCGCGGTTCGCAGCGGGCACACCTGAGGAAACCACGATCTACACCGCCAAGCACAGGACGTTCGGACCAGTCACGGTGTTCTCGGCGACAGTCCACGAATTCACGGAGCAAAGCCTGCAAAAGACCGACTCCAAAGAAATGCTCAAAGACAACGCGCTGCAAAACATCAAGTCTCCGGATCACACCCTGACGGAGATTCAACGGCAGGGCCATCCTGGTGTGGAGGCCACTGGTCGAGACGAGGCTGCTCACTTTCGTCGCGTCGTCGTTCTGGCGGGACGACGGCTTTACCGCGTGGAAGTGGTGAGCTTGCAGCCCGACCGCCTGAAGGCGGACGACGTCACCAGGTTCTTTGACTCGTTCCAGATCAAAGACTGAATAAGTCTATGAGTTCGTTCGTCGCGAGAGAATTCATGATTCAGATCCTCACACGACTGTTGATGAGCCTGATTTTTGTGGGGTTGTTCAGCGGCCTGCCGGCGATGTTCTGCCTGCTGCTGAGCCTGAAGGTGAAGAACGCGCGTCGAACCGGCGTGTGGATTGGAAAATACGGCCGCCGGTGGACGCGCGACAGCGATCCCGACCGATTCGAAATGTATGTCAGAATCTCGAACGTCCAGGCGGTGGTCATGGGAGTGGTCGCCTGCGTGATCGCCCTCGGCATGTTCGCGATCTTCATGCAACCGCCGATCAAATCACCTCCCGCGTTCAACACTCAGTGAGTCGATACAAGTGCTCAATAAGCCAACTTTCTACATCACGACCAATCCCTGGGTGCATGGGATGGTGTGCGCTCTCGGCGTGGTGTTTCTGACACTCGGTTATGGAGGCTGGTCCTGGGCCAAACACTGGCGTGAGCATGGGATGCGCACTGTCGTGATCATTGCCGAGTCTCAAAACGGCGAAGGTATCTATCGTTACCAAGCTGCGGGCCGAACGATCGAGAAGCCGATTTACGAAACGATCGAAGGTCGCAGCGTGCCTTCTCAATTCAAGGGGTATGGTGCGGGAATGAGTCTCGTGGCGTTCTATGACCCGAAAGATCCCGATCACGGTGGTCTGGTTTTGGAACGCAAGATCGGGGGCTTTCAAATGGGTGTTCCGATTTTCCTAAGTTTCGGCAGCGTGTGCTTGCTGGGAGGAATGGCGGGCTTCGCCGTGACATTTCGGCAGACAGACAAGTCGAGGAGTCGATGATGACTGACTCACACAACAGAGTCGGGCTCACTGAGGGCAACGTGGATACTTCGAACGAGCACGTTGGAGGGCACAGAGCGGACAGTCGGCTCATTGGGGCAAGAGTTGCGGTCCTGATGATGACTCTGCTCCCAGCGCTGCTCCTGCTGGGCGGGCTGTTGGCGACTCCGAATCGACCGGTTGATCCCATTGCCGTTTCGACGGTGTTGGCGTTGTTTGTCGTCACACCGGGCGCCGCCATCTCAGCCTTTCTCCTATGGCGTTTTCTTCCGAAGCCCCGTCCCTTGCTGAGGTGCTGCACTATCGGCGCCGTGTTTTCGCTCACCGCATCCGCCTGGGTCGGTGATTTCTGGCTGATCGGTATCAGCGCGGGACTCAAGTGGCATTGGCTGAAATGGTTCGCACTTCCGACAACGACATTCATCATCCTGACGGCCGCTCAGTGGCCCCGAAATGCATCCCAGTGAGTCCTCCACTTCATTCGCCTTTTCATCGCAAAATCCGTGTACGGCAAAGTCACCAGGAACAATTCGGGAGCTGTCAAGGGCGCGGTGTGATGGTTCCCATGATTGTTCTTCGTGTTTCGAGGAGGCTAAGTCTCCGAGGGCACGTACGAAAGTGATCCGGTAATTCGAAATACAGAGATTCGTTGGCAGGCGCGACCTCTCACGAAAGGAGAACGACATGCTTCATAAGTTGGTCATCGCGACGATTGCATCAATCGTTGTGGCAGGTGCATTAGTGGCTGCCGAGCCAGGGCCGCTCAAAGACATTCCGGAATTGTTGCCGCTGAACCATTGGTCCGGCATCTGGACCGCTCAGGTCGAAAAGCCAAAGCTCCGAACGGGCGAAAGCCACGGCGAGTGGATCGTCGATGGGCGATACCTGCAAGTTCGCTGGAAGCTCGACGCCGACAAGGACGCCCCCGCAACCAGTGGTAGTTACCTCATGACCTATGACGTCAAACAAAAGGTCTACCGCCAGTGGCATTTCAATTCCGACGGCTTTACGGGCGAAGCAACGGGGGCATGGGACGCCGCAACGAACACGATGACTTGGACCGCTCGAAACGCTCCCAACCGAACCAACACCGTCAAGGACCGCTTCCCCTCGAACGATGTGCGGCTCTGGGGCATGACCATCACCGACCCAACCGGGGCGACACTCTTTGAGATGAGCGGCAAACATCAACGTCGCCAGGACTGAAGATCAAGGCAAAACACAGAGACACGGAAAGTACAGAGTTTTGAAAACTCGCCTTCATCCACGATCTCTGTGCCTCTGTGTTTCAATGTCTTCCACCGTTGGAGCCTGACATGTTCGATCAGAAAGTGCTGTTCAAGGTCATGCTGTGGTCGTTGGGAGTGGCGGCCCTCTTGGGTGTCGTCGCCGTGCTCACCGCTAGTTTTGAAGTGGTCGGTCGCGTGACGGCTACGGCCTTTCTGACATCGGCGGCGGCTGCGTTCCTCTGGCAAGCTGCGGTGCGACTCGAACAAAGCGAGTCCGCGATTAAGATGGCACAATCGGGAGCAATCCTGTTTTACCTCTTCGCGCTCGGTGGCATCTGGGACATCGGCAATGAGGGCAAGCTCTGGGCGACAGCATTCGTCTGCCTCGGCTGCCTGACCGTGGCAGCCAGCGGTTGGTCTATGCAGCGTCAGGCTGACTATCGTTACACGGGGCTGATCGTCGCGGTGGCCTCAATGGTGTCCGGTCTCTGCTGGCTGACAGCCATCTGGAGTGACGATTTTGATACCAAGATCACCATTACTGGCATCGCCCTGGCCGGCTGGAGTGCCGCAGCAGCGGTTTGTTTGGTTGGCCAGGGAATCGATCCCGTGCGTCACTGGCGATGGATCGGAGTGGGAGCAGCCATCGGCGGACTGCTCCTTTCGGAATACGCCATCTTTCAGACGATCGTCCCAAAATGGGTCAGCGACTGGCTGTTCGTGATCGGGTCGATCGCAGTGGTCGTGATCCATGCCGTGCTGTGTTATGCCAGCCGCACAGCTCCTCCGCAGTTGACGATTCGACTGGTAGCAATTGTCTCCACGATCGTCACGGCACTGCTGACCGACCTGATCGTGCTCCAGCAACTCAACGGAGACCACTTCGTCCTGCGACTGACGATTGCCGTAGCCATCGTGGCTTCAACGAGCACAATCGCGACCGCATTCATCATTCAAAGAAGCTGGAAGCAGTCGCGGTTAGAGACCGCAATTGTCAGCGAAACCGCAGTCACTGGCCTTGGAACAGTGACCGAGTTCAAGACTCTCCGCGTCGAATGTCCCCAATGCCACGTGCTCAATTCGATTCCGGTTGGCGATTCGACTTGCCCGCACTGTGAATTGAGATTCCGGATCGCGATCTTCTCCAACGCACCACATTCGTGACTCGGCGGAACCAGTTGGAAACACGGAAGGCACAGAGAGCCGCGACAAGCGGACAAATCCAGCACAACTCCGTGTCTCTGTGTTTCAGTCTTCCTCAAGGCAGACCGCAAAGTTCGAGTTCAAATGCCTGAATCCAACATCATCGCCGAGTGTATCGAGACAACTCTCAAGACTTCGAACAAGCACTTTGGACCGCTGCTCACAACATGTCTCACGCTGAGCGCGGCGATGGGGATCGTCGGAGTCGCCAGTTGCGGAATTCCGTTTGTTCCACCTGCCGGCAAGGTAGCGATTGCCTTGGGAGTCTTGGGGATCATGGCCGCCATCGCAGGTGTGTTGCTGGCCTGGCCTCGCGGCGGTCACATTCAGAGGCTCTTCATCCTCTTCGGGGTGTTGCTGCTCACGCTGAACGGCGTCGCCATCTGGGTCGGCCAATCGGGCAAGCATCTGATCGACCATTTGGAAGGCCATTGACGTCTCGCAGGACGACATCCAGATCCGAATGAGTTTCGATCACTATGTTAGAACCACGCCCTTGAAGGGCTGACAAACCGCTCCGGTCAAGGCCTGCGGTTGCTGGTGGCATCAATCGAGCGAATGGATAGCGGACGAATGGACTCTTGGTATCGCAGAGCGCACGCCGTCATCATCCTGCTATGGACCGCAGCAACATCTATTACTGGAAGTGCGACCGACCCGCAGCGTTTCACGGAACACAGGTGCGCAGCACTGCGGACTCGGTGACCGCGACGCAACTTGGTGATGAACTCAAGCGATACTTCGCAACGTCAGACGTCGCACTGACTGCCGGTGGTGGTCAAGGCAATCATCTTACCTGGAATGCCGAGATCGCTGGGCGCTCGATGTTTCTGCGTGTCGAGAATGGCCCCGAACAAGACAATCACTTGGCGGTTGAGTCAGTACTCTTGGACCGTGTGCGAGCAATCGGAGTGCGGACTCCGTTAGTTTTCGGCTGTGATGCCACTCGTCGACGAGTCCCTGTCGCTTGGCAGGCGTTAGA
>Ga0172372_10006018_pt1 | contig 16695 bp, 16 predicted proteins | sample LakKiv5m_2_FD_114544 | JGI IMG/M metagenome (GOLD analysis project Ga0172372, IMG submission 114544) | Freshwater microbial communities from Kabuno Bay, South-Kivu, Congo - kab_092012_9.5m | ecosystem: Environmental > Aquatic > Freshwater > Lake | place: Democratic Republic of the Congo...
ACATCTTCAAAAAATTCATGAACTGAATCTCGTTGGTGTTCTTGTAAGTTGGGGGCTTTTGGGCTTTGTTTATTTTCTTCGAGTTTGAATCGGTCAGCTTTTTTGATTTGGTTGATCGCTAAAAATTCGAGATATTGGACATCGGCTTTAGTTAGGTAATTGTCTTTTGCGCTGAAGGCTATTGCTTCGTTCCAAAACTCTTTCTTTGAATCATGATCTTTGACTCGCTCGATGAAGTTATCTGGTTCGCCGACATAAGCGTTGTTTTCTTCACCAAGAAGAACTTAAAGAGACTGACAACTTAACTCTTCACGATTTTTCGCTTCATTTAATTTTGCGCAAGGAATAAAGAGTGCGTTGCAAACTTTGTTGGAAATAAAGACAGATTTTAGACCTGTTGAACTACCTTCGATTAGGAAGGTTGTGATTGTTTTGCCCATTTTATCCTTTTCTTCAAAAACTTACGCCAAAATCTTGGCAACGACTAGTCTAACATCAGCCACGAATATCGACATTTTTATTCAAATCGATGTTGAGAACCATGCCAAAACCAATCATCATCGAGCCCATTATTGTTCCACCGTAAGAAATAAATGGCAATGGCGCGCCGACAACTGGCAGTAGCCCCATAACCATGCCAATATTGATAAACATGTGTATAAAAAATATACTTACCACCCCAATTACAAACAATCTACCAAACTGATGTTTGGTTTTGGTGGCAATTATAATGCAGATTGCAATGATGGCGCCGTAAAGCCCGATTGTAAAGACTCCCCCTAGAAAACCCAATTCTTCACTTAGCATCGTAAATATAAAATCGGTTTGCTTTTCTGGTAAAAAATCAAGCTGACCCTGAGTTCCTCGCAGATAACCCTTACCAAACATGCCTCCCGAACCAATTGCAATTTTCGATTGGATAATGTTATAGCCACTACCTAGAGGGTCATGAGTAGGATCAAGAAAGGTAAAAATGCGTTTTTTCTGATAATCGTGCAATAAAAAATGCCAGACAAACGGAATTGCAACCAACAAAGCTACGCCAACCGATACAAATTTCCAGAGCCTAACTCCAGCAATAAACAACACCATTACTCCAACCATAGCCAATATTGAAGCCGTTCCTAAATCTGGTTGATGAAAAATAAAGGCCACAGGAACAAAAATCATTAAAAGTGGCGGAATTACAAATTTAATACGACCAATATTTTCAGCTTCAATGCTATAAAAATAACGCGCAATTGCAAAAACAGTGCAAATCTTCATTAACTCAGAAGGTTGAATTTTTAGCGAACCAATTCTGAACCACCTTGTCGCTCCCATTGCATTATGACTAATTTGCTCCATCACATCAACCATAATAACCATGCCCAGAGCAATCGCATAAAACAAATATGATGCCTTATACCAAATCTTAATATCAGTTATAGCGATAAAAATCATTAGCGGAAAAAAAATGCAAAAAAAGGCCAATTGACGAATTAACCACGGTCTAAAAGATCCTCCGGCCGCAGAATAAAGCATAAAAAATCCTATGAAAGCCAAAGCTATAATCAAAGAAATTAATAGCCAATTCAGTTGCTCTAATTTCTCGGAAAAGGAGCTATTTTCGTTATTTATAAAATGCATTTGGAAAAGGTATTTGGAAAAGGTTTGTACAAAAAAAAATCCAATTAAATTGCGCGCTTGAAATAATAATTCTAGTAATTTAGCTTTAACATTAATATTAAAATTTATTTTTTTATAAATTTTTTAATTTGTAAGTTTTTAATTTGTAAGTTTTTAATTTTCAATGGCCGATAAAGACAAAAAAATAAAGGTTAAAAGCTGGTATACCAACCGTTATCAAATTGTTGTTGTTCAACGAAATGTTTTGCTATTGATCACCATTATTTCAATCATCACTGTGGCAATTTCGGTGCTATTTGTCAAAAACTTTATGTCATCAAAATCACTCGAACCGTATGTAATTGAAATTGATGACAAGAGCGGAATGGCAACTGTTGTTCAACAAATTTCATCACAAACCTATACCGCCAATGACATGGTTAGGCGCTACTTTATTAACAAATATATTCAAGCTTCTCTAGGTTATAATCCGCAAACTTATCGAGAAGATTCAGAGTCGATTAGATTATTTTCTAGCACTCAAATTTATGGCGCATATAGAGCCAGAATTAATCCTTTTGCCCTTGGAGCCGACTCAAAAATCGATGTCAAAATTACTTCACTAATATTCAAAGAAAATTCACTAGTTGACATAAGAGTTACCAAAAATTTAAGCATTTCTGGTCAAGGCTCTTCAACCAAAAACGAATTAATAATCATGAACTTCTCTTTTGCTCCCGAAATGGGCCTCACAATGGAAGAAAGACTAATAAACCCACTTGGTTTTCAGGTCACCAAATTTGATATCGGAGACGCCTATTAAAATTATGAAAAAAATTAACCCTAAATTCATAATAAATTTAATATTTCTTATCGCTTTTGAATTATTTAACACAAATGACTCTTTCGCTCAAACCCCAATTACTACCGACTCAAGAATTAGAACTCTGGTTTATAATCCTAACGAGGTTTATGAACTTAAATTTTATTACAATTATCAATCTTTTATTGAGTTTTCAAACGACGAAGAAATAGAAATGATTTCGGTTGGCGAAGCCTTTGCTTGGAGACTTACACCGGCAGGTAAGCGTCTTTTTATTCGCCCACTCGAAATATCGGCCCATACCAACATGACGATTATCACCAATCGCCGAATTTATCATTTTGATATTCGTTCCGATGAATTCACTGGCAAAGCTGATGAGGACTTGGTTTATACGGTTCGATTCTTTTATCCACAAATTGGTCAGCCACTTCCGATTCCTCCGCAATTAGCAGTCCCGAACGTAGCTCTTCGACCCAGAGTTAAAGAAATATCCGCCAAACCAGCGCTGGTAAATGACATCACCGGAGTCATCAATACTCCAATTCCAAAAACTCGAGTTGATGAAAAAATTCCTGGTGTAATCGAGCGCAACCCCGAAAACCTTGCACTAAATTTTGATTATCGTTTTTCAGGAGAGTCAGACAACATAATGCCATTAAAAGTCTACGATGATAGCAATGAAACACACTTTCAATTTGCAAACGATAATCTTGTTATTCCAACCATCAGCGTAGTAGATATTAACGGCAACGAAACTCCCGTAACTTACACAATTCGCGATCGTTATGTTGTGGTTCCAATTGTGGCACGACAATTTACTCTGCGTCTAGCCGAAAGCATGCTTTGCATATATAACGCCAAAGCACTTTCTAGGTAAAATCAATCTCATATTTTGAATCAGAGGATAGTTTAATACTTAATAATTAGATGCTTTATTGTTGATTTTCATCCTACTCTACAGATAACTTTTTTAGCAAATTATCGATTCTATTTTTATTGATGGCTAATTTTTTTTGGTAATTTAGAAGAAATTTTTTTAATTCATCATCTTGATCATCGACCTCTCCAACCCTAACAGCCCCAATCATTCCCATTATGGCATGATTTTTACATTCAAAAACATAGATTCCATCTCGAGTAAATTTTACTCTGATTTTTTGATCATTTTTTCCATGCCACCTCTCAGCATCGCGCGGAACAAAAATAGCTTGCGAGTTATGCCCCTTGTCAATCGGAACAAATTCAACCTCATCCCCGACATCAATCTCGAGAAAGTCTGGATCAAAAATCATCGATTGTTTATTTTTCGAATTCAGCATTTGAATCTGGTGAATTTTAGCAAAACCATTAAAAGGCCACAGAATAAGCAAAAAAGCCACAGCCAAAAATCTAACAAACCAATGCATTAGATGAAGTCATTTAGAAAAGTTAAGAGATATACTAAAAGCTGATTTGAGCGCAAACTTTGATTTGCTGGCGCTCAAATTTAGGGAAATATAATTATTTTTTTAAGTCAAATCTATCGAGATTCATAACCTTATTCCACGCTTTGACAAAATCATTTACAAAAACTTTTTTATTATCATCTAAAGCATAATATTCGGCAATCGCTCTTAGTTCAGAATTGGAGCCGAATACCAGATCAACTTGAGTCGCTAACCATTTGATCTGACCAGATTTGCGACACTTTCCAACGTAAACCCCCTCGCCATTTTCGGATTTTTCCCATTTAGTACTCATATCTAAAAGATTAATAAAAAAGTCATTGCTTAGTTTATGCTTATTGTAGGTCAGAATTCCATTTTGTGATAAATCGGAATTAGCCCCTAAAGACCTCATACCGCCAATTAAAACTGTCATTTCTGGAATAGTTAAATTTAGCAATTTGGCTTTTTCTATAAGAGCATCGACGGGCAACGATTTATTATCTTTAGAAAAATAGTTTCTAAAACCATCGGCTTTTGGCTCAAGAACCGCAAATGAATTTATATCGGTTTGCTCTTGCAAAGCATCGCCCCTTCCAACAGAAACCGGAACTTCAATTTTATAACCCGCATCTTTTGAAGCCTTCTCGATTGCACTTGCGCCAGCAATAACAATCAAATCAGCCATTGAAACTTTTTTGCCACTTTTTTGTTGTTGATTAAATTTGGTTTGGATTTTTTCTAATTTTGCCAAAACCTTGTAGACTTCAATTGGATTATTAATTTGCCAATTTTTCTGAGGTTCAAGCCTAATTCTGGCCCCATTAGCTCCACCGCGCATATCGCTATTGCGATAGGTTGATGCCGACGCCCAAGAAACTCTAACCAATTCTCCGACCGATAGACCAGAAGCCAAAACCTCTTTTTTTAAAGTTGCAACATCCTGACCATCAATTGCTTTATAATTTTTTTGCTCGACCGGATCTTGCCATATAAATTGTTGCTTTGGCTTTTCAGAGCCAAGATAGCGTGAAGATGGCCCAAGATCTCGATGAGTTAGCTTGAACCAAGCTTTTGCAAAAGCATCTTCAAAATCTTTAGGATTTTCTAAAAATCGTTTTGCAATTTTTTGATATTCTGGATCAAATCTAAGCGCTAAATCAGTTGTTAGCATAACTGGCGCATGTCTCTTTTCAGGATCATGAGCATCTGGTACCAAATTTTGCGCATTTTTATCATCTGGAATCCACTGAATAGCTCCAGCTGGGCTTTTGGTTTTTTTCCAGTTAAAAGCAAAGAGGTTTTCGAGATATTGCATAGTCCACTCAATTGGGCTGGCGGTCCAAGCGCCCTCAAGTCCGCTAGTTGTAGCATCGGCACCTTTTTTGCTTTCGCATTTATTTGCCCAGCCAAAACCCTGTTCTTCGATTTTTGCACCAGCCGGCTCAGCACCTATGCATTTACTTGACTTGTGAGCACCGTGCATTTTGCCAAAAGTATGGCCTCCTGCAATCAAAGCAACAGTCTCTTCGTCGTTCATTGCCATTCGCGCAAAGGTTTCGCGAATATCCTTAGCGGAAGCAAGAGGGTCTGGTTTGCCCATCGGCCCTTCGGGATTGACATAAATTAGACCCATGTGAGTAGCTCCTAGAGGCTTGCGGAGATTGCCATCTTTGTCATGTCTTTTGCTAGCTAAAAATTTATGCTCCGGACCCCAGTTGACAAGCTCAGCTTCCCAATCATCAACTCGACCCCCAGCAAATCCTGCAGTCTTGAACCCCATAGTTTCTAGCGAAACATTGCCGGTGAGAATTATTAAATCAGCCCATGAAATTTTGTTACCATATTTCTTTTTGATAGGCCAAAGCAATCTTCGAGCTTTATCAAGATTTGCATTGTCAGGCCAACTGTTTAATGGCTCAAAACGAATTTGACCGCCATCAGAACCACCCTTTCCATCAATAGTTCGGTATGTGCCTGCGCTATGCCATGCGAGTCTTATAAAAAAAGGGCCGTAATTTCCATAGTCAGCTGGCCACCAATCCTGCGATGTTGTAATAACTTTCTTAATTTCATCTTTAATATCGTTTAGGTTTAGACGCGAGAATTGCGAAGGATAATTATAATTATCAGCTAGAGGGTTGGAATTTGGAGAATTGGTGCGCAAAGGATCGAGATTGACTTTTTTTGGCCACCAAAATTCATTTTTTTTAACTGAGTCAGTGGAAAAATTATGTTTGCCGAGATGTTCTTTGGAGCATCCAATAAGAACAAAAGTCGATATCAGAAATATTTTTTTAAATTTCATAATTTTTATAGTTGGTTTGAACAAAGCGATACTTTAGATAAAGCATCGCGGGCTAAGTTTTTTGTTGCAGATTTTAGCTGAAAGATTTTTTAGACTAACTTTACGGACTATTTTTAATTAAATAAATTTAGTGTAATTAGATAATTTTTTTCAAGATAAAAAACGGTTATGTGAAAAAAATTTGATTTGTTTCGCAGATTTTAATTTTAGATTTGCTTAATTTTTATTTTGATATTTTGAGAGCTTAATTCAATAGAAAATTTTAACGAAATAAGAGGATGATTAATCTGTGCAACAAAATTTAAATTTGATTTCAAAATGATTTTACAAATATTTTAGTTTTGGTTTAAAAAAATATTGTGTATTATTTTTGTCTTGTTAAATTTTATTTTGTAAAATTTCACTTTTACAACACAACGCAAACCCATTGATTGCGTGAGCGGGTGCGATAAAAACTACTTCCCGACTTTTTTTATCGTGCCCGCGTTTTGCAAATAAACACCCTCCCCTAATAATGTTTCCAAAGCTCATTGAAGAGTTGTTTTATATATGCATCTCGGATTTAAATATAAATATAAATAGCGCGCTTTATATAAAAATACTTTCATATTTTTAATAAGAATTGTGTGCTTTTGTAAATTTATGCTTTATACAAGCATTGTACTGTAATACTATATTAGTATAACTTAATAAAATTACAACAAATTATTTAAAAATAATATTTATTCGTAAAATATAGTTTTTTATTTATTTTATATTAACTTGTAGTAATAATTATTGCACTAAACTCTCTCAAGCAAAATTGAAATAGGAACGTGATCAGAAGGGTTATTTTCGATTCTAAAATTTTTATGAATATTTGCTTCGCGCAACATATTCTTAACTCCAGACTCTATCCAAATATGGTCTAGTCTTCTGCCTCTATTTGATTCAAAAGGCTTTAAGGCTCTATAACTCCACCAACTATAAAGTCTCTCTTTTTCATCTACCAAAATGCGGTGGCTATCAACAAAATTACCACAATTTTGAAGATTTATGAGCTTCTCAACTTCAACAGGAGTATGCGATACAACATTTAATAATTGCTTGTGAGACCAAACATCAAAAGGGCTTGGAGCAATATTAAAATCACCTAAAATGATTGTATTTGGAGATCTATTTTTGTTGAAATACTCACTCATCCAATCAACAAATTTTAGCTTGTGATCAAACTTTGGATTTAGCGTTACATCAGGAATATCGCCACCCGCTGGCACATAAAAATTATGAAGGTTAATCGCACCTAGGGGTGACTCAATTTGGGCGCTAATGTGTCTTTTGTGGCCATAATTAAGAATATCGAATTTATTGATGTTATTCATCGGAAATTTTGACAAAATTGCCACGCCATTATACGATTTTTCACCTTCAAACTCAACAAATTCAAAGCCTAAACCCTTAACTTCTAAAAATGGAAAATCATTATTCGCAACTTTTGTTTCTTGCAAACAAAGCACATCAGGCTGGAAATCTTTAACAAATTTTCTAATTAAATCTATTCTGAGGCGCAAAGAATTTATATTCCACGAAACTATTTTCATTACTCAAATTCAAATGTAACAACGACCGAAGACCTGACAACTTCTTCTCCCGGCTGAATTTCAGGATAAGAACCTTTGGCACCAGAACCTTGGTTAGACATCACCGCCATTCTTTGCATAGCATATGGTTGGTAATAATTTTCTTCATCATGATATTTTATAATTTTTTTGAGCTTAACATTTAGTGATTTGGCAGTTGCTTCGGCTTCATTTTTGGCATTTACAATGGCCTGCATGCGCGCTTGATATTTAATATTTTCAATTGAATCAATTATGAAATTTAGGGACCCAACCTCCTCAACGCCAGCCTTTGTAAGTTGGTTAATTATTTGGGTGGCCTTAGAAATCTCACGCACTTTTACAGAATAACTTTGCAAAGCCACAAAGCCTTTTAAGACTTCTTTAACGGGTGGACAACCCGACTTATCGCAAGGCAAACTCGTTCTGTCATATTCGGGATAAGTTGTGTAATTTATGGTTTTAATGTCATTTTTATTTACACCATTTTTCTCTAAAACTTCGAGGGATTTTTTGGCTATTTCTTGCATTTCTAGCTGGGACTCATTAAGAGTTTTTTTTAGCTTTTTTACAGTGAATATAAAATTAGCAACATCAGGAATAGCCTTGATCTCAGAAGTTCCTCGACCATTTAAAGTTTTTTGGGAAACATAACTTTTTTCTTTGATTTTAACGTCTAAAACCAAAGAGGTTGCGTAAAAGAGCAAAAAAATTATTGCCGAAACAAGGGTTAGCTTAATTAAATTTGTTAAAGTCCTATCGAGAATAAGCATGCGAAGTATTTGAATATGAAATTAATTGATGAAATTTGGCAACAATCTGCTACCAAATATAGAAAATAGCTTGATTTTGGCTATTTGCTCCTTTCGCAAAGTAACAAAAAAATATCAAATCACTATTTATTTTTAAGAATCACTAAAGGATTTCAAAAATTGCATCAACCTCAACCGACACACCAAAAGGTAGAGAACCAGAACCAACTGCTGCGCGAGCATGCTTGCCAGCTTCACCAAAAGTTTCGGCAATTAAATCAGACGCACCATTAGCAACTGCGGGATGGTCTTTAAAATCAGGATCGGCATTGACAAAAATACCAAGCTTAACACATTTTTTAACACGATCGAGATTGCCATCGCAGGCCACTTTAAGTTGCGCCAAAATGTTGATAGCGCACAACCTTGCGCATTTTTTTGCTTCATCAACCGAAATATGACTTCCGACTTTGCCAATTCCTTGCAACTTACCGCCCTCAATTGGCAATTGACCAGATACGAAAATTAAATTACCGGATTTTACGAAGCCAACATAATTGGCTACGGGCGAAGCGGGAGTAGGCAAAACAATTCCTATATCGGTAAGTTTTTTTTCGTAATTTGACATAATTTAAATTTTGTAGTTGTTAATAAAAATTTGGGCGCTTTCAAGCCTTCCAAGCGATTCACTAGCTTGGATCTGGCCTCAATTTTGCGCAACAATACCAAGTTTGTTAAATAATTCTTGATCTCTTTTGGAGTCGGGATTGCCGGTTGTAAGCAATTTTTCACCATAAAAAATTGAATTAGCACCCGCAAAAAAACACAAGGCTTGGGTTTGTTCGCTCATCTCTTCACGCCCAGCCGAAAGCCTAACCTTTGATTTTGGCATCATAATTCTGGTGATAGCGATGGTGCGAATAAATTCAAATTGGTCAAGTGGAGCAATATTTTCGAGTGGCGTGCCTTTAACACGAACCAGCATATTAATTGGCACCGACTCAGGCTGTTTTGGCAAATTAGCTAACACGATAAGCATTTTGGCACGATCTTCACGCGACTCTCCCATTCCAACAATCCCTCCCGAACAAACGCTCATTCCAGATTCTCGTACATTCTTTAAAGTGTTTAGGCGATCTTCAAAATTTCGTGTTGAAATTATTTCTGAATAAAATTCTTCAGATGAATCGATATTGTGATTGTAATAATCTAAACCAGCTTCTTTAAGTTTTTGACTTTGTTTTTGACTAAGCATTCCAAGAGTCATGCAGGTTTCCATACCAATAGCTTTAACCGCCTCAACGATTTCACAAATTTTTTCAACATCACGATCATGAAGACTGCGCCAAGCCGCACCCATACAAAACCGCGTTGCACCTGCTTTTTGAGCATTTTTAGCACTTTCAACAATTTTTTCGGTTGGCATCAAGGCCTGCTTTTCAAGTCCGGTATCGTAGTGAGCCGATTGTGGGCAATATTTACAATTTTCTGGACAGCCCCCAGTTTTAATGCTCAAAAGCGTACTAATTTGAACTTCATTTGGATTGTGAAATTGGCGATGAATTTGTGAAGCCTTGAATATCAGATCATTAAACGGCATATTAAAATATTCAAGAACTTGCGCCACCTGCCAATTGTCTCGAGGATTGTGATTTTCGTGATTTTCTAAATCGCTAAATTTTAGACTATTTTTAGAATATTGCGCCGAAGAATTTATCATAGATGAGAATTTATCATGGAATTTGATATTTGTACGATGATTTTAATTTTTGACGAATAGAAATCAAACATTAAATCGGCCCAAACTATCTCCAAACAATGTGGACTTTAAATAAATCACCCATTTGGTCAGAATCAATAAGTCTACGAAAAGCACTCCACAATTCATTATTTTTGGACGGATTTAATCGCGCAAGATTTTCAAGGCGCTCCTTGGCGCCTAGCGCTAACAAGAATTGACCTTGGCTAACTTGAGAAGAGTTAAGATTATATTCTTTAGCGATTTTATCGAGGGCTACGAAATCAACTAACGCCGTAATATCGGCATTTTTCAACCCCTCTAAAAAAGAAATTTTTTGATGATTGCGCACTGCCTGCAACGTGTTAGCAAAATCATAAAAAAAATATCCGTAATCAATATTTATGGCGAGACCACCGCGCTGGTTAATTGCATCGAAAAGCTTAGAAATGAAGGCTTGCATTGATTTTGAATATTCATATACAGCTCCGCATGGAGCAGATTCTGACAAATCTTTTCCGAGCTGTGATTCAACAAAATTATTAATTGATTTGTCAAAATTTCTTATCACAAATTGTGGATCTAATAAGTTTTGCTTATCGCTAAAATTAATTAATCTTTCTTGCCAACCTGCTTTGGTTTTAACAAATTGATCAATCGCAAAACAATCCAAGAGCTCGTTCGATAAAAAATAAATTTGTCCGCCCAAATCAAGCTCTGAAGCGCCTTTAAAATCATCAAAATTATTATGCCAAGAAACCTTATAATCTTGTAAATTCTGTTGCTGAATCGCTTTTAAATAGGGATTAATTTCAATAATATGAAAAGTGCTTTTTTCGATAAAGTTTTGTGCTACGGATATTTTTTTTTGGCCCAAAAAATTTATTGTTTTCAATATATCTCTAAACCACACGCCCCTGCCAGCCCCCATTTCAACTAAAGAAATTTTTGAAGTTGTCGACTTGGAAATTTCTAATAAATAACTCGCCACCACTTCGCCAAAAATTTGCGAAATTTCAGGTGCCGTTATGAAGTCGGCAGATTTGCCGATTGGATTTTTGGTTTTATAATAACCAAAATTTTCAGAGAATAATTGTTGATTTATCAGTTCAGAAATTTTCACAAAATTGCAATATATTGATGGCCTAAAAAGCAAGCAAATCGAATCTATCGAGGGCGCCAATCAATAAAATTTTTCAAGAATTTGAGTCCGGCTTTACCACTTTTTTCTGGATGAAATTGTGCCCCGATTATGTTGTCTTTGGCAATTATTGCATTAATTTTTATGCCATAATCAACATAGCCAATCACGTTGTTTTCGTTTTGGCAAATAAAATGATAAGAGTTGGCAAAATAAAAATCTTCGTCTTGAGCTATATTTAGAAGAATTGGGTGATTGCCAGATTTTATTTTGAGAGAATTCCAGCCCATTTGTGGAATTTTTAAACCATTTTCGGTAGGAATTTTTTCAACCCTTCCATTAATAAGGCCCAAACCGTGGTGCTCGCCATTTTCTAAACCAATTGAAGCCAAAACCTGCATTCCAACACATATTCCCAAAAATGGTTTTTTGTAATTAAGAACTTGATTGCGAATCTCACCCAAAAGACCTTCAACTGATTTAAGAGAATTCATGCAATCACCAAAAGCCCCAACGCCCGGCAATATAAAATAATTCGCCGATTTTATGTCGGTTAAATCGCTTGATATAATTACATCGCAAAGATTGTCGATTTTTTTTAGGGCATTAAATACCGATTTAACATTGCCGGCACCGTAGTCAATAATGACGATTTTCATGCTCTTATTTGTGTTTTGCTTTGTGATGGATTTGAGATGAATGGATTCAATATCGACTCACTAAATATTGATGCAAATTTATTATCGTTATTTTCGACAAGATGCTTAATCAAATTGATTTTGGCATCGACCGAGCTTTTGGCAAATATCATTGTGGCTAATTTAAATTTTTTTCTTTGAATTAAATGATCGACCAGCCAAGATCTAGAGTTTAGCGCAATCATTGTGAAGAAGGTCAATTTAAGCCACAACGCGTCATCAAATAGTTTGGATAAAAAAATATCAAATACCAAAAAAATTGCGATTATAGCGAAAAATTCGCGCCACATCCGATGAAACAAGAACCACAAAGGATTGAAAATTAAGGCGCTAAAGGAAAAACTTTCATCAATAACCGCCAAATCTTCAATTTTACCAAACTTGTCGAGTTTTATTAATCCGCTGAAGAGTTTCATTGATTGAAGGTGAGTGCATTTCTAAATTGAGTTGACGCTCAATTTAGAAATAAATTATTGTGTTTTAAAAACTATTTTCACTAATAAGCAACCAGACAAGGCTAGGCTTCAAGAGCTTTTTTAGCTTTATCAACAATTTTTGCAAAGGTCTCTTTATCGCGAGAGGCAAGATCAGAAAGCACTTTGCGATCAAGGTCGATTTTTGCCAACTTTAAGCCATTAATAAAGCGAGAATAAACTAGACCGCGCTCTCTAACTCCGGCATTAATACGCTGAATCCACAAAGCGCGAAAATCTCTTTTGCGGACTTTGCGATCACGATAAGCATATCTCAGGGCTTTTTCGACTTTTTCAATGGCGACTCTAAAGCAATTTTTAGCACGACCGCGGTAGCCTTTTGCCATTTTTAAGATTTTTTTGTGGCGAGCTTTTTTTGTAACTCCTCTTTTAACACGACTCATTTTGTCTCCTAAATTTAATTTCTATATAAGTTCTTTGATTACCTATTGTAGGGCATTTTGAACTTTAAAATACTGGCAGTATGACCCTCGGACAAAGAAGCGCTCTTGCGCAAATTTCTAATTCTTCTTTGGCTTTTTTTATTGAGGTTGTGTCTTTTGCCAGCTTGCTTGTGAGATAATTTTCCGGTGCCGGTGACACGAAAGCGCTTTTTAGCACCACTATTTGTTTTGACTTTAGGCATAGTTTAGTAGTTTTTGAACTTAAGACAATTAGGCAGAAATAAAATTTCATTTTGTTGGGCCTAATAATCAAATAGATATTCAACCAATTCTTAAGAAAAGATGGAATGAAAACAGTTGCTTGACGCTAAGCTGTCTGATTTTTTATGGCTTTAGCAAATAAGCACCGAAGCAACAATTAATTAATCATCGCTACAGCGTTATAACCAAAAACAAGGAGGCGCGATTTTATGAACGAAGAATTTAAAATCAACAACTAAAAATGCTATTTGCTTTAATTGTTGATACTCTGAGTTGATTTTAATTATATTTGAAAAAGCTTCAAAAGCATTAGGGTCCAAAAAACTAGGACCTCTGAGTCAGATTTGGTCTTGAGATTTTAAATCATTTTGATTTTAAATCATTTTGATCGGGCAAAATACAGAATAACAACAGGGGAATAAGAAAGATAAAATGGTGGGATTGGTAGGGATTGAACCTACGACCAAGACGTTATGAGCGTCCTGCTCTGACCGCTGAGCTACAATCCCTATCAATCCAAGAGTTGGCCTAAATAAATTATTCAATTTGTGGGCTAGGAATAAATATTTTTATTGATTAACCAAATAGACCAGACTTTGTTTCAAAACTTTAACTCAAATTAAATTATCAGTGACAAAAAATTTTTTGCAACCGTCAATTTTTAAAAAATATGCTTTACAATTTACTCAAAATTTTATTTTGAAATTCAAAATTATTATACCCCCATTTATTGCGCTTTTGGTTTAGCGACTCCAACCAAAGCTGGCCTTATTAGCCTCTCTCCTATAGAATATCCAGCTTGAATCACTTGAACCACCAAACCCTCTTTCGCATCAGATTCAATATTGGCGATGGCTTCATGAAAATTGTGATCAAATTCTTGATTCAGCGGATAAATCCTTTTGACATTATTTTTTTCAAATACCTTGAGCAACTCTTTCTCGGTCATTTCTATGGCGGTTGCGTAGTTTTTAATGGCCGGATATTGTTCAATCTCTTGCTTTGGAGAATTCTCGCTAGCCATAAAAAAATTTTCGGCCACCATTACCAAATCGCCAACAAAATTTGCAATAGCATATTTTGAAGCTTTTTCAATTTCTTCTCTGGAACGTCTTCGAACGTTATCAAGCTCAGCTAATGTTCTTAAAATTTTATCATTGGCCTCGGATAGTTTTTGTTCGAGCTCTGCAATTTTGTCGCTTGAATTTAAAGAACTTTCGTTATTTTGGTGTTGGTTAGAAGAGGGTCTTTCAGAATTATTGAGATTTAAATCTTCTTGCTGAATATTGTCTGAATTTTCATTTGCTGTAGCCATAAATATGATTGTTTAGATTGTTTTTTGATAAGTAATTTTAAAAAATCTAATCGAATAAAAAACAGTTTCAAGGTTGCATTAAAAAAAAATATTTCTAGTTTCGTTGGCAACAAATTTTTATCATCAAATAAAATCACAAAAAATGTCAGAAAAAATTTTTGATCATGCCAATTATTTGGTGCCAATGGTTGTGGAACAAACTCCAAAAGGCGAAAGATCGTTCGATATTTACTCCCGACTTCTCAAAGAAAGAGTTATATTTTTATCCGGCCCAGTCAACGACCAAGTTTCCTCATTAATAGTCGCTCAATTATTGTTTCTTGAATCTGAAGATCCAAAAAAAGATATTTACTTTTATATAAATTCACCAGGAGGCGTTGTCACATCGGGTCTAGCAATGTATGACACTATGCAATATATTCGTCCCGATGTAAGTACGGTTTGCATCGGCCAAGCGGCATCAATGGGCTCACTACTTTTATGCGCGGGCTCTGAAGGCAAAAGATTTTGTTTGCCAAATTCTCGTATCATGATTCATCAGCCTAGCGGAGGTTATCAGGGCCAAGCCACCGACATCGAAATACACGCTCAAGAGACTTTAGCGCTAAAAAGACGTCTTAACGAAATCTATGCAAAACACACTGGGCAAAAAATTTCGATAATTGAAAAATCAATGGAGCGAGACAATTTTATGTCTCCTCAAAAAGCTCTAGAATTTGGCATAATCGATAAAGTAATCGACAAAAGACCCTAAAATAAAGGCCTTAAAAATTATCGAACCACAAATAACAAATTAATTACAAAAATGGTTAAGAAACACGACGACGAAAAAAATTTGCATTGTTCATTTTGCGGTAAATCACAAAACGAGGTCAAAAAACTAATCGCTGGCCCTACTGCTTTTATATGTAACGAGTGTATTGAGCTTGGAATGGATATTCTTAAACAAGAAGGCAAAAGGTCTCCACTACACAAAAATAATGGCGAAAAACCTACTCCTAAAGAAATTTTAAAAATTCTCGATGATTATGTTGTTGGTCAAGATCGCGCCAAAAAAGTTTTATCCGTTGCGGTTTACAACCACTACAAAAGAATCGACAATATTTTTCTTGGTTCCGACGGAGTTGAAATCTCTAAATCTAACATTCTTATGATTGGCCCAACTGGGTGCGGAAAAACTCTTCTTGCCCAAACTCTTGCGCGCATTTTGGATGTCCCTTTCACAATGGCAGACGCCACCTCTCTAACCGAGGCCGGATATGTTGGCGACGATGTTGAAAATATAATTTCACGCCTCTTACAAGTTGCAAATTATGACATCGAAAAAACTCAGCGAGGCATAGTTTATATTGATGAAATAGATAAAATCGCCCGCAAAATTGAGGATAATTCGCGTCGTGATATTTCAGGCGAAGGTGTTCAGCAAGGTTTATTGAAAATTATTGAGGGCACCGTAGCTTCAGTTCCAACGCAACCGGGGCGCAAATCATCTCAACAAGAATATGTTCAAATCGACACTAAAAATATTTTATTTATTTGCGCTGGGGCTTTTTCGGGCCTAGAAAAAATTATTTCAAAACGAGGCGCTGGAGCTTCTATTGGTTTTGAGGCCGATGTTCGTGACAAAGAAGATAATTCTCGCAAAGATATTTTTCGTGATGTTGAACCAGATGATCTAATTAAATTCGGTTTAATTCCTGAGATAGTTGGCAGACTTCCAATTATTGCTCCTCTTGATGGCCTTACCGAAGAAGATTTAACTCAAATTTTATCTGAACCCAAAAACTCCATCGTTAAACAATATCAAAAACTATTTAACCTCGACAAAGTCGAGCTTAATTTTGAAGAAAAAGCGTTGTCAAAAATTGCCAAAAAAGCCATAGACCGTAAAACTGGCGCTAGAGGTCTTCGCGCAATTGTTGAAAATATTTTGATAGATTCAATGTATGAAATTCCCTCACAAAAAAAAATCAAATCAATCTCTGTAACTCAAGAGGCGGTTGATAATATTAAGCTTATCAAATCAACTAATCTTTCTGAAAAAGAAATCGAAGAACGCGAAAAAAAGAAGGAAATTTCTCTATTAGGACTAAAAGAAAAAAAATCCTAAAGGGGAAAAAAAATCCTAAAGGGGAAAAAAAATCCTAAA
>Ga0172372_10006022_pt1 | contig 16686 bp, 15 predicted proteins | sample LakKiv5m_2_FD_114544 | JGI IMG/M metagenome (GOLD analysis project Ga0172372, IMG submission 114544) | Freshwater microbial communities from Kabuno Bay, South-Kivu, Congo - kab_092012_9.5m | ecosystem: Environmental > Aquatic > Freshwater > Lake | place: Democratic Republic of the Congo...
GAGGAAAACTGGAATCATCTGGTGAAGATTTGCCCCAGAGCTGTTAGAATTGATGGTATAGATGGACGCAGAAAAATGTTTCAACGTTGTGTGGACCTGGCAGGTGACGCTGCACAATTCTTTGTGGTGACAGGAAAAAACTTCATCACAGACATCACAGTGTTTGATTATCCTGTGGAGACCATCTCTGATGCTCACATCATCTTTCATGCCAAGAACATGAGCAACAGATTGCAATATGGACACATGGGTGTGGTGTGCTACAACAGCAATCTGGTGTTGAACACACCTGCCAACTTTGGTCTGGATTTCACACAATACAGCAAGACCATCACAGTTCCCAGAACAGTCAGCGAAGCCACTTTTGCCACCACACCATATGAAGCCTGGAGAACAGCGTTTCGGGAAGTTGTGAAATTGACCGTGAGCTACGGTGAAGATTCGCATCTTTGGTTGGATCGTTGGTTGGCTTTTGCTGAAGGCCCACACGCAGACTGGGTTCTGAAGGGCGCCAAAGAAGGGAACGCATACGCAGAACAACATCGGGATGACAAGGAAGCCTTGAAAAACACTGTGGATTGGAACTGGTTGAAAACCTATTTCGAAGAAAATCACGGTTAACCATAGAACAATTATAAATAACTGTAGTAATCACCTATGAACGAGAATGTCCATGGCTACAGTTAAGAACTTGGTGATTGACCAAGGAACAACATTTTCTTTGACAATCACCGTTGCCGATGCCAACGGAAATGAGATTGATTTGGATGGTTACACCGCCAGAGCACAGTTGCGGAAGAGTTATGGAGCCACCAGCTACACAGCTTTCACTGTAACCATCTCTGAAAACACCACTACAGGTGAGTTGACAATTTCTTTAACTGACACACAAACATCTGCATTGAAAGCAGGTAGGTATGTGTATGATGTGGAAATTGTGGCACCTGTGGCGGATGGCAGTCCAGTTACCAGAGTTTTAGAAGGTATCATCACAGTAACCCCTGAGGTGACACGATAATGGCTTTGAAAGTCACAACTACTGCACAGCCAAGTATCAACACAACGGTACGTAAAGTCAACATCCCTTCTGTTAATCTTGAGCAATTGAAAAATGTGGATTCAGCTGAATTAGAAGATGGTTATACTTTGGTTTATGATGCTGCAACAGAAACGTGGGTGACACAGGCAGCAACCACAAACGTCGGCAGCATAGACGGTGGAACATTCTAACAGAGTTTAAACCCATCTAGGAGTATCTAATGACAGTAATCCAAATCAAGCGGTCCACAGGATCAACCGCTCCCACCACCAATGACCTGGCAGAAGGTGAATTAGCATACGCAGAAGACCGTAGTGGCAGTGGTGCCAGTGCCATCTTGTATATTGAATCTGTGGCATCAGACGGCGCCACAGCAGTGATTGACAAGATTGGCGGTAAGTACTACACCAACACAGTAGACTCATTTCTTACACCCAAGAATGGCACACTAGGTGACATCCTCACATTGAAGGATGCTGATGGTTCCAACTTCGTGAATCTGAAGGCTCCAGCCACTATTGCTAGCAACTTCACATTGCAATTGCCAGCTGCTGATGGTAGCAACGGTCAAATTCTGACCACCAACGGTTCAGGTGTGCTATCATTCCAATCACCTGCCTCATCATCATTCACCTTGGCTGCTGATTCAGGAGATGCTGACACTTTCAGCACAGGTCAAACATTGACCATCAGTGGCGGTGAAGGTATTGACACCACAGTTACAGACAACACCATCACCATTGCAGCAGAAGATGCCTCAGACACCAACAAGGGTGTGGCATCATTCAATTCTACCAACTTCACAGTCACCACAGGTAACGTGGCCATCAACTCTGTGCAAGGCAGCAAGGTGGATGTCACCGGCACTACAGCATTGACCTCACTTGTAGATGCTGATGAATTTCTTGTGTATGATGCCTCAGTCACCGCCAATCGTAAAATCACAGCAGAAGATGTGGCTGATTACATCTATGCAGGTTTCTCAGGCGATATCACTGTAACAGAATCAGGTGTTGTGACAATTGCTGCTGACTCTGTGGCACTAGGTACTGACACCACAGGTAACTATGTTGCCACAGTGGCAGGCACAGCCAATCAAATCTCAGTAACTGGTTCTGGTTCAGAATCTGCTGCTGTAACTGTGGCCTTGACTGATGATGTGACACTTGTGGGTGACTTGACCGTGGGTGGTAATGACATCAAGATGAACGGCGGCACCACTGCTCTTTCATTCACTGGCTCAGGTGATGTTGCTGTTACAGGTGATTTAACGGTGACAGGTAATGACATCAAGATGAACGGTGGCACCACAGCTTTGACCTTCTCAGGTTCAGGTGATGTTGCTGTTGCAGGTGACCTGAAGGTAACAGGTAATGACATCAAGGCTTCTGATGGCACCACTGCCATCTCATTGTCAGGTGCTGATGTCACAGTTCAAGGCAACTTGACTGTGAATGGTTCTTCCACCATCATCAACAGCACCACATTGTCAGTGGATGATGTGTTGTTGAAGTTGGGATCTGACAACTCAGCCAACTCAGTGGATCTTGGTTTCTATGCAGAATACATTGTGTCCTCAACCACCAAGTATGCTGGTTTGTTCAAGGATGCTTCAGATAGCGACAAGTTCAAGTTGTTTGCAGGATTGGAAACAGAACCCACATCAACTGTGAACACCACAGGTACAGGTTACACCATCGGTACCTTGGTGGCCAACTTGACAGGCGGCACAGTGTCATCACTCGCCTCAGCCATTGGCGTGGCAGATGGTGGTACAGGTGCCACAACATTCACCACGAACGGTGTGTTGTATGGTGCAGGCACAGGTGCTGTACAAGCCACAGCAGCAGGTACCAACAAGTACTTCTTGTATTCCAACAATGGAACACCTGACTGGACCAACGTGATTGACGGTGGAACCTACTAATAAATAATTGAGATTACATCATGGACTCACAGAAGTTTTTAAACATATACATCACATCTTTGGTCGAGCAAGTGAAAAAACTAACAATGGAAAAAATCATGTTAGAAACTCAACTTGCTCTGACCAAGGAAGAAATAGAAGAATTGAAAACCCAGGTTCCACAACCTGCTCCACCTGAACCGAACAATAGCACATGGCAATAGTAATCAAGCCAAAACGTAGTGATGTTGCCAATAGTGTACCAACTACTAGTGACATAGCTGTTGGTGAATTGGCAGTCAATACTTCTGACCAAGTCATCTATGTTCGTAATGGTTCTGGTTCAGTTGTAGCGGTTGCCAATTATGCAGATGTCAGCACGGTGGAAGCTTCCATTGCTGCCATCACGTTCCCTGTAGGGGACTACGAAGATTTTTCCGCTCTAGAAGTGGATCCATTTGGACAAACTATCGACAGACAATTTGACTGTTTAACATCACCTACAGGCGGTCTTGCCGTGAAAGATTTAGGTGTGTTGTAAAACCGTTTAGGAGAATATAGATGCCAACACAGGTGCAATTTAGAAGAGGTACTACAACACAAAACAACAACTTCACTGGTGCTGCTGGTGAATTAAGTGTTGACACCACATTGAATGTCATCAGAGTGCATGATGGCACCACAGCAGGTGGTCACACCTTGTTGAGTGGTTCATTAACTGCCACATTGACCAACAAGACCATCAATTTGAGCAGCAACACATTGGCAGGTACTATTGTTCAATTCAACACCGCCTTGAGTGACGGTGACTTTGCCACCTTGGCAGGTTCAGAAACACTTACCAACAAGACATTAACCACACCCACTATCGCACAAGTGAACGCTTCAGCAGACTTCACTGTGGATGCTGCTGGTGACATTGTTCTGGACGCTGATGGCGCTGATGTGTTGTTGAAGGATGGCGGAACCACATTTGGTAGTTTGTCACAGTCAGGCGGTGAACTGGTCATCAAGTCAGGTGCCACACCCACCACTGCCATCACCATGTCAGGTGCTGATGTCACCATCTCAGGCAACTTGACAGTGAATGGCGCCACCACCTCAGTCACATCCAACACCGTGACTTTGGGTGACAACACCATTCTGTTGAATGCTGATGAAGCAGGTACCCCATCAGAAGATGCAGGCATTGAAGTGGAACGTGGTACATCCACCAACGCCTCTTTGATTTGGAATGAAACTGCTGACAACTGGCAAGCAGGTTTGACAGGTGCTGAAGTGCCTTTGGTTACAACTTCAGGAACACAAACTCTAACCAACAAGACCATTAATGCATCACAACTTGTTGATTCATCTGTCACCAATGCCAAACTAGCAAACAGCACTATTTCAGGTGTGGCGTTAGGAAGCAATCTGAATAATCTAACTATCAGCACAGGATTGTCAGGTACAAGTTACAATGGTTCAAGTGCAGTCACCATTGCCATTGATTCAACTGTTGCCACATTGACAGGTACACAAACTCTCACAAACAAAACAATTGCTCTTGGTAGCAATACTGTGTCTGGCACGGTGGCTGAGTTCAACTCTGCTTTAACTGATGATAATTTTGCAACACTCACAGGTGCAGAAACACTCACCAACAAAACACTAACCACACCTGTCATTAGCAGCATTACTAATACAGGTACATTGACCTTACCTACATCATCTGACACATTAGTTGGTCGTGCCACAACTGACACATTGACCAACAAGACCATTTCAGTTGATAACAACACAGTCAGTGGTATCGCTGCTTCCAGTTTTGTGTTGTCTGATGCCTCAGGCAACATTGATGGTGCCGCCTCACAAAAAGCCATCCCAACTGGAACTGTGGTAGGCACCACGGACACACAAACATTATCTAGCAAAACTATTGCTCTGGGTAGCAACACTGTGTCTGGTAGCATCTCAGATTTCAACACAGCTCTGACAGACGCAGATTTTGCCACATTGGCAGGCATCGAAACACTCACCAACAAGACCATCACCTCACCCACTGTGAGTGGTCTTTACATATCAGATGCCAGCATTGTGTTTGAAGGCACCACCGCTGATGAGTACGAAACCACACTCACTGTCACAGATCCCACAGCTGACAGAACACTAACACTACCTAATGCCACAGACACACTAGTTGGTAAGGCCACAACTGACACCTTCACCAACAAGAGCATCAGTCTCACCACCAACACTGTGACTGGTACATTGGCAGAATTCAATACTGCGGTCACAGATGCCAATTTGGTGTCTATTGATGGTGTGGAAATACTTACCAACAAAACACTAACCAGCCCAGTTGTAACTGGATTGACATTGAATGATGCTAGTGTTGTGTTTGAAGGCGCCACTGCCAACGATTTTGAAACCACCTTGACTGTCACAGATCCTACTGCGGACAGAACATTGACGTTGCCAGATGCCACTGATACATTGGTGGGTCGTGCCACCACCGATACTTTCACCAACAAGAGCATCAGCCTCACCACCAATACATTATCAGGTACTGTGGCTGAATTCAACACAGCCTTGAGTGATGATAACTTTGTCACATTGACTGGAACTGAAACACTCACCAACAAGACATTAACCACACCTGTCATCAGCAGCATCAGCAACACAGGTACGTTGACTCTGCCCACATCATCTGACACCTTGGTGGGCAAGGCCACAACTGATACCTTCACCAACAAGAGCATCAGTCTCACCACCAACACCTTGACAGGTACTGTGGCTGAATTCAATACCGCTTTAAGTGATGACAATTTCGTTACCTTAACTGGAACGGAAACACTCACCAACAAGACGTTGACAAGTCCCACCATGACCACACCTACGTTGGGTGTGGCATCAGCCACCAGCATCAACAAAGTAGCTATCACGGCACCTGCCACAGGCTCCACGTTGACTATTGCTGAAGGCAAGACTTTGACTGCCAACAACACACTTACACTCACTGGTACTGATTCCAGTTCAGTGGCATTTGGTACTGGCGGTACCGTAGCCTACACTGCCAACAAGCTGAGTGCATTTGCCGCCACCACATCTGCTGAACTGGCAGGTGTGATTTCTGATGAAACAGGTTCAGGCAGCTTGGTGTTCTCAGCCAGCCCAACCTTCACAGGCACTGTGAACGCTGCTGATTTAACCTTGAGTGGAAATTTGACTGTGAACGGCACCACCACCACTGTGAACAGCAACACTGTAACTATTGGTGACAACATCATTGTGTTGAACAGCGATGAAGCTGGCACACCTTCACAGAACGCAGGTATTGAAGTGGAACGTGGTACATCCACCAATGCCAGTGTGACTTGGGATGAAACCAATGACTTATGGATGGCGGGTATAACTGGTTCTGAAATTCCATTGGTAACCACCACTGACACTCAAACACTTACCAACAAGACCATCAGTGGTAGTAACAACACTCTGAGCAACATTGCCAACGCCTCATTGACCAACAGCACCATTTCAGGCAAGGCACTAGGCACCAATCTTGACACTTTGACCATGGCTGTTTCTGGAACAGGCTTGTCAGGTTCTCAAACCTATAATGGTTCAGCAGCGGCCACCTTCACTGTCACCAGCAATGCCACCAATGCCAACACAGGCAGCACCATTGTGGCACGTGACGCATCTGGCAACTTCAGTGCAGGCACCATCACAGCAACTTTGTCGGGTAATGCTTCAACTGTCACCAATGGTGTTTACACCACAGACACCGGGACTGTAACTAGCACCATGATTGCCGACGGTACCATCGTAAATGCTGATATTAATGCTTCAGCAGCTATCGCTGTTTCCAAATTGGCAGCCAACACAATTTCAGGTATTACATTAGGTAGCAATTTAAACACCTTGACAATCGGTACAGGATTGTCAGGTACCAGCTATAATGGATCAAGTGCTGTAACCATTGCCAACACAGGTGTCACCAGCAATGTGGCAGGCACAGGTGTTTCAGTGTCAGGCGCTACTGGTGCTGTTACCATCAGCATCGGTCAGGCGGTTGCTACATCATCCAACGTTCGATTCAACAGCATTGGTGTGAACACAGACGCATCTGGCACTTCAGGTGAAATCAGAGCCACCAATGAAATCACGGCCTACTATTCAGATGCACGCCTCAAGAATTTCCATGGCACCATTGACAATGCATTACACAAGGTGTTGTCCCTAAGTGGTTACTACTTCACAGAAAATGAAGTAGCTAAGTCATTAGGGTACACCAATGACAAACAACAAGTGGGTGTGAGTGCACAAGAAGTGGAAGCTGTGCTTCCTGAAGCTGTGGCAGCTGCACCTATTGATGAACAATATCTCACAGTGAAGTACGAGAAGTTGGTTCCTCTCTTGATTGAAGCCATCAAGGAACAACAAAAGAAGATTGAAGAATTGGAAGCTAAAATCAACAAGCAATAAGGTAACCCATCATGGCAATCACAACTCGCCAAGAATTAAAGGATTACTGTCTTAGACGCCTGGGGTATCCTGTCATTGAAATCAATGTGGATGATGACCAGGTGGAAGACAGAGTGCAAGATGCCATTGATTACTGGAATGAATATCATTTCGATGGTGTGGAGCGTGTGTATCTGAAAGCACAAGTGGAAGCTTCGGAAGTTCGTTTAGCCACCATCTTTGCTTCACAATTCATCATTGATGAAACCATCACTGGTGCCACCTCAGGTGCCACTGCCAAGGTGTATGCTGTGAAAGCCAGCAACATCTTGAAGATTCGCAAGGTTCGAGGCACATTTGCTAACGGAGAAACTATCACAGGTGATACCTCTGGATTCTCCACTACACTTCATGGCTCCACTGCTTACACAGAAAAAAGCTGGACCTCAGGTGATTTTTCTGTCACAGATGCCGTCACGGGCGTGATTCGTGTATTGCCTTTTGGTGACGCAGGCAGCAGCCGCGCCAGCACCAACATCTTTGACGTGGTGTATCAATTCCGTTTGAATGATATGTACAACTTGTTGTCCTCAGATGTCATCTACTATCAACAAGTGAAACAACATCTACAATTGTTGGATGATATGTTTGCAGGTTCTCGCACCTTCACCTTCAACAGAAAGAAGGACAGCATTCATCTGGACGTGGACATGGACACCACCTTTGATGATGGTGACTATGTGGTGTTTGAAGTGTATCGTGCCTTGGACCCAGAAACCTACACAGAAATCTACAATGATATGTTTCTTCGCCGCTATGTGACAGCTCTCATCAAGCGTCAATGGGGTGAAAACATGAAGAAGTTTGGTGGCATGCAACTTCCAGGTGGTGTCACCTTGAACGGCCAAGTCATCTTTGATGAAGCTCTCACAGAAATCAATGAGCTGGAAAAAGAAATGCAAACCCGTTACGAGTTGCCTGTTGACTTCATGGTAGGTTAACATGGCCACAAACTTCTATTTTCAAAGTGGCAGTTCACAAGGAACCACAAACGAACAACGGCTTCTGGAAGACCTTATCATTGAAAGCATCAAGATATATGGTCATGATGTGTACTATCTTCCACGCACCTCAGTGAAACAAGATGAGATACTGGGAGAAGATGTACTAAGCCGCTTTGAAAATGCCTATCCTATTGAAATGTATTTGACCAATGTTCAAGGGTGGGAAGGTGACGGTGAATTATTCACCAAGTTTGGTATTCAAGTCACAGACCAGGCCACGTTTGTAGTATCCAAGCGTCGTTGGGAAGACACAGTAGGAATTGCACCTGATGAATTATTGCAATTGCCTAGTCGTCCTGCTGAAGGAGATTTGATTTATTTTCCTCGTACTAACGCTATGTTTGAAATCAAGTTTGTGCAACACTTGAATCCATTCTATCAATTGAACAAGTTCTACATCTATAGCATGAGTTGTGAATTGTATCAATACAGTTCTGAAAAGTTTGAAACAGGTATAAGAGAAATTGATGACGCAGAAACTGCAAGTTCACAAGATGTTCTGAATTACAACATCTTGATGGAAACAGGAGATGAACTTCTGCTTCAGTCAGGTTTCAGCATCGTGCAAGAAGTGTTTGGTACCCGTGCCTTGGTACCATTCAGTGATAATGCTTCTATTGAAACAGAAGGACAAGACATCTTGGATTTCAGCGACATCAATCCTTTTGGTGAATACTAATGTTCAAGGGTAAATATTTCTACCATCAACACATCCGAAGAGCCATCATTGCTTTTGGAACGTTGTTCAACAACATACAAATTCGTAGAATCAATGACACCAATGAAACTGTGCAAAGTTTGTTCGTGCCATTGAGTTATGCCCCCAAACAGAAATTCATTGACCGTATTCGTGAAGCACCAGAACTGGAAACAGGTCGTGCCACATTTGCCATCACGTTGCCGCGTATTGGATTTGAAATCACCAATTTCACTTATGATCCATCCAGAAAACTAGCAGTCAGACAGAATGTTCGTGCCGTGGATGATTCTGGCACCACAGCTACAGGTGTTCGATATTCATTTGTGTCCACACCCTACAACATGGGTATTGGCATGAGTGTGTTTGCCAAGAATCAAGATGATGGGTTGCAAATCATTGAGCAGATTCTTCCCTATTTCAATCCAGATTTCAATGTCACCATCAACACCATTCCTGAACTGGGTGTGAAAAATGACTTGCAAATTGTACTAGATAATGTTACATACCAGGATGACTGGGAAGGTAGTTTTGACAAACGTTTGAGTGTCATCTGGGATTTGAACTTCACAGTGAAGTTGAATATGTATGGCTTTGTTCGAGATGCCAATCTCATCAAGAAGGTCATCCAGAACATCTATGCCGACCCTACATTGTTGGAAGGACGTTTACCAGGCAACACACAGGTGGGCACCCAAATTACCACACAACCAGATCCCACCACAGCTCTGCCTACAGACAACTACGGTTACATTCAAGATTTTGATGAAATCTATACAGGTGAATAATGACATTTGATAATTTAAATGATAAGTTCAATGTGATGACAACTGAGGAAGAAGTGAAAGCTGTGGTGCCTGTGGCACTGGAAGATGATGCCGCTCACGCCAGAGAAACACTTCGAACATTGATTGACAAAGGTAATGAAGCCATTGATGGCATTCTACATATTGCCAAGAACAGTGACCATCCTCGTGCCTATGAAGTGGCAGGCCAACTCATCAAAACCGTGTCTGACACAGCCAAGGATTTGTTGGAAGTACAGAAACGCAAGAAAGACTTGGAAAAGGAAGACAAGCCAAAAATACAAACACAGAACAATTTGTTTGTGGGTTCCACACATGAATTGTTGAAGGCAATGAAACAGGCACAAGAGCCTGTGACCATTGAGGATCCGAATGCTGGATAACAACAACTCATATCATGGCAATCCCAATTTAAAATCCATCGGGTATCAGCATCAGTTCACTCCAGAAGAAATTCAGGAGATTGTGAAGTGTCAGCAAGACCCGGTGTATTTCATTGAGAACTACTGTCACATTGTATCACTAGACAAGGGTTTGGTGAAGTTCAAATTGTATGATTGCCAGAAGAAGAAAGTGGAAGTGATTCTGAACAACAGAAAAGTGGTGTTGATGGAAGGTCGTCAGCAAGGCAAAACCATCACATCTGCTGCTTGTATTCTTTGGTACACTCTGTTTCAAGAAAGCAAGACAGTCGCCATTCTTGCCAACAAAGGCAGTGCCGCTCGTGAAGTGTTGGATCGTTACCAAATCATGTATGAACATCTACCCGTCTGGATGCAACAAGGTGTAAAAACCTGGAACAAAGGTAACGTGGAACTGGAGAATGGCAGCAAGGTGTTCACAGCAGCCACAACAACTTCAGGTATTCGTGGTAAGTCTGTGAACTGGTTGTATATTGACGAAGCTGCTATTATTCCCAACAACGTGGCAGAACAGTTCTTTGCTTCTGTGTACCCTACTATTTCTGCCGGTACCACCACCAAGATTCTGTTGACATCCACTCCGCTGGGATACAATCATTTCTGGAAGTTCTGGAACGAAGCAGAAAAGGGCAAGAATGGTTTCATCTCACATTTCATCCCTTATTGGGAGATTCCAGGGCGTGATGAAGTCTGGGCTGAAGAACAACTTCGTACACTAGGAGAAGTGAAATTCAACCAGGAAGTGTTGTGTGAGTTTCTGGGATCCAGCAACACGTTGATTAATGGCAGAACATTGGCACAAATGAGCAGCATGGATCCCGTGTATCAGAATGAAATGGGATTGTTGTTGTATGAAGAACCCAACCGAGAACGCACCTATGTCATCACTGTGGACGTGTCTCGAGGTGTTGGTGGTGACTACTCGGCATTCACCATTGTGGATGTCACAGATATGCCTTACAAATTAGTAGGGAGATTCAAGAACAACACCATTGCCCCCATGTTGTTCCCAGAAGTGATACGCAAGACAGCCAAAGACTACAACAATGCCATGGTGTTGGTGGAAACCAATGACATTGGAGGGCAGATTGCTGACATCTTGTATTCTGAACTGGAGTATGAAAACATCCTGAGCACGGTGAAGGAGAACAATCAAACCTACATCAGTCCAGGGTTCTCCAAGTCCACCACTCTGGGTGTCAGAACCACCAAGACGGTGAAACGTCAAGGGTGTTTCGCTATCAAAAGTTTGCTGGAAGAGAAAAAACTAAATATATTTGATGCCGACACCATTCATGAATTCTCGACATTCGTGGAAAAGAGTGGTAGTTACGTGGCCGATGAAGGGTATCACGACGATTTAGTGATGACTCTGGTCCTTTTTGGATGGTTGACCACCAATCAGTATTTCAGAGAACTCACGGATGTGAACGTCCGTGAAAGAATCTACAAGCAACAGATGTTGCAAATCGAGGATGAATTGACTCCTTTTGGCTTCATAGATGATGGTAACGTTGAGGAAACGTTTGTATCCAACAATGTTGTATGGTCCACAGACAAAAATTTGCCATGGAAGATAGATAAAGATTCGTAAACTTATAAATATTTTCAACTTGTTCCAAGACAAATTGAAATCCGGTCTTTGAAAAATTACACAGATATAGGAGATTAACATGGCATTTCAACTATCACCAGGCGTACTAGTCGTTGAAAAGGACCTAACCAACGTAGTCCCTGCAGTTGCCACCTCTATTGGTGGTTTCGCAGGTGACTTTCAATGGGGTCCAGTTCTCGCACCAGTCACCATCAGTTCAGAAATTGAATTAGTAAAAACATTTGGCAAGCCCAATGACACCACAGCAGCCAGCTTCTTCTCAGCTGCCAACTTCTTGAGCTACTCCAACAACTTGAAGGTGGTTCGTGCTGTAGGTACAGCAGCTCGTAACGCTGTCGCATCAGGCACAGCCATTGCCATCAACAATGAAGAAGACTACGAAGCTAGCTACGCCGGCGGTCAAGCTACCGTGGGTGAATTTGCTGCCAAGTACCCAGGTGCTTTGGGTAACTCACTCAAGGTGTCCATGGCTGACTCAGCAGAATTCTCAGGTTGGGTCTATGAAACCAGCTTCGATGATGCACCAGGCACATCTGCATATGTAAGTGCTTTAGGTGGTGCAGATGATGAACTACACATCATCGTGATTGACGAAGATGGTCTCATCTCAGGTACAGCAGGCACAGTGTTGGAAAAGTTTGCCAATGTGTCCAAGGCAGCTGATGCCAGAACTGCTGAAGGTGCCAACAACTACTATGTGGAAGTGTTGAAGGGTTCCAAGTACATCTGGTGGATGGACCACACCGCATCTGTGGAAGCAGGTGACACTGCTTGGGGTTCATCAGCAGCCGGCACCACATTCAAGACCATGAGTGCAGTTGTCACTGTGTCATTGACAGGTGGTGTGTCTGCCTCACCAACAGATGGACAAATCATCACAGCCTACGAACAATTTGAAAACGCAGAATTGATTGATGTGAACTTGTTGGTTTGCGGCCCACACAATGCCACTGTGTCATCAGATGTGATTGACATCGCAGCAGCTCGTATGGATTGCATGGCCTTCGTTTCACCTGAACTGGCTGATGTGTACAACAACGCCGGCGATGAAGCCACAGACATTGTTTCATTCCGTAATTCACTAACATCCACTTCCTACGCTGTGTTGGACTCAGGTTGGAAGTATCAATACGACAAGTACAATGACAAGTACTGCTGGATCCCATTGAACGCTGACGTGGCAGGTTTGTGCGCACGTACAGACGCCATTGCTGATCCTTGGTTCTCACCAGGTGGTTTGAACCGCGGTCAAATCAAGAACGTTGTGAAGTTGGCATATTCACCTGACAAGACCGACCGTGACACACTTTACAAGAAGGGTGTGAACCCAGTGGTGTCATTCCCAGGTGAAGGCACTGTGTTGTTTGGCGACAAGACACTTCTTGCCAAGCCATCAGCTTTCGACCGCATCAATGTTCGTCGTTTGTTCATCGTACTAGAAAAGGCTATTGCCACAGCAGCCAAGTATCAATTGTTTGAATTCAATGACGCCTTCACACGTGCACAATTCCGTAACTTGGTGGAACCATTCTTGCGTGACATCAAGGGTCGTCGCGGTATCTATGACTTCCGTGTAATCTGTGATGAAACCAACAACACAGGTGAAGTGATTGACCGGAATGAATTCGTGGCTGACATCTACATCAAGCCAGCTCGTTCCATCAACTTCATCTCATTGAACTTCATTGCAACACGTACTGGTGTGGCATTTGAAGAAATCGTAGGCGCCTAATCAATAACTTCTAGGAGAAGATACAAATGGATATTTCACAATTTAAGAATAAGTTAGGCGCAGGTGGTGCACGTCCCAACCAATTCCTAGTGACACTAACTTTCCCTGCTGCTGTAGGAGCAGGTGCCAGTGATGACTCACTACTGGTAACATCTGCAGCCTTGCCAGCATCCAACGTCAACCCAACCATCGTGCAATATCGTGGTCGTGAAGTGAAGATGGCTGGTGAACGCACATTTGATCCATGGACCATTACCGTGTTGAACGACACCAGCATGAAGCTTCGTCGTTTGTTTGAATCATGGTCCAACTTGATGAACAACCGTGAAAACAACGGTGGCTCATTGGCACCAGCTACATATATGTGTGACCTGGCTGTGGAACAACTGGATCGTAATGATGAAGTCATTCGCACCTACAACATCTACAACTCATTCCCAATTACTGTTTCTGAAGTGGCATTAGCCTACTCAGCAAACGATGTGATTTCAGAATTCAATGTGACGTTCCAATACTCACATTTTGATGTGACACCTGTTTAATCCTTAACGTAGGATAGGTAGAAATATTATGGATATATTTGGATATCAAATCAAGCGGAAGGAACCGGCACAAACTGAGCGTTCGTTTGTGCCACCTTCTGATGAAGGTGCGTTAGACACCATCAAAGCCGGTGGCTATTACGGTTCCTATTTGGACCTGGAAGGCGCCGCCAAGAATGAATCAGAACAAATCAAGCGTTACCGCGATATCTCATTGATGGCGGATGTGGATGCCGCCATTGATGACGTGGTGAATGAAGCCATTGCCAATCTGGACAATGAAGATGCTGTGAAGATTGATTTGCGAAATGTCAAGGTGTCTGCTTCTGTGAAGAAGAGCATTGAACAGGAATTTGACAACATCTTGAGCTTGTTGCATTTCAAGGACAAAGGCCAGGATTATTTTCGTCGTTGGTACATTGATGGCAGAATGTATTTTCACAAGGTGATTGATACCGCAAAACCCAAGCAAGGGTTGACAGACATTCGGTACATTGACCCAAGAAAAATCAAGAAAGTACGTAACGTCATCAAAGAGAAAGAACCCAAGACGGGTGTGGAATTTGTGAAGGGTGTGGAAGAGTTCTTCATGTACAATGAAAAGGGCATTCATATGTCCCCTAACATGGCTATATCCACACAAGTGCAAGGATTGAAAATCACCAAAGATGCCATCTGTTACACCCCATCTGGGTTGTTTGATGTGGATCAACAAATGGTGTTGAGCTATTTACATAAAGCCATCAAGCCTGCCAATCAGTTGCGTATGATGGAAAATGCTTTGGTCATCTATCGGTTGGCTCGTGCTCCTGAAAGAAGAATCTTCTACATTGACGTAGGCAATCTTCCTAAATTGAAGGCTGAGCAATATCTGAAGGACATCATGAATCGCTATCGCAACAAGATGGTGTATGATGTGAACTCAGGTGAACTGCGAGATGACAAGAAGGCCATGAGCATGTTGGAAGATTTCTGGTTGCCTCGTCGTGAAGGTGGCAAGGGAACAGAAATTCAAACCTTGCCAGGAGGACAAAATCTTGGTGAGATTGCTGACATTGAATATTTCCAACGCAAGCTGTATCAAGCATTGAATGTTCCCATGTCACGGTTGCAACAACAAGGTGGATTGAACTTTGGTCGTGCAGCAGAAATCACACGGGATGAATTGAAGTTCACCAAGTTCATTGGCAAACTTCGCCGTCAATTTGCTTTGATGTTCCATGATTTGCTGAAAACACAATTGATTCTGAAGGGTGTGTTGACAGAACAGGATTGGACAGACATGGTGGAATCCATTGAGTATGTGTACGCACAAGATGCCTACTACACAGAAAGCAAAGACCAGGAAATTCTGCGTTCACGCATCGAGTTGTTGGCACAAGTGGATCCCTTCATGAACAAGTATGTGACCAAGAGCTACATTCAAAAGAACATCTTGCGTTTCACTGAAGAAGAAATCAATGAGATGGATGCTGAAATGGAAGAACAAGCCTCCAAGTCTCTGGACTACTCAGAACCCTTGGAAGATCCAAATCAGCCAGGAAACATTCTAGCCAAGGGAACACCATTCCCAGCATCACCGGAGAAGAAGAATGGAAATCAATGAAGTGAAAATTGGCGATACAGTCGCCTTCACACACAACAAAAAGAAAGTCATGGGTAAAGTGATTTACCGCCATGATGACTCTGACAATAAAAAAGCTGAACGTGCCTCCTTGATGGGTCATGTGAATGTGGAAATTCACGGTGACAAATCCTATCCAGTAACTGTGCACGTGTCCAAATTGAAACCCGCTGTCCAAGAGGAAATAGAAATGAAAGAACATCTTGATGAAACTGTGTTGGATCTTATCGACCACATTGACAGCGGTGACAATCTTGCTGCTGAAGCCACATTGAACAACATTTTGCAATCACGGGCTGCTGAAGTGTTGGATGCCTTGAAAGTGGAAGTGGCATCCTCCATGTTCAACACACAAGAATGTGCTGAATGTGATGAAGAACAAGTTGATGAAGCCTTGAAGGGCAATCAACACAAGATTGATGCCAACAAGAATGGCAAGGTAGACGCACATGACTTCAAGTTGCTTCGTAAAAAGAAAGGCATGAAAGAAGAAGTGGAAGTGACTGAAGCTTCCTACTCAGCCAAGAAGGCAGGTGCTGGCAAGCCAGGCAAGATGTTTGGTAAGATTGCCAAGAAGGCATCTCGCAAGTATGGTAAAGAACGCGGTGCCAAGATTGCCGGTGCTGTGCTCGCCAAGTTGCGCAAGAAGGGCAAGTAACATGAAAACCTTCAAAACCTTTCGGGCCATGAACGAAGCTGTGAAAGATGCTGCTGATAAAGGTGAATATGATTATGAAGGTGACATGGCCAAGTCCTCACTTCGTACCATTATTCGTAACGCACAAATGATGCA
>Ga0172372_10006023_pt1 | contig 16686 bp, 14 predicted proteins | sample LakKiv5m_2_FD_114544 | JGI IMG/M metagenome (GOLD analysis project Ga0172372, IMG submission 114544) | Freshwater microbial communities from Kabuno Bay, South-Kivu, Congo - kab_092012_9.5m | ecosystem: Environmental > Aquatic > Freshwater > Lake | place: Democratic Republic of the Congo...
AAAGATCAGTCAGGAGGAGGGTACCTGTTCGGCGCAGCTCAGGAGCACCTATGATTATTACGTCTATTCCTTTTCTGCGGCCAACAGGCCCCCGGCTTACAGTGTTTGCGACCGGGAGGGCAAGGTGGTTCGCGAGCTGGAAAAAAATACAGCGTTGCAAGAAAAGATGTCAGCGTACGGAACATTGCCTGTGAAATTTTTTCAGTTCACCACATCCGAAAATGTAACCCTGAACGGGTGGATGATTCGTCCGGAGGGCGGTGTCTACGACGGAAAGCAACTTCCGGTACTCATGTTCGTTTACGGAGGGCCGGGAAGTCAGCAGGTAACCGATTCCTGGAGAGGAGCCAACTACTGGTGGTTCCAGATGCTGGCACAGCAAGGATATGTGATTGCCTGTGTTGACAACAGGGGTACCGGTGCCCGCGGGGAGGCCTTCAAAAAAGTGACCTACAAACAGCTGGGTCACTATGAGGTAGCCGATCAGACGGAGGCTGCGAAATACCTGGGTACATTGCCGTTCGTTGATCCGAAGCGGATTGGCATATTCGGCTGGAGTTACGGTGGATATATGTCAAGCAACTGTTTACTGAAGGGTAACGGGGTATTCAAGGCGGCTATTGCAGTAGCGCCGGTTACCAACTGGAAGTGGTACGATTCTGTTTACACGGAGCGTTACATGCAGACATATCAGGAGAACAAGGAGGGTTACGAACAGAATTCGCCGGTCAACTTTGCGGATCAGCTTCAGGGCAACTACCTGCTTGTACATGGTATTGCGGATGACAACGTACATTTTCAACATTCTGCCGAGATGGTGAACAAACTCATCGCTGCGAACAAACAATTCGACAGCATGGTATATCCGAACAGAAATCACGGTATTGGCGGAGGAAATGCAAGAATTCATCTTTATACCCTGATGACCAGATTCCTTGACGAGAAACTGAAAGGATAGTGGCAGAAACCTGTTTTCAATATTAAATCCACCGGCCGGAGCGGTCTGCTACTGCGCCGTATAACAAACCGGATTACCTTTGTGGTGCTTAAAAAATAATAGAGTCATTGTCGCCTACGCTGCTTGTTGATATTGCCGTTGGATCCGTACTGGCTCTGGTCATGTTCGGTGTAGGTTTGTCATTGACCTTCTCCGACGTAACCCGTGTATTCAGAAAGCCAAGAGGTTTCATTACGGCCCTGAGTGCACAGATGCTGGGTTTGCCTGTCATAGCATTCATCATAGCCCTGATTGCGCCCGTTTCGGATGAGCTCAAGGTAGGATTTATTATACTGGCGGCGAGTCCGGGCGGAGCTACGTCCGGGTTCCTTACCTATCTGTGGCGAGGTAATGTGGCACTGTCATTGTCGCTCACCTCGGTGAACAGTCTGCTCACCCTTTTTTCCATTCCCGTGGTGGTCAATCTGGCGCTGCATGTTTTCATGTACAAGTCGAGCGATCTTCACCTGCCGTTTTGGGATACCTTTGCTCACATTTTTTTCATTACTATCATACCTGCGACACTGGGAATACTCATCCGGCGCAGATTTCCGCTTACGGCAGAAAAGATAAGCAAACCATCCAAATACATCATGTTGTCGCTGCTGGCGGTGGTTTTCGCGATCAAGTTGTTTGCCGGTGAAAAACACGGAGGGTCGGGACTTACGCCGGAGGACTTTATCATTATCACCCCGATTGCTCTGATTCAGAATGCCAGTTGTCTGTTTTTCGGATATTTTGCCATGAAAAAAATGGGCCTTCCCCATTCATCGCGTATCACAGCAGCCATGGAAAGCGGGGTACAGAATACCACGCTGGCATTCCTTATTGCCAGTACCATGCTCGGGAATCAGGAAATGGTGAAACCGGCACTGGTATATTCCATGTATTCCTTCTGGACGGCCTGCATATTTGCGTATGCGGCCAACAAACTATCCGGATCAAAAGCTGAAATCAACCTTCAGGACTACTGACAAGTGGATAGACCACAACTCTTGACGGGCTGACATCCAGTTCTATTGCCAGCGTCTGGATATTCAGCAGGTACAATCCGTCCCTGATTTCCCCCGGCACATAAATCATTTCAGTAACAGTACAATCCGTTCTGGTATTTCCGGGGTATTGCCAGAAGGCTTTGTGTCCCAGCAGCTCTCCGCCATCCACCTCCCGGTCTATGGAAGGCAGATCAATCAGCAGGTGCCTGATACCTTTTTCGACGAGAAAAGATACCGCTTCATGGTGCAGGTACGGCGGGTTGGAATCTGACCAGTTGGTTGTTTTTTTATAAACATCATTCGGCATGGTCCTGATCAGAACAGCACTGATTCCGGGCTCCGGGATACAGTTTTCAAGGTGCTCTTTCAGAATAACCCTGTCGCCATCCTCGGTGCGTTGCGGATATACACTGACCAGGACGGCCGGGAAGTGAAACTGCTTCAGGCACTCGCGGAGTACATATCTTTCTTTGGAGATATGGCCAACACATTCCGTGTGTGTGCCGTTGCCGTGGGGGTTAATTTTCACATTGAAAAAATTAACGGAACCGCCCTCTGCAGTACTCCCGACAAAATTTCCGGCCCTGACAGGAGAAAATTCAGGCATGGGAGCCCAGAAACAGTTGGGGTTTTCGGGGCCGTCCCTCAGCGGTATTGACAGGTCAACAGGTTTTGACAAGTCGGCGTACAGCGTTTTATTGTCGAGAACAACAGTTGTAATCATCCTTCTATTCAAATTGAAAAGACAAAAGTCGTACAACCCCTTGTTTAATACAGAAAAATGATGGTTGAAAGTTGGTAAAAAAGCTTTGGGGATAATTGTCACGGCATGTTTCGGCAACCGTTTTTGGAATAATAAATCAATTTAGTTTTTTGATTTTCAATTACTTATGTCCTTTTTATGCGTATTATCACCATATATGGCCGGCCAGATCACCTGTAAAAATGATGACTATCAAGCCGGGTCTTAAGAGCCGTCACCGGAGGGCCGGTTCCGGTACGGGTACTTTTGACCAAAATTCAGACGAGATGAAAAATCAGATTGCATTTTTATTCCTTTTACTGGCATCCCTTGCGAGCGCACAACAGAATTATCGCGCTGCGGGAGGCAGTATCAAAATCAAGGGCACCTCCAATGTTCACGAGTGGGATTGCAGTGGTTACGAAGTTCGGGGCAATGGTTCACTGACAACCGACGCTGCGGGGCTGAAGATGATTAACTCCCTGTATGTTGAAATACCGGTTAAGGCCATCAAGAGTACCAAGGGCTCCATCATGGACAACAAGATGTACGATGCCCTCAAGGCAGACGGCAATCCGAATGTTGCCTATTCAATGGAGCGGGTTACAGGCATTAACAATCGTGGCAATGGCTACGATATCAATACCACCGGATACCTGAAAATTGCCGGTACATCCAGGAAAGTGGATATGTACGTGTGGGGTCAGGTTGGTGGCGATCAGAGCATCAGCTTCAACGGCTCCAAAAAAATCAAAATGACAGACTTTGGCATCAGTCCTCCAACGGCCCTGATGGGAACCATGACCACCGGAGACGAGGTAGAAGTGATTTTCCAGGTGACGTTGAAACAATAAAAACAATCAAAAACGACTTTTCTTATGAAAAACGGTTATTTTATCCTGCTTTTTGCGCTGCTTATGGGCACACAGGCCATTGCACAGCAGCCCGCCATTCAGTACGCCCGTTCATGGGACAAAGATGGTATCAATGTTTTCGAACCATCCAAGAAAGCCGAGCAGCCGGCGTACGACGGATTCAAACTTCGTATTGGCGGTTCTTTCACACAGGATTTTCAGTCGCTGACGCACTCCAACAATCCTGTTTACGCAAAGGTTTCAGCAACCAATGCAACCAACAAGAACCTGCTTTACGGTGTAATCAAAACAGAAGACAGCACTTCTGTCACGCTCAGAGGTTTCAACCTGGCGATGGCCAACCTGAACTTTGATATTCAGATTGGAGATGGTGTTCGTGTGGCACTGGAAAACTATATGTCTGCCCGTCACCACAATGAATTTTGGGTAAAAGGTGGTTATATCCAGTTCGACAAACTGCCGATGTTTGGCAACCCGAAATGGTTCTCCGACTACATGCGTGTTAAAATCGGTCACTTCCAGCCCAACTTTGGTGATATGCAGTTCCGCCGTTCAGATGGCGGCAACACCATGTTTAACCCGTTCTGCGAAAACCTGATTCTCGATGCGTTCGCAACTGAAATTGGCGGTGAGTTCTATGTTTTTCCGGTTGATGGCTTCATGGGTATGGTCGGTATGAGTTCCGGCTTTATCAATGGCAACATTGAAAAATACCCGGATGCTGTTAACACCAGTGGTGTGGTTGCTACCAAGAAAACGCCGTCTGTTTTCGCAAAAATTGCTTACGACAAGACATTCAATGACCTTCGTTTCCGCCTGTCTGCCTCATTATATACCAACCCGAACATACAGCGCAACACACTGTACGCCGGTGACCGCACAGGTTCTCACTACTTCCTGATGATGGAACCAGCGCTTCAGTCAACCGGTGTTGCCTCTAACGCTACTGCTCAGTTCACTTCTGGTCGTTTCAACCCGAACGTTCCCAATAAACTGACGGCTATCATGATTAATCCTTTTGTGAAGTATAAAGGACTTGAGGTATTCGGTTCTTATGAAATACTGAAAGGAGCAGCTTATTCCGATGTTACGGCTGGTCGCTGGAACGATCGCAACTTCAATCAGCTCGCAGTGGAAGGTGTTTACCGCTTCCTGAAAAACGAGCAGGCTTATGTAGGTGCACGTTACATCACGATGTCTGGTGAGCCAGGCGGCACATTCCTGAATGCCGATGGTTCTTACGCCAGCATCAGCATTGACCGTACAGCAGTTGTTGCCGGTTGGTTCCCGACCAAAAACATGCTTCTGAAAGGCGAGTATGTAATTCAGCAGTACAATGACTTCCCGACTACCGACTACCGCAATGAAGGCAAGTTCAATGGCTTCATGGTGGAAGCAGTAATTGGCTTCTAGGAATTAAATGACTTTTGCATCGGCGGGCGCCTCTGAAACGGAGACGCCCGCTGTTTGAAAACCCCGCCAAACTGTTATGAACCACAGACGAGTCCCCGGAATTTTGAGTACAAGTCTGGCGATTTTGAGTCTGTCACTCCTGAGTTTTATTGCTGACAGCCACCTGCCGGCCCGGAAAAGGATCAGAATTGAGGATCAAAGCCGGTTATACCTTCAGGGTACATCCAATGTGAATTCGTTCACTTGCGACTGTGAAGACCGGTTTGAGGCGCAACTGATAGAGGCTGAGTCAGGTAACGGTTATTCCCGTTTCAGGAATGCCGGTCTGGCGCTCAGGGTGAAGAGTCTGAATTGCAAGAACCGAAAAATAGACACAGATCTTCAGAAAGCACTGATGGCCGACCAGTATCCAAACATACAGGTTGTACTGCTGGATAGCTGGCAAACTGCCAAATGTGCCGATGGTTCATGTTACGACTGGTTTGATGTGCAGGCCAATGTAATGATTACCATAGCCCGGGTAAACTCGAAGGAATTTATCAGGGCGAAGGCCAGGATGCTTGGTCCGAACAGGTTTCAGCTGAAGGGTGAGAAATGGCTTAAAATGAGTGCCTTTGGAATCACCCCGCCCGAGGCGATGTTCGGAATGATTAAAGTGAATGACGACATATCGTTTCATTTTGACCTGGTCGTAACCGTTGACGAACATTTATAGAACCCCAATTACTTCAGGTACAAAAATTAACTTCGGATTATGAAAAGATTTCTGATGAAAGTGATTATCGGTGGCCTTACACTCCTGCTTTTGAGTGTTTTGTCGCTGATGATTGTCGTAAAATTAATGCCCTGGCTGGCAGAGGAGTATTACGACCCGATGTTCGATCTGGATATGAACTCATCCAAAGGCTGGTTGTTCTTCGTACACCCGTTCGTTCTCAGTCTCGCACTTGCCTGGTTCTGGCGTCGCTTCAAGGGCCTGTTTCATGGCTCCTTCTGGTGGCGCGGAACAGAAGTGGGGGTGGTTTATGGCCTTATCGCCACTATTCCTTCCATGTGGATTACCTATAGTTCTCTGGCAGTTTCCCTGACCATGATTCTTACATGGGTAGCCTACGGTTTTTTCCAGGCCATTGTACTCGGCGTTATTTACGCCAAAATGAGCCCGTAACCAGTCGGGTATGCTGTTTTCCGGCGGGCGTGTAGTGGGTCACTGCACGCCCGCTGTCTTTATGATCGGTGCCGATCATTCGCAGTACATCGTGGAATTTGACCTATTTTTGCAGGTCTAAATACCGAAGCACACCATGTATTCCACCGACGAACAACGACGCCTCTTCGATTTGTCGAAATCGCTGCTCCAGGGCCGGCAAAATGATCTCTTCTCTGAGCCTCCGGCACAAAAGGCGGAAGACCTCCGTCTGGTACTGCAATACCACGAGTGGCGCTACTATGTGCAAAATGATCCGGTAATCAGTGATTTCGAGTATGACCAGCTGTACAAGCAACTGGAGCAACTGGAAGGAGAACATCCGGATCTGATTACGCCCGACAGTCCCACCCGGCGTATTGGTGCCGATCTGATGGAAAATGCCATTCAGGTGAATCACCTGATGCCCATGCTTTCTCTCGATAACAGTTATAATGCCGATGACCTGAGAGATTTTGACGAATCTGTCAGGAAACTGTGCAAGCTGGATGCCGGCACTGATATTGAATACTGCGTCGAACCCAAATACGACGGGGGCACTATTGTACTGGTATATGAAAATGACCGCCTCGTGCGCGCAGCCACGCGCGGTAACGGATATACGGGCGATGAAATTACTGCCAATATGCGCACCCTCCGGACGGTACCCCTCAAGGCGGCTTTCTCCGGATACGGTATTTTCAAGACGGAACTTCGGGGCGAAGCGCTCATCAGAAAGGATATTTTTGAAAAAATAAACGCCGCTCGTCAGGCATCCGGCGAACAAATATTTGCAAATCCCCGAAATGCTGCCACCGGAGGTCTTCGAATGAAAGATCCGCGGGAGGCGGCCGGGCGCGGACTGGAAGCCTTCGTTTATCAGCTCGGATATGCAACGGACGAACAGGGAAACAATGTGCTCGACAAGTTTCGTTCTCACGACGAGAGTATCCACCTGCTTGAATCGCTCTCCTTTAAAACCCCGCTCGTAAAAGCCAGTGCTGCCCAGCACCTGCCAGCCACCATTTCCTGCAGGAACATAGAAGAAGTAATTGATTTCTGCCAGTCGTGGCAGGAATACCGCGACGAATACCCTTACGAACTCGACGGGATGGTTGTAAAGGTAAACAGTCTGGAATTGCAGGAGCGATGCGGTTATACCAGTCATCACCCGCGTTGGGCAATGGCCTTCAAATTCAAGGCCAGACAGGCTACTACCCGCCTGCGCGATGTAGAATTTCAGGTGGGTAAAACCGGAGCGGTGACGCCCGTTGCCAAACTGGACCCCGTTCCGCTGGCGGGGGTTACTGTACAGAATGTCAGTCTGCACAACGAAGAATTCATTCTTTCCAAAGACATACGTATTGGCGATCAGGTGCTGGTAGAAAGAGCCGGAGATGTCATTCCGTATATTGTGAAAAGCCTGGCAGAACTGCGCGATGGTTCCGAGCGACCCGTTGAATACCCGAAAAACTGTCCGGTTTGTCATTCGCCGCTCGTCAAACCTGAAGACGAGGCTGTATGGCGCTGTGAAAATGCCGCCTGTGAAGCACAGGTGCTTGCCCGTATGATATTCCACACGTCAAAGGCGGCCATGGATATAGAAGGGATGGGGGAAAGTACCATAGAGCGCTTTTATAAACTCGGGTGGCTGCATACAATTGCCGATCTGTATCGCCTCGATGACGAAAAGGTCTCCCGGCTGGACGGATTTGGTGAAAAATCGGCAGCCAATCTGAGAATGGCCGTTGAGAAAGCGAAAAAAAATCCTGTTCAGCGGCTTCTGCACTCGCTCAGTATTCATCACCTGGGTCAGAAAGCCGGAAAACTGCTGGCTGCGGAGATTGAACACGTACTGGATCTGAAAGAATGGGACATGGAAAGGTACCAGCAAATAAAGGATGTAGGGCCTGTTCTTGCCAGAAATGTGTATAACTTCTTCCAGAATGAGCAGAACGTAGCGCTCCTGCAGGAAATGGAGGCTTTAGGAGTAAATATGACTCAAACACCGGAAGACCGGAAAGCAGATGTGAATACAGATGGTGCCCTCTACGGCAGGAGTATCCTTTTTACGGGTACTTTGTCGCAAATGACCCGGGAAGAAGCAGAAAAACGGGCCGCTGCGGCCGGAGCAAGCATTGCCTCCGGGGTGAGCAAACACCTGAACATACTGGTAGTTGGCGAAAAAGCGGGTTCCAAACTCAAAAAAGCTCAGGCGCTCGGCACTGTGGAAATATGGAGTGAAACAGAATTTATCGAACGAACATCAAACTAACGGTTATGCATCCAGTTGACACACTACAGCTGCATTTCAATCCCGACCAGATGCTTGTGCTGAATGCGGCCATGGCATTCCTCATGTTCAGTGTGGCGCTGGATATTCGCCTGGAGGATTTCAGAAGAGTGGTGCAGTTCCCCCGGTCAATCGGGGTGGGCATATTGGCTCAATATCTGATATTTCCGCTACTGACACTGGCCATTATCGCCTTGTTCAAGCCTCCGGCGAGCGTCGGCCTGGGCATGGTACTCGTCAGTATGTGTCCGTCGGGCAACATGACCAATTTTTTGTCGCACTTCGCCAAAGCCAACGTGGCCCTGTCAGTGACACTGAATGCTATCATCATACTTTCTGCATCTTTTCTCACTCCGGCGGGATTCCTGTTCTGGTCTGCGTTCGTGCCCGACTCGGAAGCTGTCAGGCAGACATTCGAGATCAGCTTCAGTCAGATGGTCATCATCATTGTCGAACTTATTGTTGCTCCGCTCCTGCTTGGCATGTGGCTGAACGAGCGGCAAACAACGTTCGTTGCGAAAATCAGACCCTGGGCGCAGCGCATTTCACTGCTTATTTTCTTCTCCATACTGGTACTGGCACTTCTTGGAAACAGGGATAATATTGTGAATTTTCTCGGTTTTGTATTCGTGCTGGTGGCTGTTCACAATGGTGTCGCGCTCGCGCACGGATATGCACTTGGCCGGCTTTTCAGGCTGCCGGAGCTCGATTGCCGCACGCTGGCCTTTGAAACAGGCATTCACAATACCGCGCTCGGGTTGCTGCTGATATTCAAGTTTTTCGGCGGACTGGGCGGTATGGCGCTCATTGCGGCGTGGTACGGAATCTGGGACCTGATAACCGGTATGTCGCTGGCCTGGTACTGGAAAAAACGTCCGGTACAGCAGTAGTGTCGCGTTATTCCGCCGAATTCGGTTAATTTTGCGGCCAGAATTGAATGTCATGCTGGAAAAACTGCAAGCAATAAGAGAAAAGTTTCTGTATCTGGAAGAGCAACTGTCTGATCCCGGCATCGTTGCCGACATGGACAAGTCCAAAAAGGTGAACAAGGAGTACAAAAAACTCCAGCCGATTGTCAATACGGCCAACCGGTATGAGAAGGTGCTGAATGATATGAACAGTGCCAAAGACGTGCTGGCTACCGAGTCGGACCCCGAAATGCGCGATATGGCCAGGGAGGAGATTGCCATGCTTCAGCCGGAACTGGATACGCTCGAAGAAGAATTGGTCGTTCTGCTTACTCCCCGCGATCCTGAAGACGAAAAAGACGTCATTTTTGAAATTCGTTCGGGAACGGGCGGCGATGAGGCATCCCTGTTTGCCGGCGATCTTTACCGCATGTACAGTAAATACTTCGCGGAACAGGGCTGGGAGGTGGAGTTGCTGGAGGAAACGCCCGGAACAGTGGGTGGCTACTCCAAACTCGTTCTTGAGGTGAGTGGCGACAATGTTTACGGAAAACTCAAGTTTGAATCGGGCGCTCACCGGGTGCAACGGGTGCCTGAAACAGAAGCCAAGGGCAGGGTACACACCTCGGCCGCAACCGTGGCAGTGTTGCCCAAAATGGAGCCTGAAGACATTGATATCAGGAAAGAAGACATACGTACCGATGTGTTTCGCGCGTCGGGTGCGGGCGGACAGCACGTGAACAGAACAGAATCGGGTGTGCGGTTTACGCACCTTCCCACCGGTGCGGTAGCGGAGAGTACTGAAAGTCGCTCGCAGCATAAAAACCGGGAGATTGCGATGGGGCGACTCATTCAGCAGATAAAAGAAGCTCAACTGGCCAGGGAGGCGAACGCCCTGTCGTCGCAGCGGCGCAGTCTGGTGGGCTCCGGCGACCGGTCAGAAAAAATACGCACCTATAACTGGCCGCAAAACCGCGTCACCGATCACAGATTGGAGGGCGACAACAAAAATTTCAACCTGGACCGTGTTGTGGAGGGAGAGTTGAGTGAACTGATAGAGGCGCTGACAATTGCCGACAATGCGGCAAAACTTCAGGCTGATGTCGCGCAATAAGATACACTCCCGTCCGTGGCGGCTGAGGAGAGCGTATGGTGTAGCTGGAACCGTACTGTTCAGTTACCTGTGGCTGAAGTTCATAAGGAGGTTCCGTGGTCAGGTGTGGTATGAAAATGCTTTGCAGGAGCTGCATATCCGGAATGCAGAGCGGGTGAAACAGTCCATACTGGAGTTGAAGGGCTTGTTCATCAAGCTCGGCCAATTACTTTCCATCATGGGGAACTTCCTCCCCGCAGCATTCCAGAAACCCCTTGAGGCCTTGCAGGATCAGATACCGGCCCGGCCGCTGCATGAAGTACGTGACCGGATTTTCATGGAATTCGGAGCTTTCCCGGAAGCTGTTTTCGCGCGCTTTGATGAGCAGCCACTGGCTGCTGCTTCCATTGGTCAGGCTCACCGAGCACAGCTCCACGATGGCACAGAGGTGGTCGTAAAGGTACAGCATCTGCATATAGAGCAAATTGCGGCTGTAGATCTGGAAATAATCCGCAGGCTCACAGCCATTGTTTCATTTTTCTACCATATCAGGGGCATGAACTACATGTACACCCAGATAAGGAAAATGATCGAGGAGGAGCTTGACTTTTACCGGGAAGCTGCCAACATGCAGCTCATCGGCAAAAACCTGGAAAATGAGTCCGGGATAGTAATACCGGAGGTACATACCGCGTACTCCACTTCAAGGGTGATGACAACCACCTGGCACAGCGGTGTGAAGATATCCGATCTGGAGCAGATAGACGCCTGGGGACTTGACAGAAGAGAAATTGCTGCCAGTGTGTTGCGGGTATATTCGAAGATGGTGTTTGCCGACGGGTTATATCACGCCGATCCGCACCCGGGAAATATACTCGTGAAACAGGACGGCACCCTTGTTTTACTCGACTTTGGTGCGGTGGCAGAAATCAGTCCGGCACTCCGGTCGGGAATTCCGCTGCTGATTGACGCCGCCATCAAGAAAGACTCCCGTGCGATGATTGCATCGCTGAAAAAGATGGGATTTATTGCGGAGGGGAGAGAGGCGGAGAAGATGGCCGTCAAAATGATCGGAGCTGTTCAGGATTTTCTGGAGAACGAGGTGCGTTTTGAGGGAATGAACCTGGCTGAAATAAAAGTGAGTCCGTTCAACAACAGCCTTACCAAACTGATCAGTGATGCCGGTTTGAAAGGTTTAAGTGGTGCCGTACAGGTGCCTAAAGACTACGTACTCTTCAACAGGATGGCTACCCTGTTACTCGGGTTAAGCAGTACCCTGGATCCCACGCTGAATCCACTCGACGTAATCAGGCCCTACGCCAGACATTTCGTCTTTGGCGAGAAAGAGAGCCTTTTTACCTTTGCAGGCAAGGCATTGAAACGGGGTGCTACCAACCTGATCGGTTTGCCGGAAGAGATCAACCGGGTTCTGACCCTCATACAGCGGGGAGAGCTGGAGTTCAGATCATTCGATATCCGCGACAGCGCAAAACTCGTTCACAGTGCACTGAGACAGATAATATTTCTCATACTTTCGCTCGCCACGGCAGCCTTTGGATGGCTGCTGAGGAAAGAAGGAGATGTTGATTTGTCGGGTATTGCCTTCGGAGGCGCTGCATTCTTCCTGCTCTGTCTGTTACTGGAGATGAGACGGGGTCGGCGGCTGGAGGACTCAGAATAAACATTTTTCACGAAATATCTGTTAAAAAGGCTGTTATTACTACGTGTCATGAAACTTGAGGCAGAAATAAAGAGCACCAAACCCATGCAGTCGCGTGAACGCGCTGTGGTAAACCTGTTATTTACAGCCAGCTGGCTCGACTGCCGGATAACAAGAATTCTGAGGCCTCACGGACTAACACCACCCCAGTACAACATACTTCGCATCCTGAATGGCAGCTATCCAAAGGGCCTGTCTGTGCTGGATATCAAAAATCGCATGCTGGACAGAAGCAGTAATGTCAGCCGCCTTGTGGAGAAACTGCGTATAGCCGGACTGGCGGAGCGTATTCAACATGATGGCGATCGCAGAATGGTGACGGTTACCATTTCCGAGTCGGGCCGAAAGATGTTGTCTGACATAAATTTGCCCGACCCGGGCAGCGCCATGACGGAGGCCGAGATACTCGAGCTCTCCCACCTGCTCGACCGGTTCCGGGAGCAGTGAACATTCCGATTAACCCTTTTATGACTGATACGATGCTCAGGCTGGAGCTTTTCACACCTTGCGACGATGAAAGGCCGGTTTTTCTCACCGGCAACTTCAACGGGTGGAGTGTGCGCGATGAGCAGTATAAAATGACCAGAATCGGAGAAGGGCGTTATGAATACAGCTTCCAATCCATCCCGCCGTCTATCGAAGTCCTTGAATACAAATATGTGAAAGGCGGCTGGGAGTCCGAGGAGCTCGGAGAGAACGGCTTTCCGCCCGGCAATCGCCGCTCACCGGTTGCCGCTCCGCTGGTGCGCGACGTGGCTCACCGCTGGAAAACACATACACCCGGTTACGATCCGGTCTATTATCCCGACATACAGATATTGTCGAAGCGTTTCAACGTACCGCAACTGCGCCGGAGGAGGCGAATTTCAGTGCTCCTTCCCTGGGATTATCATCAGTCGGGCCGCCGGTATCCGGTGCTTTACCTTCAGGACGGACAGAACCTTTTTGAGGATGATGCCCCTTATGGCACCTGGGGTGTTGACAAGCAACTTGCCCGACTGGCGGGAAAGGGGCGTGGAAATTTCATACTGGTAGCGATTGACCATGGCGGAGATGAGCGAATCCGCGAATATATGCCCTACGAGCACCAAAAATGGGGAGAAGGGCTTGGCATGGACTATGCCCGCTTCCTGGCTGAAACGTTGAAACCATATATAGACACACACTTTCGCACATTACCCGACAGAGAACACACAGGTATTGGCGGCAGCAGCATGGGTGGTCTGATCAGTATTTACGCCGGACTGCTTTTTCCGGAGATCTATTCCCGGTTTATGATTTTTTCGCCCAGTTTATGGGCGGCACCCAGACTGTTTCTTGAGCCGGTGCGCTTTTCACCCTTTGCAGAAACCCGCATATATCTTTACGGAGGAGCCAAAGAGGGTGCGGGCGTTCTGGGCAACATTTATCGGTTCAGAGACACCATGGAAAGCAGGGGGTATGATCACAACAAATTAAAAATCCGCGTGTCTGCCGATCCCGAGGGCAAGCACAATGAGGCGCGCTGGGGACAGGAATTTCCTGTAGCTGCAGAATGGTTATTCTGAAAAACCCTATATTGCCCCCAATTTAACCAAACTTTTTCTCATGAGAATAACACTTACATGCCTTTTGGTAGCGTTTTTCGCCACCATTACTTCCGCGCAAGTCGTTGACACGATCCTGTTCGAGAACTTCCAGACCGACAATTTTGGCGACTGGGGTACAGTGCCGCTGGGTGACGATCTCACCTGGGTTTCTTTCGATGAAGACGGTTTGCCGCCTTACGACGGCGACGATAATCACCGGGCCTGGTACTTCAGTCAGTTCTTTTACAATGCCGAGGACACCCTCACCGGCGAGGTAAACTACTGTGCCGCCACACTTTCTTATCTGGAAGGTTTTGCAGTGGGTAACCGCAACTGGCTTATTACGCCTCCCATACAGGTCACCAACTCCAACTACACCCTGCACTGGAAATCTGCTCCGTTTCAGCTTCCGCGCTACATGGACGGCTACCTAGTGATGGCGGCAGTTGGTTCCAATGATTTGTTCTCCAATGTGTTTACCGACACACTTTTTCAGGCTGCGTCAATGGATGCCATTACCGGATCGGGCAACAGTATCAACCTGTACAACTTTTCCTTCACACCGGGGTATATCCACGCCGACAGTCTGCGCAATGATGATTACGTTGACCTTTATGCCCCCGGCGATTCGACACTGCTGAGAGGTATTCTGGAGCCACACTCGGTGAGTCTGAGTCAGTACGCTGGTCAGACTATCTATCTGGCATTTCTGCACAATGCCGACGATGATTACTTCCTCGCAGTGGATGACGTGCTGGTAACGAAGACACAAACCTCGGGTACAGGTGATCTGAATGCGGATGACTTCCGTTTCGTGACCTATCCGAATCCGGTGGTGAATTACCTGAATGTCATGTACCGTTTGCCGGAGGCTTCGGATGTGAGCGTTTCCGTGCGCGATATAACCGGGAAGACCGTAATTCAGCAACCAGTGGTGAAACAGCCGGCCGGAGAGCACCAGACAGATCTCGATCTGACGAGGCTGCCAGCGGGCACCTATACCGTTTCACTGCAGATTGGCAATTCAGTTCTGAGCAAAAAGCTGAACAAGGCATAAAAAAAGGTCGCTCCAACTGCATGGAACGACCGGTTTGAAGAAAAACCACCATCTTAGGTACACTCAAATCATTCTTGTATTTAATCCCTTTTGCCGGCTGCCCCGGAGGTAAGCAAACCACCTCTGGGCAAGCTGGCTGGAGACTCAGACAATCCTTCCGGATCCATCATCATAGGCACAGAGCCGTTGGATATAATCACTTTAGCATTGGGAGATTTACTGAGTTCGAGCCAGGCTTCGAGTGCCTTGAACTGCAATATCTCCTGAGACAAACCTGCAGAGATGATTTTATTGGCATCGCTCACACCTTGGGCCTGAATACGCTTCCGCTCAGCCTCCTGCTTTTCCTGCTGCAGTATGAATTCCATACGCTGCGCCCGCTGTTCAGCCTCCAGTTTGTCTTCGATTGCCTGCGTCAGATTTCTGGGGAGAACGATGCTTTTCAACAGCACAGCATCCACCTGAATGCCCTTCTGACTCAGGGTTTTCATCATCAACTCCTGAATCCCCCTTTCAATTTCTGCGCGACTGCCAGAGTGCATGTCCTTCGCATAGTAGCGGGAGGTAACATCTGCTACCGCAGAACGGAAGACAGGGAGTATCAGGGTTGTTTCATAATCGAGACCTACGCTCCGGAGCAAATCGGGTGTTTCCTTCTTCATCACCTGATACAGAATAGATACTTCGCTCTGAATGGTGAGGCCTTCGCGGGAGGGTATATTGACGGACACCTCCAGATTTTCCGTCTGGCCATTTACCTTGATGACTGTTGTGGTAAACGGATTGAAACCGCGGAGACCACTGGTATAAACCTCATCGCTGTATTTTCCGAATTTCCTCTTTACAGCGAACTCTCCCTGCCGGACAACCGTGCAGGATGAAAAAAACAATGCAGCGGCAGATATGACGGCCACTATTTCGGTAGAAAGTGATTTTGACATGGTTGGACTTTTTTTTGGTGATCAAAACTTGCCGATTGTCTTGCTTGTTTTCTCGATAGCAAAACTATCATGTTTTTTATAACTGCTACTATTGATAAAAGGTTTATTTTTGCATCAGGTTTTGTACAAAATTGTCAAAAAAGTTTTTTTTCGGTAAGAGCTTGTTCAGGATTCTCTCGCCGAGTCAAAAACGGCTCATTTTTCGCTATTTTTCACCTTTTTTCAGTTACGTAGCACCGGCTATGCGCCTTCAAAAACGCAAAAACTGACAAAAAATCAGCCTGTTTTTGCCAACGGCAGAGAATCCTGAACAAGCTCTAAATCAGGCTTTTCAACAGGAGGGGTTGCCACGCGCCCCGGATAATTCAGTCACAGTTATGAACTTGCGCTTTGCCATCCGCCCCAACGAGAAACTGGCATTGAGAGACCCGGAGTCATCGGAGCTGGGCAGAAAAATTGTATGTCAGGGACTGATACTGATGTACAGAATTGGCTACGAGCACTTTACTTTCAGAAAACTTGCTGCAGAAATTGACACCAAGGAGGCCAGTATTTACCGTTATTTCGAAAACAAGCATCGCTTTCTGTTATATCTCCTGACCTGGCACTGGAATATTCTGGAATATACGGTAATTGTTTCGCTGAGAAACCTCAGTGACTCATCCGAAAAAATCAGGGCAGTGATCCGCATTGTTGCCAATAACGCTCCTGATCTGGACGACGAGACCGGACTCGACAGAAATGCCCTGCACGGAATCGCCATGGCAGAAAGCAGCAAGGTATATCTCATCAAGGAGGTGGATGAAGTGAACAGAGAGCAGCTTTTCAAGCCGTACAAGGATTTATGCGGGCGGATAGCCGGATTGTTCGGAGAATATGCCCCGGCATATCCCTATCC
>Ga0172372_10006025_pt1 | contig 16681 bp, 11 predicted proteins | sample LakKiv5m_2_FD_114544 | JGI IMG/M metagenome (GOLD analysis project Ga0172372, IMG submission 114544) | Freshwater microbial communities from Kabuno Bay, South-Kivu, Congo - kab_092012_9.5m | ecosystem: Environmental > Aquatic > Freshwater > Lake | place: Democratic Republic of the Congo...
GGTGCTTACGGTGCTTACGGTGCTTACGGTGCTTATGCTCCTTATAGTCCTTATGGTGCTTATGCTCCTTATAGTCCTTATGGTGCTTATGGTCCTTATAGTCCTTATGGTGCTGGAAGTTTTGCTTATTAGTAATTGAGGTTTAGTCAATAAAGAAATTTTTGACTAAACCTCTTTTTATAAGATAATACTTATATGATAAATTTTATAAAGTGGAATAAAGGGAAAATATTTGTACTTTTTATCTTAATTATTTTAACTCTTTCTTCGGTATATTTTATAAATATTTATAATAAATCAAAAAATAGTCTTGTTGGCGTTGGCAGAGCAAGTGTTATTGATAATTGCACAACTGTTGAGTGCCTAAATGATGTTTTAGATAAAACTAATGATTCGGATTTAATTAGATTAGTTAATGAAACTAGTAGTTTGAATAAGCTTATAATTAATCAACCAGAAGATATACAATCTAATGGTGGCGTTTGCAAAATTATAGGTGAGAAAGTTGGAAGTAGATTAGCAAAGTCTAAAGGTTTAGATAATATCAGAGAAATATATAATGAGATAGAGTATACTCAAAATAAAGCATTAGAAAATAATAGATATCTTTGTCAGAATTCAGTAATCAGAGGTATCTCTGATTATGTTACTAAAAACTATGACAATACAGAAATCAAGAAGATAATTCCTACTTTATGCGATAATCCTAATATAATTAATGGCTATTATAAATATATTTATGATCCTAAAATATTTTATTGTCCTTTTCAATTTATAGGTTCAATTGTTTCATCTTACTATTCAAACAATAATCTTAGTAGTTACTCTGATTTAATTGAGTTATGCAATTTTTCTGGAGATGGGAATTTTCCTATCTGTCTAAGAGGCAGTTTGGTTAACTTAATTATTAATAAAGAATTCATTAATGTAAAAAATAATGATTGTACTAGTTTAAAGAATACAAAATATTGTCAGCTAATTAAAGGTTATATATCAATTGGAGTAGCATCTGATAAAATATTTAAAGATGATGGAAATGTTGATCAAGATTTAGTAAAACTTATATGCAATGAAGACAGAGATTGCTTAAATGGTATCTATGCTGGGACTGGTTTATTATTTGGGATTAAGGGTTGTGAAGAAAAATTTAGCTATGATTATGAAAATTGCTTTAGAAGTTATATTACGAATCAAAGTTTAAACGCGTTAGTTTATAGTTCAGATAGAGGAGAAGAATTGTATAATAAAATATGTGTTGATGGTAAAATCCCTGAAACTATTTTATTTATCTGTAAAGAGATAACTGAAAATATCGCAACATATAACTTTCTAGATACTAAAAAGTAGTTATTGTTTACTATTCAAAAATCTTTGGGTCAACATCAAAAGAGACATCAACATCTTTTATTTGTGATTTTAGAAATAATTGAAAAAGTTTATCAGATTCTACAATTTTATTATATAAAAACTTTATGTCTTGTTTATCGTTTCCTGTTGGGTTATATTTTATACATAAGTTTAAAGCATTTTTGACCGAATCAAGCCAAAGAGAGAAGGATTTTGAGACATTTTTTTTATCAGGAAGTTCTAATAATAGTAAAGGAGATAAAGTATCTAATTGATCTTTACATAATTCTTTATGTGCTCCTAACGTTTTTCTTGGTTCCCTAGCTAATTGTGATAATAGTGGTGAGATATAAGGAGCAGCTTTTAAATTCCAATCTCTAATACTATTATCGAATTTTATTTCAACTCCGTCACCGGTAGGTTGAAGTGAATCTGGTTTTGATATTTCTTCTGTCTGAATATTCTTGCTATCTTTTTCAAAAAGTATTTGGTATGTAATAGCTAAAATTGCGCCTAATAAAGATAGAAGTAAAATGTAAATGATATTCTTTATTGATTTTGGAATAATTTCACTTGAATCATTATTTGCTTTTTTAATCATAAAAATAATTATATATAAAATCAAAGTATTGTCAAGTAACATAATTAGCAAATAATAATAGTATAATGAAAAAAATAATAAAAGAGATAAATCATGACAAAAAAAAGAAAGAAGATGGCTTAGCTATATTCAGTTTAGATAAGAAATACCGATATCTACTTAGCAGAAAATGGTCAAATGACGGAGTTTGTACTTTTATATTATTAAATCCATCAACTGCAGATGCTTTTAAATTAGATCCAACAGTAACAAGAGCTTATAAATTTGCAAAAAGATTAGGTTATGGAGAACTTGTAATACTAAATGTTTTTGCCATTAGAGGTAGTGACCCAAAGATAATACTAAGCGACGAAAATCCTATTGGAGAATTAAATAACAAATATATTAAGAATTATATAAGAAATTCAGATATTATAATTCTGGGCTGGGGAAATTATGGAAAATACTACAATAGATCTGAATATATATTAAATTTATTAAAATTACATAATAATAATAATGTTTTTGTAATAGATATAAACAAAAATGGTGAACCAAAACATATATTATATACTAATAATAATAGTAAATTTAAAAAGTATAATATTTTACATAGTAAATAAAATAAAGAGTATATATATATGGGTAAGAAAAGTTTGATATTATTTGTAATATGCTTGATTGGAGTAAGTATTCAGTACATTGTAAATATACCTAATGGAAGATTTAATAGCCAACCTCAAGGTTGGCCAGGTTTATATACAGTTGATAGTTTAAGCGGATTGATCACGAAATTTAATTTAGATATGATACCTGCATACTTATCATCAAATGACAATGCAAGAATACTTTCTTATGCTAGCATGGCTTATAATACAGCAAATTATGAATATAATGGTGGCATAGAAAGTGGAAAAAACTCTTTTAATATGGTTATCTCTGATATTACAAATAATTTATCAGTAAAAAAAATGTTTATTTTTGATAAAAATGACAAGATAGCTTTAAAAAGTTTTATGAAAATAAAAAATATATATAGTAACGATGGTTACAATGAAATTATTGATAAAGATGTTTCTCTATCAAAAGATTATATACCAAAAATTGATAGAAATGCTTATATATATAAACCTCCCTATGGACATAATTCAGAATTAGAGAAAAGTTGGGGTTTGTTAAAACCAATTGGCATAATCGATTGCAAAATAGATCCACCTCCTTTGAGTTCATACAACCAACTTTTGTCCGAAGCTGAAAAAATATATAATTTAGTTACAAATTTTAAAAATAGTAACAATGAAAGTTATGCAAATGTATTGTTTTTAATAACTCATTATACAGGTGCACCTTCTTATAGAAATGAACCAGCAAGATTACTTTCACATTTAGTGCTAAATATAGCAAATGATAGCAAGTTGAATGAAAAAAATAAAGACTATTATATAATGGATTCAATTATAGCAATTCATAATTCACAAATTTCAGCTTGGTACTATAAATATAAATATATGCTTGTTCATCCTTTGAGTAGAATATTTCCTAAGAATTCAGTAACAAGTGCTTTACCAAATGGGCCATCTTATCCATCTGAGTATGCTACTATTTCAAGCAGCCTACTAAGTACTTATAAAAGATATAATATTACAACACCAGTTAGATTAGAAATCAGAGGAAATATTTTCACTATGCCAACAACAAGAGTTTTTAAAAATTTTGATGACTTTGCAAAAGAATTCAGTGAGGTTCCATTACTTAGCGGTTATAACTATAGCTTTGATATAGAAGCAGGTAATAAATTAGGTAAATGTGTTGCTGGTGATAAAATATGAAGAAAAAATTATTTGGAATAATTGCTTTTTTTGTTATTTTAACGTTTTTTATAAATAATTTATATAAGATATCTAAAGATAGTATTTCTATTAGTTTCAAGGAAATAAAAGTAGATAATTTTTTAGGTGCAAAAAATATAAGCGATGAGGAATGTTATAGAGAAATACTTAAAAATGATTCAATAACTAGACCAGATTCTACAAAAAGAGATTTTGTTGAGCCAATTAAAGTATTTGGAAAAGAAATAAAAGGAGATACAAGTAATCTACCTATATCATTTATTGATGAATCGGTGATGGGATGTATAAAAAATGTTGGATCAAGAAGTATAGCTTTACATGATATTAATAATGATGGTTACTTAGATATATTTAGAGCTCCAAATTTAGTAATTTTCAATGAAAAAAATTTAAAATTTACTGTAGAAGAATTAAATTTCCTTGTAGAAAAAAAAGTAAAAAATACCAATAGCAATGAGATTCCAGATTTTATATCAAGATCAGGTAATCCATTATTTTTAGATATAGATAATGATGGAAAAGTAGAACTTTTGGTGGGAACAGAAGGTTATAATTCAGAATATTTATTTAGGGTTTATAGATATGAGAACAACAATTGGGTAGATCTATCAAACGAATTAGGATATAAGTTAAAAAATAGTACTAGCACAGCTGTATCAACTCTTTCTACAATTGACTATAACAATGATGGTTTTTTTGATATACTTATCGGATGGAGCGAGAATAGTCATTTGCCTGAGGTACAGAGAAGATCTGGATTTATTAATAAAGGAATGATGCTATTAAAAAATAATAAGGGTAATGGCTTTACAGACATTACAAAAAAAACAAATATAAGTAATGAGATAGATAGACTTATAAAAGAAAATTTACATTACGGCATGAGGGGAAAATTTTATTATCCTATGGTATTTACTCATCAAATATTAGCTATTGACTTAGATAAAAATGGCTGGCAAGATATAATTGTAGCAGGAGATTATGGTACAGGATTACTACTTAAAAATTTTTCCGGTGTATTTTATGCTGATAATAATAAAATGTTCAGAGGAGAATCGTTAATGGGGATAGCTATTGACGATGTTAATAAAGATAACATATATGATATATTTATAACACAAATAAAAGGAAATGGTTTGTTTACATGGTTATGTGAGGGTGGTAGACTTTGCAATGATAACTTAGAAAAAGGAAACAAGTTTTTTGTTTCTAATAAAGATGGAACTTATGTTGATAGAGCTGAAGAATATAATTTGTTATCAGGCGGTTGGGGCTGGGGAGCGGTTTTTGCTGATTTTAATAATGATGGAACAAAAGAGTTGTTGTCAGCTGCTGGCTTTAGATTTGGACATTCTCCTGAGTTTCTTGGTTGGGGTTATCGTGATGACTCACCTGTACTATGGGAATATAATAAAACTAATGAGAAATATGAAAATATTATTAGAAATTCTGGTTTAGATATAAAAAAAGCTACTGTATCTGTTAGTGTTGGAGACCTTAATAATGATGGTTTATTAGATATTGCCATTACCGAACAAGGAGTTAGACTACCAAGAATATTTATCAACAATACAAAAAAATTTGGAAATTACATAAATATTAATCCTATTGGTACTTACGACAAATATAATAAAGGATTTTATGCAGATATCGAAATTAGCTATGGTGATAGAAGTGATAAATATACAAGTAGTATTAAAAATTATTCACATATGTCAACAGGCGACAATACAGTCTGGTTTGGAGTCGGAGATGCTTTAGAGCTAAATATAATAATAAATTATAAAGATGGAGAAATTAGAAAATATAACAATATAAAGACAAATCAAACTTGGAGACCTAACTAAGAGTTTGATATATAATTATATAATTTATCTATAGTTTTTGTTCCGATATATTTTATGCCTTGCAAATCTTGATATGATGCTTGGTATATTGCATTTAAGTCCCCAAATTTACTAAAGAGAGATTCTTTTTGTCTAGTCGATAAAAAATCAAATATTTCAAAATTATTTTCTTTTGTTACTAGTTTTCTATGTCCATATATTGCATTTGAGTGAGCTTTATCTCTTAGCATGGTTATAAAATTAAACAAATTTGTGCCAGGAACTAATTTAAAAGGTTTAATATTGTAATCAAAGTAAAGTTCTTCATTTTCTTTAGCTATTGATAAATAAATTGGTTTATACTTTAAGTTTATGTCTTGAGATGCCTTAATAAAAGATTTAAGTTGTTCTTTACCTCCATCTATTAATATCATATCTGGATTATCTGAGTAACCAAGTCTACTTTTAGTAAATCTTTTTATAGCTATTTCTCTCATTGAAGCATAATCATCGCCATTATTAACACTTAACTTTATTCTTCTTGATTCATCTTTTACTAATTCTCCGTTTTCAAATACAACAACTCCTGCAATAGCACCTCTACCTTTTTTGTGTGAATTATCATATACTTCAATTCTATTTATTTTTATTGAGTTATTTATAATTTTATTTAATTCCTTTACGCAAGCATCATAGTTATTTGTATTTGATTTGTATAAATTATTATCAGATCTTATAGCTTCTTTTGTATGTCGACTTGCAATACCTAGTAAAAATAATTGTTCTTTTTTAGGATTATTATTAACTGTTGCTTTATTACCCAAGAGTAAATGTTTAACACTAATACTTTTATCTAAAATAATCTCTTTAGGAACACCAGCTGAGTTATATAATAAATAAAACTGTTTTATTGCTTCCTTGAAAATAATGTTTTTTTTGTTTTTACCGTTATCAAATACTAAATGTCCTGATGCATAAAGATTATTGTCCCTAAATTGTGCATAACCAAGCACACTTTTACCATACAAAGATACTATGGAGAAAGCATCAGTATCTATAGGTATTTCAATATTTAGGTAATCATTATTCATAAAAATTTTTAGAAAATTTAGCTTGTCTCGATAGTATTTAGCGAGTGAGTAATCTTCAATTTTTGAAGCATTTTTCATTTTTATTTCAAAATTATTTATCTCATTATTTCTTTTACTATTTAAGAATTTTTCCGTGTTTTTGACAAGTTTATGATATTCTAAATTATTTATTTTTGAAATACACGGTGCAGAACATTTTCCTATATCATATAGCATGCAAGCTCTATTTAATTTATTAGCTCGATTATATACTTTATCATTACAGACTCTTAATGGATAAACATTAGTTAATATATCAATTGCGAATTTAGTAGATAAATTAGGATAAGGACCAAAAATAAGCAAGTTTTCATTGTTTATACCATAATATGGAAATAATCTAGGGGTAGTTGATTTATAATCAATTGCTATCCTTGCTATATGCTTATTTTCTTTTAGTTTTACATTAAATTTTGGTTTATATTTATAAATTAATTTTGCTTCTAAGTATAGCGCCTCATTTTCATTTTTTGTAAGAATCCATTCTATTTTATCTGATATTTTAATTATAATTTTTACCTTATTATTGTTTTTATTAGAAAAATAACTATTAACCCTTTTTTGCAAATTTTTTGCTTTACCGATATATATTATTTGATTTTTTGTACTAAATTTATAAACTCCAGGACCTGTTGGAATGTTATTTATTTTAATTGATTTAATATTCAAAGTCATAAATTAATTGTGATAAAAAAAAGTTTGTTGTAAATAATTATAAAAGGTATTAGAATATATATAATTGATGTTTATTATATTGCATTTATAGTAAGAGATATATATAAATCATTTAGATAAAAAAGGAGGCTTCCAGATGGATGCCCGTATTGAAAAAAAACGTTTATTTGACGCGATTCCAATTGAGCAAGAAATACTTGACGATGCAACTTTAGCTCTTAAAGAAGCTAGAAGGTATCTAGGTCTTGGCCCATCAGTAATTACTTCAATTGTTGTTGGGTTATGTCATTTCACATTTACAAGAACAATTGATACGTTTGCTGTGAAATTAGCAGCAGATGGAAATCCAATGTTGATGATTAACCCTGATTTTCTTTTAAAAATTGGTCCTCAACAAGCTGTATTTGCTTTATCACATGAGGCTTACCACCTTTTATTAGTTCATCTATATACAGATCCTGAACTTATGAAAAACCAAAATTGGGTAATCGCAACTGAAGCTTGCATTAATTACAGAATTAAAAAGCACTTAAAGTTACCTTTAATTCAAGTTGACGGTAAAGTTGTTATTGTTGATCCAGACAAAATATATGATTCGTACAGAACTGGCATGAAAAAAATTGAACAAGAACCAGTAAGTAGGGAAGATTTCTTTGCTACAGATTTAGGTTGCTTTGCTCAACTTGAGAACCTACCTAAACCGGTTAGTTCAAAACAAGGCGGCTGTGTTCATGTTTCTGATTCTCAGAGCGGTAAAAATGATGCTCCACTTGATCCAAGTGAAGTATCAAAATTTATGGATAAAGTTTTATCTGGCGCAATTCAGTCTGCAAAAAATGGTAGACAGGGTGCTAAGGAAGAGATCTTAAATTGGATGGATTCATCTCCTGAAGCCTCACAGACCTGGAGCGATCTTGGTGCTGGCACATTGCGAGGAGAAACAACAAAATCTAGAAAAACAGATCTTTGGGAAAAGTGGACCGCAGATGCTATTGGAACTCGCTTACGAGATGGCAATAGATGGCGGTACAATAGAAAAATTCACTGGGACCCTAGAGTATCAGCAAACGGGAAACAACCACATAAATATGGTGCTGTTTTTATCGATGCTTCTGGTTCAATGCATCAAGAGGTTTTAGACCGTGTTGCAAGCATGATCGGAGATCTCGATGATATAACTGTGCAATGGCATAGTTTTGATGGTTCTGTCTGGCCATTTAAGACTGGTGAAGGCTTCAAAGGCGGCGGTGGTACAAGTTTTCATGTAATTGAAGACCATATATCTAACAATGTTCTAGCTGATGGTACAAGCGAACATTGCTGCGACGAAGATCTTGACTTTGTTTTAGTCTTAACAGATGGTTATGCTCAAGAACTAATTCCTTCATCTCCTGAAAAATGGATTTGGTTAATTGTTCCTGGCGGAACAACTTGGCCACTTGATTCTGGAATGTCTTGCAGAGAAATTGACCCAATAAATCAATAATATTAAGAGAGCTTTCAGTTATGAAGGCTCTCTTTTTTTAATATTTTTATAAAATATATAAAAAAATAATTCATATAAATATTAATTATCAAAATTATAATGACTATTATAAAGTAAATTGTTAATTATTATTGTTATCATCAATAATCTCAATTGAATTTATATTTGTGCTATCATCTTTACTATTATCTAATATCTCTTTTTCATCTACACTAGAATCATTATTACTGATTATGCCTTCTTCATTGATGCTATCTATGTTGTTTGATTCTTGGTGTAAAGTTGAGATGTCTTCTGAATAATTAATTTCATCAATAATTACAAATGGAATATCTAAGGGAATTTTATATTGAAGAGGATAAGCATCTTTAAGAAATTTATTAAGAGCTTTCTTAAAAATTATTGCTGGGACAGATCCTCCAGAAACGTTTTTAAAACCATTAATATTATGCATTGGTATTTGTCCTTGATTGTAACCAACCCAAATTGATGAGACAATATTATCGTAAAATCCTATAAACCATGCATTTGTATATTTATCAGTGGTTCCTGTTTTTCCCATAACAGGTAGATTACCAATTTGAGAGTTTCCACCTGTACCATTTCTAACAACTTCTCGAAGAGCTAATTTTAGATCAGGGATAATTTCATTTTTATATGAAGGGTTTTTACGTGTTTTAACTAAGGGTAAAAATTTGTTATTTTTAGAAATTTTTGTAATTATTTTTGGTTCGCTATAAATACCTTCATTATTTAAAGTAGCAATCATTGATGCCATCTGCAACGGTGATACCTCATCTATACCTAAAGTTATATCACCACCTCTGCTCTTAGTGTCTATACCTAGTAATTTAGCCTGTTTTTGGATTTCGTTTGGTCCTATTTCTATAGCTAAATTTACAAATGCTGTATTTATTGAATTTGCAAATGCACTTAACAAAGTAACTTTACCATAATTTTTATTGTCATAATTATAAACAGGTTCTCTTCCTTTTATTTTTACTGATCTTGGTGCATCTATATAATCAGTAAGTTTATAACCTTTATTAAGAGCGGTAACTAACGTTATAAACTTAAATAATGAGCCAGGCTGTCTGCCGGATCCACCGCCAAAAATTCCTAATGCAGTGTTAACTTCTGATTGATTAAAATCCTTACCTCCTGATATTGCTATAATACTCATAGTTTCAGAATCTATTATTACCGATGAGCCGTTTGGTGAGTTCTGGTCCTTAAGTTCATTTCTAATGACTTTTTCTAAATTTTCTTGAAGATTAATATTAATATCAGTATAGATGTCAATATTTCCTTTTTTTATATCTAAAGTGGGGTAAAGTTTTTTAAGTTCGCTTTGAACGGTTGAGTAAACCCAAGGATATTGTATGACAATTTTAGAATCATTATTTCTAGGTAGTATTTTAGTATATGGGTCAGCTGATTTATAATAATTATATTCTAATTTTGTGATCAGATTATCATTTAGTAGAAGATCAAGAGATTGATAAAACCTTTTTTTAGAATTATCTAAGTTGGTATATGGGTTATAATTATTTGGGGATGGTATAGTATTAATAATAACTAAAAATTCTTCGAAATTTAAGTCCTTAACATTTTTACCAAACCAATTTATTGAAGCGGTCTGAATTCCATAAATATTACCACCTAAAAATATAGTATTTAAATATTTGTTTAAGATATATTGTTTATCATATTTATTTTCAACAGAGAGAGCATATATTGCTTCAAAAAATTTACGCTCAAATGTTCTTTTATTAGTAAGAAACTCATTTTTAACTAACTGTTGAGTTATTGTTGATCCGCCTTCTTTAATTTTGCCTTCTTTAAAATTAACTAAGGCAGCTCTTATAATTGCCTTATAATCTATACCCTTATGGTTTAAGAAATTTTTATCTTCAAAATAAAATAATACTTCCTCTTGTTTTTTTGATAATTTTTCTTTATATGGTATAAAAGATTCTGACGGTAAAACTGATGCAATAGATGTATTATTTGCTGAGTAGATGTTTGATACATAATTTGTTGTTTTCTCAGTAAAATTAAAACTATTATAATTTATCATATTTACAGTATAAGGAAGTGTGAAAATAAAAATCATAAGACCTAAAAAAATGCTTGTAATAATTATGATTAGGTGCTTTATGATAAACATATTATTATTATTCCAAATATTTGAATATGGTAAATATTTGATTGGTTTTTTTGCTAATATAGTTATAATGTATAAATAAATTAAACTCAAAAAGTGTGGGTTTAATCTCCCATACTTTTTATAACAGATAAGGTGTTAAAAATGCAGTATGGAGAGAAAACAATCCAACTACAAGAACTTCTTACAAAAACTAAAGAATCTTTAGAAGAAGTGTTAAATACATTCCAAGAAAATGCTACATATAAAGAAACTCCAGATGCTAAAGAGTATATGAACTTCCCAATCGCAAAAGCACTGTTACATGCTGTTGCTTCAGGTCAGAGATATTATCTTGTCGGAGAAGCAGGAATTGGTAAAACAAGTTTTGCTAAATGGTTCTGTAACGTTTTAGGTATTAAGATAGCATATTTAAATGCTGCTAATATATCTATAGAAAATTTACAAGTACCTTTTCCAGTCGAGGATCCAATATCTTCACTAAAAGTTTTAGATCCATTATTTTATAATGAATTTGTTACTCCAGGACCTAAGGTTATCTTTATCGATGAAATCGGTAGAGCTGACCAATCACTTGGAAATTCATTAATGGAGATTTTACAAGAGGGAACGCTTGCAGGGAAAGTTATCCCGGATTTGATTACAGTTATTGCAGCTGATAATCCACAAGGTTCAGATTATGGCAAGATGGCTGGTTTAGATTTCTCACAAGCAGATAGATTCGCGGCTCTTGAACTTACTTCTAAGGATAGTCCTTGGCGTAGACACTTGGCAATGAATTTTCCAAATGTTGACTTGAGTAAAGTATACTCAATTTATGATACATTTGATGCTGATGTAAGAAAGGTTCTAAATCCAAGAGTTTTAGAATTTTTAATTCCAGCATTACTTGATGGCTTTCCGGGTGAATATGTTCTTCCAATTGTAAATGGTGTTAGAACAAAGCTTATTAATAAAGCTGGCCAGGATATTACAAAGCAATCGCTTGATAAAATCGCTCTGGCACTAGGAACAGTCAATAGAGAAACATTACCAGATAAACTTGATAAAGCAGTAGATTATGCTCTTAGAACTGGATCAAATTTATATATTCAAGGTCGTCCAGGAATTGGAAAGACAAGCAGAATTAAATCATTACTTAAATCAAAGAATATTAAGTATCATTATGACTCTGCTGCTGTATTACAGCCAGAAGATATGTCTGTTCCGTTTCCTTCTGTCGATGGTCAATCTATTGAGTTAATGCCAATGCGTAAGTTTGTAGAGAACGAACCATGGGTATGGATAGTAGATGAAATCGCTCGTGGTTCACGTAGAACTCAATCTGCTCTAATGGAACCTATTCAAGAAAGAACAATTGCCGGTAAGCCGCTAAATCTTACATGCACTATTGCTCTAAATAATCCTAGAGAAGTTGCTGGATTTAAACTAGATGTAGGTAAAAATGACCTAGCACAAGCAAGTCGTTTTGCTTTATCAATTGAAGTAGATGCTGATGACATTCCCTCTCCTACATACCTTCGAGACCTTTATGGCGAAGAGGTAGCAACACCATTTATTGAATGGTGGGAAGATGATCTAGACGATATCGGAAGAGTACTATGTACTCCTCGTTGTTTAGAGCGTATGATTTCGATGCATGAAGCTGAATTGCCATTACAATGGGCATTGCCTTATGTTAACGGCTCATATGTGAAGGTTCCTTTAGTTGAACTTCAGGCAAGGCTTGATAAACGTCCTATGGCCCGTTTAAAGGCTATTGTAGCGAAGGTAGATGAGTACGAAGAATTGTTGCTTGCCGGTAAAGATGAAAATCCTATGGAGCACGCTGCGGTATTTATGGCATTTTATAAAGCAGATCTTAAACAACTTGAGAATGCTAAAGATGTCTGTATTAGATTATATCGTGTACTTGATCGTCAACATAAAATCGATCTTATCCGTCAAGGCGGTGAAAGACAACGTTTCTGGAATGCTGTCTTAACTGATGCAGATAAGAAACAAAAATAGTAATATAAATAAGGAGAGCAATGCTCTCCTTATTTTTTTTAACTTTTGACATAAAGATTTGTAGATATAAAATATAGAAATGAGTTGGAAAATAAAAGATGGTTTTGAAGCTAAAGGTGATCAGCCAAAAGCAGTTAAAGAAATAATTCAAAAAATTAATAAAAAAGAGAAATTTATCACATTGCATGGAGCTACAGGTACTGGTAAATCAGCAACAGTTGCATTAGTTTTATCAGAGATTAAAAAACCTACACTAATAATTGCTCCAAATAAAGTATTAGCTGCTCAATTAGTATCAGAGCTACGTGATTTATTACCGGAGGTCTTTATTGGATATTTTATATCACATTTTGCTTACTATAGACCGGAGGCTTATGTTCCAAATACAGATACATTTATTGAGAAAGATTCAGCGATAGATAGCGAGATAGAGAGACTAAGGCATGAAGCAACATTAGGTATTTTATCAAGAAAAGAGGTGATAATTGTAGCATCTGTATCAGCTATTTTTGGATTAGGAAGGCCTGAAGAGTATTCAGAGAGGATGCTTTATATAAAAAATAAGATGTTATATGATAGAGATGATTTTATAAAAAAGATGGTTAGTATTGGTTATAGCAGAAATGATGTAAACCTAATTAAAGGTTGTTTTAGAGTAAGAGGTCAGATTGTTGACATTATTTCATCATCAGGAGTTGATGCATATAGATTAGAATTTGATGAAAATATTATTGATAATATAAAAGTAATTGATCCTGTAACTGGAGAGATAGTTAAAAATATATCTGAATTTTATTTAACTCCAACAAGTCATCATATCTTTAATACAAATATTTTAGAGGTTGTTTTGAGTGATATTGAGAAAGAGCTAAGAGATAGAATCAAATTTTTTAAGAAAAATAAGAAGATTGTTGAAGCGGAACGTTTAAAAATTAGAACAAATAATGATTTAGAGAGCCTTCGCGAATTGGGAATGACAAAAGGGATAGAAAATTATTCGAGACATTTTGATAGAAGAAGAACTGGAGAGCCTCCCGCAACATTACTAGATTATTTTCAAAATGAATTTATAACTGTTATTGATGAATCACATATTACAATACCTCAGATAGGCGCTATGTATGAGGGTGACCAATCAAGAAAGAGAACATTAGTTGAGTATGGTTTCAGATTACCTAGTGCTTTAGATAATAGACCTTTAAAAAATATAGAATTTTTTAATAAAATAAAAACTACTTTATTATTATCAGCTACGCCAGGTGATTTTGAATATAAAAACTCAAAAAATGGTTTCGTTGAACAAATAATTAGACCAACAGGTTTAGTTGACCCAAAAATATATATTAGGCCAAGAGAGACGCAATTTGAAGATATGATAAGAGAGGTTAGCAAAACAATTAAGAATAATGAAAGAGTATTAATTACTACTGTTACAAAGAAATTAGCAGAACAAATATCTGATAAGCTTTTAGAGAATAAAATAATGTCTTCTTTTATTCATTCTGATGTTAAGACATCTGACAGAATTGATACGCTAAAAAATTTACGATTAGGGGAAATTGATGTTCTGGTAGGAGTAAATCTTTTAAGGGAGGGTTTGGATCTTCCAGAGGTATCTAAAGTAATTGTTTTTGATGCTGACCTAGAGGGATTTTTAAGATCTGAGAGATCTTTAATACAAATAGTTGGAAGAGCAGCTAGAAATATTAATGGAACTGTTATTTTTTATGCTGATAGTATAACTCCTGCGATGAAATCGACAATAGATGAAACTAATAGGAGAAGAGCTATACAAGAAAAATATAATATAGATAATAATATAAAACCAAAACAACTTGTAAAGAAAATAAATTCATTAATTAATCGAGATAACCTGAAAGAAGTTTATAAAAATAATAAAAAATTTGATAGCATTGGTGAAGAAATTAAATTTCTTGAAAATGAAATGAAAGATCTAGCTAAAAATCTAAAATTTGAAGAGGCTATGCTAATTAGAGAAGAGCTATATAAGCTAAAAAAAGAATCAAAAATGTTTAAAGAAGAATTTGGAATTTAGTTAGAAAGATAAGCAAATTGTGCAAGTGGAGATTTGATTCTATACTTAGAAGTCTTAATTATAGATCTTAGCTCAGATTTATCAAGGCAATTACTGTGAGCAAGTTTAGAGATACTGATAGCTTTCTTTTCTGTTTTTTTATTAGATCTTTGATATATTTTATTATCAGAGGTGCCAAATATATCTTCTAGTACTCCTAAATTAGAAAGAATAGGAGCTTTAATTTCTTCTCTATTAGTAGAAATTATCTTAATAATATCATCAAAAAAACCGTTATCACTAATAGGATATTGCATTAAGTCCTCATAGGAAATTGTGTCATAATTTGTAGTTGAATTACCATCTTCGTCTAGATACTGAGCCTCAAGACGTAAAGCGGTTGCTGATCTAGCTAGTATTTGAGAGATATTTTTTATAGCAGAGATAATTCCATCTCTTGATAAACGTTCTTTAACTAACTTATCAAGTTTTACTGAATCTTTTTTTAATTTACCATCTTTTGATATAAATAATTTAGCTTTAGAAGAATAAAAATCTTGATATAAGTAATCTTTTATTTCAGCAATCATAGGCTCACGGTGATTTTTTTCCTTATATCTATCAATAAAATTTTTTGAAGCTGCTTTTATTTGATAACTTACCCTATCTTCAATAGTGGCATCAAAAGAAAATTTATAAAGGAGATCGTCAAAAAACCACTTTGATTTTAAGGTAAGATAGCCTGATAATGTTCCTTTTCCTGATCTATAAGTTGAGATAGTTTCAAGCAACCAGAGAGAAATTTCAGAAGATATATCTTCTTTAAGGTTGATATAACGAGAATAGTCAATTTTTGATCTAAAAAAATACGAGAAATTGTTAGTAAAATGTTCATTTAGTAATGTAACTAATGTCTCTAAAGCAATATCTCCCTTATGAATTATAGCCCGCTCAGAGAGCGATAGATTATATCTATTTTTATCAAGTATCTTTGACTCTAAATAGATATTGTAGAGATCCTCAATTTTGCGACTTTCAGCAACAATATTCATGTATATAATGTTACTATTGAGTAATATAATGCATATACCCCCGGTTTAAAAAATAAAATTTTTAGTACTAAAATCTTGACATTATGAGTCAATAATCAATATAAATATGTGAAAGAAAAATTGATAAAGAAATTTGAAATATTATATGATAAACTTTATAGATATTTTAATAAAGAAATAAATCTAAATTTGTCTATATCAGAAGCTTTAGGTAAATCAGATAATCAATATAATATAGATATAATAGAATTAGCTCATGAAATAAAGACTCCATTAATAACTGCTATATATAACTTAAACAAAATAAAAGAAAAAAATAGCGAACTAGACATTATAAAATTATCTCTAGACCACATAAAAAATTTATTAGATAATAGCATTAATTTAAGTAACAATTATGATATAATTAGACTTTGCAAAGATGCTATTATAATAGCTGGTGGTAAAAATAGAATTATTGTAAAAGATAATCTTTTGCAAAGGTTCTTAATTAAACCAGAAATAGCCACTAAAGTCATGCAGA
>Ga0172372_10006028_pt1 | contig 16678 bp, 1 predicted proteins | sample LakKiv5m_2_FD_114544 | JGI IMG/M metagenome (GOLD analysis project Ga0172372, IMG submission 114544) | Freshwater microbial communities from Kabuno Bay, South-Kivu, Congo - kab_092012_9.5m | ecosystem: Environmental > Aquatic > Freshwater > Lake | place: Democratic Republic of the Congo...
GATGGCATAGTATCAACGGTAACAGGAAGCGGCTATGCTGGACATTTAGATGGGGCTAAGATAGAAGCATTATTCAATGCGCCGCGAGGTATTACCGTAGATACTAATGGTGATTTATATGTAACGGAGTCGGGTAGTCAATATATCCGTAAGATTTCTATGGATGCTGTGGGCGATCACGGCATAGTGCTAGGTACTATTACTGGTGATAATGGTGAAGTGACTACGCTTGCTGGCAACGGTAATGCTGGAGCGGTAGATGCTAATGGCATATTAGCTAGCTTCTCGGGGCCTTATGATGTCGCCGTGGATAGTAATGGTGATATCTTTGTCGCTGATACTACTAATCGTCTTATTCGCAAAGTCACTGCTGCGGGCGTAGTGACTACTGTGGCTGGTGACGGCTCTAATGCCTGCACTGATGGTACTGGTACTGGGGCAGCATTTATGAGCCCAGCAGGCTTAGCTATAGATGCTGATGATAATTTATATATCGCCGATTCCGCTTGCCATACTATTCGCAAAATGCTACCTGATACTACGGTGATAACTTGGGCTGGAGCTTCTGCTACTACTGGCTCTGATGATGGCTATACCAGCTCAGCTAGATTTAATGCGCCCAGCGATGTAGTAGTAGCTGCTAATGGTAGTCTTCTCGTAGCGGATACTAGTAATCATCTATTGCGTAATATTTCTAAATCTAGGTTGGTGACTAGCCTTGCTGGTGATCCGGGTGTCTCTGGTACTAATAATGGTACTGGCAATGGTGCACAGTTTAGTAGTCCGCAGGGGTTAGCGATAGATAGTTTCGGTAATATTTTTGTTTCGGATACTAGTAATCATCGTATTCGCAAAGCCACTACAGCTGGTGTGGTTACTGATTTCGCTGGTAGTACTCAAGGTTATATAGATGGCAGTGGCAATGGTGCTCTATTCAACACTCCAGCTAGAATTGAAATTGATAAGTATGACAATAGTATATATGTAGCTGATGCTAGTAATCATGCTCTGCGTAGAGTGACTCCAGATAGAGCTGTTTATACCTTCACTGGTGGCGGTTATATTGGTAATCTCGATGGTACTCTTATTGAAGCCTTGTTTAATAATCCTCGAGGTATTGCTGTTAATCAAGATGGTAATTTTTATGTTGCAGATACTAGTAATAATCTTATTAGAGCTATAGCTATGCATCCAGTCGGTACTGGTGATCATGGCACTGTGGCTGGTATTAATAGAGGTCCAGCTGGCATAGTCTCTACCCTAGCTGGTAATGGTGATGCGGCGAGTGTTAATGGTAATGGTGATATAGCTAGCTTTAGCGCGCCATATGATGTCGCAGCTGATAGTTACGGTAATATCTATATCGCTGATAGCGCTAATCATCTTATTCGCAAGGTCACTCATGCTGGCGTAGTTAGCACTTTCGCTGGACTTGATGGTGTGAGTGGTAGTGATGATGGTACTGGTAATGGCGCTAAGTTCAATACGCCAAAAGGCATAGCTATAGATCTAGATGATAATCTCTATGTCGCAGATACTGGTAATCATACTATTCGCAAAATTACCGCGAGTGCCGTAGTCACTACTCTAGCTGGTACGGCAGGAGCCAGTGGTAGTACTAATGCGAATGGCGCTACTGCTCGCTTTGATAGTCCAGAAGATGTTTGCGTAAATAATAATGGTGATCTGTATATAGCCGATACGGCTAATCATACGATTAGGTTCCTTGAGACTTCTAATGGCGCTGTCTCTACATTCTTAGGTACAGCTGGAGCGGCTGGTGATACTGATGCTACTGGTACGGCTGCTCGCTTCGACACTCCTACGGGAGTAACTTTTGATACTACTAATGGCAGTTTATATATAGCTGATAGCGCAAATCATACTATCCGTAAATCCACTGATGCTGGCGTCGTTATTACTATAGCAGCGGATGCTGATGTCTCAGGTTACTATGAAGGCTTGGCTGCAGCAGCTAAGTTCGATACTCCGACTAAGCTGGTTTTCGATCCTTACCAAAAAGCTATCTTCGTCGCTGATAAAAATAATCATGCAATACGCAAAGTAACTACTGCTGGACTGGTGACTAATTATACTGGTAGTGATTATACTGGTTCTCATGATGGTCATTTAATCGACTCACAGTTTAATAGCCCAGCTGGAATTACTGTAGATGCTGATGGTAATTTCTATATTACTGATACTGCCAACAATAAAATCCGCAAAATCACAGTGAATAGCGAGGGTAGCCTAGGTACCGGCGGCGGCGCTGGTGGTGATGGTTCTAGGGAGGTAATATTCCGCTAATGTGGCGCAGATTACTAACTCTAATATTACTGTGGCATTATCTGCTAGTAGCTAATGCCCAGACATATAACGGCACTACTCTGGCTGGCTCTCCGGGCGTGGCTGGTGTTACTGATGCCACTGGTGCTAGTGCTAGGTTCAGCACTCCGCTAGGTACAGAAATAGATGACTCAGGTAATATTTATGTCGCTGATAGCGCTAACAAAACTATTCGTAAAATTGTTTCTAGCTCAGGAGTAGTGACTACGCTAGCTGGGGCTAACGGCCAGGCTGGTACCACTGATGCTACTGGTGCTAGTGCTAGGTTCACTCAGCCGCGGGCTCTCACTGTAGATAATGATGGTAGTGTCTATGTCTCAGAAGCTAACCATGTTATTCGTAAAGTCACAGCAGCTGGCGTTACTACTACCTATGCTGGTGCTGCTAATGTCTCTGGTGCTAACGATGGTAAAATCTCAGGCGCGCCGAAATTCAGCGCTATCACTCACGCTACTACTGATAGCTCAGGCAATATTTATGTCGCAGATACTACTAATAATCTTATTCGCAAAATCACTAGTGCTGGCGTAGTGACTACCTTCGCTGGTAACGGTGATGCCGAGGCGATTAACGCAACTGGCACTGCAGCGAGTTTCAATGCGCCGACAGGCGTAGTGGCTGATAGCTCGGATAATATATATGTAGCAGATAAGGGTAATAATCTGGTGCGCAAAATCACCAGTGCTGGCGTAGTTACTACGCTCGCTGGTAACGGTGATGCTGAAGCGATCAACGCTACTGGCACGGCAGCAAGTTTCAATCAACCCTGGGGTCTTGGCGTAGATAGCCTGAATAATATATATGTAGCAGACAAGAATAATCATCTTATCCGTAAGATCACTACTGCTGGCGTGGTGACTACTTATGCTGGTGCTACCGGAGTCACGGGTACTACTGATGGTAGCGGCACTGATGCGCGTTTTAATAATCCTACAGCTATAGCCTTCGATACTGCTGATAAAGCCTATGTTGCTGATGAGACTAATAATACTATTCGTAAAATAGTTGGTGGTGGTTCTATATCTACTTTAGCTGGTTCTGCTGGACTGAGTGGTACTACTGATGCGACTGGTGCTGCAGCAAGATTTAAAAATCCAACAGGTATAGCCAAAGACTCTTCTGATAATCTCTATGTCACAGATACCCTAAATAATACTATTCGTAAAATTACTAGTGCTGGTGTGACTACTACTATCGCGGGCAGCGCCACGGCTGGAACTCCGGGCAGGTTATCAGTGCCGCATGGCATAGTAGAAGATAGCAGCGGTAATCTCTATGTCTCTGATAATCCAAGTCACACTATTCGTAAAATAGCTACAGACGGTACTATCACTACCTTCGCTGGCACAGCAGGGCAAGCGGGTGCGACTAATGGTACAGGTCCGGCAGCTAGGTTCAGAGGCCCCGGGCAGCTAGTTATAGATGCTAGCGACAATATATATGTAGGTGATAATGATAATCACTGTATCCGTAAAATCACTCCAGCTGCTCTAGTTAGTACTTTCGCTGGTACTTGCGGCTCGGCTGGTTTTAATAATGCTACTGGCACAGCTGCTAAGTTCTATAATCCAGTCGGGCTTGCTATGCAAAGCAACGGCAATATTTATGTCGCTGATGCTAATAATCATTGTATTCGCAAGGTTAGTTCTGCTGGCGTAGTAACTACGCTAGCTGGTTCATGCGGCAGCCCAGGTTACACTGATGCTACTGGTACTAGTGCTAGATTTAGAATACCTCAGACTATTGCTGTAACTAGTAATGGTAGTGTGTTCGTCTCTGGTTTATACGAGTCTAGCCATTTCACTGTGCGCAAAATTACTCCGGCTGGAGTCGTGACTACTTTCGCTGGTACTAGCGGTCAAGTGGGTACTACTGATGGCACTGGCGCTGCAGCTCGCTTCCAGCAATTGGGTTTTGCAGATGTAGATGGCAGCGATAATATCTACGTAGCAGATTTTGGTAACCATACTATTCGCAAAATCACCCCTGCTGCTGTGGTTACTACTGTCGCTGGTAATGCTACTAATGCTGGTTATGTCGATGATACTGGCACTAGTGCTAAGTTCAATAGACCACTAGGCGTGGTGGTAGCTGGAGATGGAAGTCTCTATGTTACTGAGTATAATAACCACACTGTCCGTAAAATCACTATCCCGGGAGCTGTAGTAACTACCTTCGCTGGTGTTGCTGGCGTCGCTGGTACTAATGATACTATCGCTTCGCCTAGTGTATTTAAGACCCCGTACGGTATCACTACTGATAGTGACGGTAATATCTATGTCGCTGATACTGGTAATCATGCTCTGCGCAAAATTACTCCAGCGGGCATAGTTACCCTAGTCGCTGGTAATCCTGGGATATCAGGTTCCACCGATTCATCGACTGGTGCTGCTGCGTCGCGCTTCAATAGCCCTACTGGTTCAGTTGTGGATAGTAACGGTAATATATTTATCGCAGATCAAAGCAATCATGTTATTCGCAAGATAGCGCCGTCAGGTAAAGTAACTATTTTCGCTGGTTACCCTACGCAAGTGGGTAGTGCTGATGGCACAGGTTCGGCTGCTAGATTTAATCAGCCTGCGCATATAACAGTGGATAACGCTGATGCTCTTTATGTAACGGATTACGCTAACCATACTATTCGTAAAATCACCAAAGCTGGAGTCGTAACTACTCTAGCCGGCCAAGCAGGTGTGCCCGGTACTACTGATAGTGCGACTGCCACTAGTGCTCGTTTCCGTAATCCTGTCGGCATCTGGGCTGATAGCTCTAAAAATATATATGTAGCTGATTCTGGTAATCATACTATTCGCAAGATTAGTAATGCCGGGGTGGTGACGACGGTGGCGGGGGGTGCTGGGGTGGTTGGGACTGTAGATGGCACAGCAGGTAACTCTACATTTTATGCGCCAATGGACATAGCTATAGACAGCTCAGATAATCTATATGTAACGGATCTTTATAACAATACTATTCGCAAAATTACCTCAGCTGGTGTTGTAACTACATTTGCTGGTACTACTGGTGCCAGCGGTACTATGGATGGCACAGGTGTAGCAGCAAGATTTAGTTACCCTAAGGGTATAACTGTTGATAGTTCTGATAACTTATATGTCACAGATAGCGCGAGGATAAGAAAAGTTACCGCAGGGGCTGTTGTTACTACTTTTGCTGGTGGATCGACTATAGGTGGTGCAAATGGAACAGGTACGGCTGCGCAGTTTCATTCGCCGCAGGAAATAGCAGTAAGTAGTAATGGGAATTTGTTTTTAGTTGATTCTTCTAATCATAATGTTCGCAAGATTACCCCTGCTGGAGTTGTAACTACATTTGTTGGACCAGTGGGCTGTTCGGGCTGTGCTGGAAGCTGGGGTAGTACTGATGGTACTGGATCTGCTGCAAGATTTCTTTACCCATCTGGTATTGCGATTGATAGTTCTGATAATTTGTATGTGTCAGATAGTGGGAACCACACTATTAGGAAGGTAACACCAGCTGGTGTAGTAACAACTTTTGCAGGGTCAGCTGGAAGTTCAGGAAGTACTAATGGCACTGGTTCAGCGGCTCGATTTGGATATCCGTTTGGTATTGGTGTTGATAGCTCAGATAATCTTTATGTCTCAGATAGCTATAATCATACAGTTCGTAAAATTACACCAGGTGCAGTAGTAACAACATTTGCAGGCTCGGCTGGTTTAAGTGGGAGTGCAGATGGTACTGGTTCTTCAGCACGCTTTTTGTCTCCTAATGGTTTGGTTGTTGACAGTTCCGACAATATTTTTGTTGCAGATGAGCAATCAACAATTAGGAAGATTACATCAAGTGCTGAGGTTACTACTTTTGCTGGTATTGCGGGAGTATCTGGAAGTGCAGATAGTAATATCTCCACTGCCCGCTTTAACTCCCCTAACGGTATCACCGGCGACAATAGCACTGGCAGTGTATATGTGGCGGATAAGAATAACCACACTCTACGTAAAGTCACTAGCTCAGGCGTGGTCACTACCATCTCCGGTGCTGCTGGTGTAGTCGGCTCTACTAACGCTGCAGCTCCGGGTCCTACTGCTGCTAGGTTTAATCTAGTTGAAGGTACTGCGGTAGATAGTAGCGGTAATATTTTCGTTGCGGATCATCTGAATCATACTATCCGCAAGATAGGCACTGATAATACTGTTACTACTTTCGCTGGTAGCCCTGGGGTAGCTGGTAGCACAGATGGCGCAAGCACGTCAGCTAGATTTCGCGGACCAGCGCAGATAGCTATAGATAGCTCGAATAATATATATGTAGCAGATTATTATAATCATACTATTCGTAAAGTAGAAGCGAATGGTGATGTGACTACCTTCGCGGGTTCTGCTGGTTACACCGGCACTACTGATGATAATGGTTCTGCTGCTCGCTTCAATAACCCTCATGGCATAGCAGTAGATAGCTCTGGTTATGTCTATGTAGCAGATCGTAGTAATCACAGTGTGCGCAAGATCACGCCGACAGGTTTAGTTAGCACTCTGGCAGGCACGTCTGGTTCTAGTGGCAGCGCAGATGGTAACGGCTCGCTCGCTCGCTTCAACCAGCCTATGGGTATATCTCAAGATGCTGCCGGTAATCTCTATGTCGCAGACTATGGTAATAATACTATTCGCAAAGTCACTAGCACAGGTTCAGTAACTACCATGGCCGGTGCTGCTGGGCTTGCTGGCTCAGCTGATGGCTCGCCTATACCTGCTAGGTTCTATAGACCGCATGGTATGGCTAGAGACGCTAATGGCAATATTTTCGTGGTGGATAACCCTAGCCACACTATTCGCAAAATCACTCCGCAAGGAGTAGTTACGACTTTCGCCGGTAGCGCTGGTCTGGCTGGTTCTACTAATGGTACGGGGCTAGCAGCTAGGTTCTATGAGCCAGCTGATATAGCTATAGCTAGTAACGGTACTATGTTTGTCGCTGATAATATGAATCATTGTATTCGCAAAGTCACAACTGCAGCTGTAGTGAGTGATTTTGCTGGGAACTGCGGCGCGGCTGCAGGTAATACTGATGGCACCGGCACTGCGGCTCGCTTCAAGAATCCTATAGGTATAGAAATCAACGGTACTAATCTTTATGTTGCTGATAGCGAGAATAGTACTATTCGCAAAATCACCATGGCTGGCGTGGTCACTACCTATGCTGGTACTAAGACGGTCAGTGGTAGTCTAGATTCTGGTGCTGGCGGCGGCGTGCCGGCGCAGTTCAATTATCCGCACGGTCTTACTATAGATGATAACGGTAAGCTCTTTATCGTTGATAATACTAACCACACTCTTCGCACCATAGACGATAATGGTGTGGTCGCGACTCTTGCTGGTTCTGCCGGGCAAGCGGGCAGCACTAATGCTACAGGCAGCTCAGCGAGGTTCAGTTATCCTCAAGCCGTAGCCAAATCTAGTAATGGTAGTATTTTCGTTACTGACTATACTAATAATCTGCTGCGCAAAATTACTGAAGCTGGCGTCGTGACCACTCTAGCTGGTAATGGTGATGCTGAGTCTGTTAATGCTACTGGCACAGCAGCAAGCTTCAATAAACCGGTAGGTATATATGTAGATAGCTCAGATTATATATATGTAGTAGATCATTATGGTCACTGTATTCGCAAGGTTACTCAAGCTGGAGTAGTGACGACCTTCGCTGGTCTCTGCGGCACTAGCGGCTCTACTGATGCTACAGGGACTTCGGCTCGCTTTAATAATCCATATATGATCAGTGGTGATGGCACTAACTACCTCTACGTAACAGATAGAGGCAACGAAACAGTACGTAGAATAGATATAGCGACAGCAGATGTTACTACTATAGCGGGTGCGGCTGGCAGTGCTGGCTATATAGATGGCGGGCAGATACCGGGTAAGTTTAATTATCCAGCTGGTTTGGCAAAAGACAGTTCGGGTAATATCTATGTGGCTGATACAAATAACCGAACTATTCGCAAGATTAGTCCTAGTGGTTATGTAACTACTTTTGCTGGTAGTCCTGGTGCAAGTGGTACGGCTGATGGTACTGGTTCAGCAGCGCGATTTACATATCCAGCAGATATTGTGGTTGCTTCAAATGGTAATTTGTTTGTTGCTGACCATCATGCTATCCGCAAGATTACACCAAGTGCCGTCGTTACAACGTTTGCTGGTAGCCCCACTATTGCTGGATATGTTGATGCAACGGGCACTAGTGCAAGATTTAATAGCGCTTTGAATCTTACTATAGATGGTAGTGATAATTTATATGTCGGTGATTCTGGTAATCACATTATACGTAAAGTTACACCTGCCGCTGTTGTTACTACTTACGCAGGCGTTGCTAATAGTGCTGGATCTGTGGATGGTTCGACGGTAGGGGCACTCGCTAAGTTCAATTATCCGTCAGGGGTTGTAACAAGTAGTAATGGTAGTATCTTTGTTGTTGATAATTTAAACCATATTATTCGTAAAGTTGCTACGAATGGCGATGTTACGACTTTTGCCGGATCTCCAGGAGTGTCGGGTTACGTTAATGATACTGGAAGTGCTGCTAGATTTAACCAGCCACAGCAAATTGCGATAGATAGTTCTGATAACCTTTATGTTTCTGATGGTTTTGGTAGCTCTCATACTATTCGTAAAATCACTCAAGCTGGCCTAGTGACTACGCTAGCAGGTAGTGGCAGTGCTGGTTCTACTAATGGTACTGGTACTGGAGCTAGTTTCTATAATCCTGTTGGTGTTTGGGCTACGGCTAATGGCAATTTGTTTATTGCCGATCATTACAATCACTGTATTCGTAAGATAGTTATATCTTCTGGTGTTACTACTACTTTCGCTGGTACTTGCGGCAGTATCGGTAGCACCGATGGTACTGGTGCTGCAGCTAGGTTCTACTATCCATATGGTATGGCCGGAGATAGCTCGGATAACCTCTATGTTGCAGATGAGAATAATCATACTGTACGTAAAATTACTAAAGCTGGAGTTGTGACTACGCTTGCTGGTAAGGCAGGCACAGCTGGAAGTACAGATGGTAGTAGAGGCGGTAGGTTTTATCAGCCTCATGATGTGGTTTTTGCTAGTAACGGGACTATGTTCGTCTCAGATCAGGAAAATCATCTTATACGTAAGGTAGCTACTGATGGTACTGTGAGTACTTTTGCTGGGCTTGCTGGAACACCGGGTAGCACTAATGGAACTGGCTCAGCAGCTAGATTTAATGGTCTCGGTGGAATGGCTATAGATGGCAGTGACAATATATATGTTGGTGATAATGATAATCACTGCGTGCGTAAAATTACACCAGCGGCTGTTGTTAGTACTTTTGTTGGATTGTGTGGCACAGCTGGATACACTAATGCAACTGGTACGGCAGCAAGATTTACTTATCCAGCTTGGGTAACTATGTCTAGTAATGGTAGTCTATATATCGCTGATATGGGTAATCATGTTATCCGCAAGGCTACTAGTGGAGGTGTGGTGACTACACTTGCTGGTAGTGGTAGTGCTGGTTGTACTGATGGTACTGGTACTGGTGCTTCCTTTAGGTGGCCTCAGGGTATGGCTGAAGCATCTAATGGTAGTTTGTTTGTAGCTGAAACTTATATTGGTACTGGTAATCAAACTATTCGTAAGGTCACTCCAGCAGGCGTAGTGACTACTTTTGCTGGTTCTTGCGGGCAGTCAGGAAGCACTGATGCTACTGGTTCTGGCGCTAGATTTAATGCGCCAGTTGAAATATCCATAGATGGAAGTGATAATTTATATGTTTCAGATTTTTATAACCATACCATACGAAAAATCACACCGTCTGCAGTAGTGACTACTATAGCTGGTACGGCAGGCTCTGCTGGCAGCACCGATGCCACTGGTACTTCTGCTAGGTTCTACCATCCGCTAGGTACTGATATCGACCCAAGTGGTGATTTGTATTTGGCTGAATATAGTAATCATACTATTCGTAAAATTACTTTGCCGGGTGCAGTAGTGACTACCTTCGCTGGTCAAGCTGGTAATTCTGGTAATAGTAATTCTGGTGAATCTGCAGCTAGGTTTAACACCCCTACTGGTATCGCTGTAGATGCTTCTAATAATGTTTATGTTTCGGAGTGGGGTAACCATACACTGCGTAAAGTTACTCCTAGCGGCACCGTATCTACTTTGGCTGGTGCCTCTGGGACTAGTGGTAGCGCAGATGGAACAGGCTCAGCAGCTGGGTTCTATATACCTGTTGGTATGGTGGCGAACGGCTCTAATATATATGTAGCGGATCATTATAATTCTACTATTCGTAAAGTCACCACTTCTGGTGTCGCTACTACTGTCGCTGGTGTTGTTGGGAGCACTGGTTCAAGTGATGGTACCGGTGCAAGAGCGAAGTTTAATTTTCCTCGAGGAGTAGCTTATAGTGCAAATGGCAGTTTGTTTGTCAGTGATTCTGGTAATAGCACTATTCGCAAAATTAATTCCAGTGGTGATGTTACTACTCTTGCTGGTACAGCAGGAGTCACAGGTACTACTAATGCAACAGGCAGTGCTGCGAGATTTAGTGGTCCTTATTCGTTGCGAACAGATAGTTCAAACAATATATATGTTACAGATTCTAGTAATCATACTATTCGTAAAATCACTGCTGCGGGGGTTGTAACTACCTTGGCTGGTACGGCTGGGGCTGCCGGTAGCGCGGATGGTTCTACTTCGGGTGCTAGATTTTATTTGCCAATGGGGTTATATATAGATGGCAGTAATAATATTTTTATTAGTGACTATTATAACCATACCATCCGCAAGTCCAGCTCAGTAGGCGTCGTCACCACTATAGCTGGCGTTGCTGGTAGTGCTGGCTCGGCTTATTCTGGTGGCTCTTCGGCGCGTTTTAATTCACCAGTAGGTATCACTGTAGGTGATAACAATAATCTCTATGTAACAGAGTGGAATAACCATACTATCCGTAAAATCAGTTCTGGCGGTACTGTGACTACTCTCGCTGGTACAGCAGGAACTAGCGGTACCACTGATGCTACAGGTACTAACGCTAAGTTCTTCAGACCTACAGGCATTACTTATGATGCTGGTTCTAGTAGTCTCTATGTCTCAGATCATTATAATCATAGTATCCGCAAGATCACTACAGCCGGCGTAGTTACTACTGCTGCTGGTATCCATACACTGAGCGGCTCTAATGATGGTGATGATGTCGGTGCACGTTTTAATAAACCGACAGGTTTAGTTTTCGATACTAATGGTAATTTATTTGTTGCTGATAAGGCTAACCATACTATTCGTAAGATCACTACGGCTGGAGCTGTTACTACTATAGCTGGCGCTGCTGGGGTTGCAGGCAGTGTTAACGATACTACTGGTACTAATGCTCGTTTTAACTGGCCTAGTTATTTAACTAGAGATAGTTCTAATAATCTATTTGTCTCAGATTTTAATAACCGTACTATCCGTAAAATCACTCCAGCGGGCGAAGTGACTCTTTTCGCTGGTAGTGTCGGCACTGCTAGTAGCATAGATGGCACAGCTGCTGGAGCTAGTTTTAATTATCCAGCTGGCTTGGTTGCCGATGCTTCTAATAATATCTATGTCTCCGAGTATGGCGGGCATGTGATTCGCAAAGCCACTTCTAGTGCGGTGGTTACTACTATTGCTGGCGTAGCGGGCTCTAGTGGTAGCACTGACTCAGGCTCTTCGAGCTCTCGCCTCAACGGACCTATGGATACAGCAGCTCTTAGTGATGGTTCGCTGATATACGTAGCTGATTATAATAACCATACTATTCGTAGGATTACTAGCGCTGGAGTGGTTGGCACTTTAGCTGGTACAGCTGGTACTAGTGGTAGTGCTGATGGTTCTGGGGCTGCAGCGAGGTTCTATAGACCTTATTCTATAGCTCTTGATGCTTCTAATAATATGTACGTAGGCGATTCTGCTAACCACACGGTGCGCAAAGTCACTTCTGTCGGTGCGGTAACTACCATAGCCGGCAGCGCTGGTAGCAGTGGTAGTCAGGATACTACTAATACTAATCTTAGTGCGCGTTACAACTATCCTACTGGTATTGGTCTTGATGGCTCTGGTAATCTTTATATCTCAGAATACGGTAATTATGCTATTCGCAAACTCTCTAGCGCTGGTGCGGTGACTACTATAGCTGGCGTTGTCGGTACTAGCGGCAGCACTGATGGTACTGGGGCTGATGCTAAATTCTTCAGACCCAACTCATTGGTGGTTAATGGTTCATATATTTATATTCCAGATACTGCTAACCATACTATCCGTAAACTAGTAATCAGCAGTACCGAGGTTACTACTCTTGCTGGTCTTGCTGGGGCTAGCGGCTACACTAACAATGGTGGTGGTGCACTATTCAAATCACCGCGTGCAGTAACTATAGATAGTAGTGGTAATCTTTATGTTGCTGATACTGGTAACTATACTATTCGCAAAATAGATACAGCAGGTACAGTGACTACTTACGCTGGCACAGCTGGCTCTGCTGGTATTACTGATGGTACTGGATCTGATGCACGCTTCGATAGTCCGTGGGCACTTACTAGAGACAGCTCAGACAATATTTATGTAGCTGATAAGAATAAACACACCATTCGCAAAATAGCATCTGGCGCGGTGGTGACTACTTTCGCTGGAACTGCTGGTAATGCAGGTGTCGCAGATGGAGCGGGCACGACAGTTGCTAAGTTTACATTCCCTACGGGTCTTACTGTTGATAGTGCTGATAATATTTGGGTCATAGGTGGTGGCGGTAGCACAAATAGTTCTGCTCTTCGTAAGATTAGTCCAGCGGGAGTTGTAACTACTGTACTAAGTTTTGCTTCAGCTCAAGGCACTAGCGATGGTGCTGTTGGCAGTGCTCAAACCAAAATCCCATATAGTTTAGTTCTTGATAGCTCAAATAACGTCTTTATGACAGATGAACTGAGTCATACTATCCGCAAGCTTGCGCCTAACGGAGTTACTGTTAGTACTTTCGCTGGTTCTGCTGGTTCTGCTGGTATTAATAATGGTACTGGCACTGGAGCGAAGTTCAATCGACCTACGGCTATTACAATAGACAGCTCAGACAATATATATGTAGCAGATAAAAATAATCATGCTATTCGCAAGATTACTAGTGCCGCAGTTGTTAGCACTTTTGCAGGTCTGCTAGGTAGTAGTGGTAGTGATGACGGTCAACTGGCTAGATTTAATTCTCTATCTGGTCTTGCGGTAGATAGTTCTAATAATATATATGTAGCGGATACTAATAATTACAGCATACGCAAAGTTACTAGCTCTGGAGTCGCAACTACTCATGCTGGTAGTCCGGGTGTTAGCGGCAATACTAATGGTACTGGCGTTGCGGCTCGTTTTGCTTCACCTTATGGTCTTGCGATGGATGCTGCTGGAAGCCTCTATGTCGCAGATAAGGGTAATAATAGTATCCGTAAAATATCTAGCTCTGGAGTTGTGACTACTATAGCAGGCAGTTCAGGTATAGGTGGCAGCACTAATGGTAATGGTACCGCTGCTCGTTTTAATGGTCCTCATGGTATTGCCTTCGATAGCGCTGGTAATCTTATAGTCGCGGATGCTGATAATCATACTATCCGCAAAATCACTCCAGCAGCTGTGGTGACTACTATAGCTGGCAGCGCTGGCGTTCCGGGTAATACTGATGCTACGGGTAGTTCGGCTCGTTTCGATACTCCTACTGATATAGCGATAGATGCTCAAGACAATATTTATGTAACTGATAGTTCGAATCACACTATTCGCAAGGTCACCTCGACTGCCGCAGTAACTACTGTAGCTGGCACTGCTGGTACTAGCGGCTCAGCGAATGGGGTAGGTTCTATTATGCGATTTAATATTCCTTGGAGTATTACTCTGCGCGGCTCTACTTTGTATATCACCGATCGCAATAACCACACTGTGCGTAAAATCCAAATCCAATTAGGCACTGGCGGTTCTGGGCGTAAGCGTATGGGGTAGCAAAAACAAGCCCGACGGCTTGTTTTTGCGCTGCAAGCATGAGTGCATGATCTAAGCTCTTTGCGCAATGGATTGCTTCACCCCTTCGGGGTTCGCAATGACGGGCTATGTTGGCACCCTCGACGCGACCGCAAGGTCGCTCGACAAAAAGTTGAACCTACTAGCCTGATAATTGGCACCCTCGACGCGACCGAAAGGTCGCTCGACAAAAGGTTGAACCTACTAGCCTGATAATTGGCACCCTCGAGAAGAATTGAACTTCCGACCTAGACGTTAGGAGTGTCTTGCTCTATCCAACTGAGCTACGAGGGCTTGCATTAACAATTCTAGCGTTTTGAGCTAGACTGTTATTTGTACCGTGAAAAATTATTCTTCTGCCCCACAGTGTTTTTTAATCGCCCTACTAGTAGGCTTTTGTGTATATACCCCAGCCTTGGCGCTAACTAAATATTGGAATCAAACCTCCGGGAATAACACGTCGGTTGATGCTAATTGGTGTCAAATAAATACTAGTTGTGGTAACTGCCCCGGGGTGCAGCAAACGACGGTGCCAACCGGCTCAGATGCGGTGCATTTTGCTAGTAACTGTACCAATAATGCAACTATTGATTCGGCATTTTCTGTGACTTCGATTGATATCAATTCCGGCTATTCTGGAACTGTTACTCAGAGTGCAGCTATTACAACTTCTGCTGCATTCACTGTCGCAGGAGGGACTTTTACTGGTGGTTCTGCCAATATAACGGTAGGCTCAGCTTTTGCAATGTCTGGCACGTCTACTTTCACTGCTAGTTCTGGAACAATGTACGTCGCTACAAATATTAATATCGGTTCTTCTAATACTTTTAATCATAATAGCGGTACTGTTGAAGTTAATTCAGGCAGTACTACATCTGTGACTGTGCCAACAGGTACTACTTTTAATAGCTTTACTTGTAATAAATCCTCAGCTAACGTGACGTTTACTGGTACTGGCAGTGCTTGGACTGTAAACATGGCTGGGAATTTTGCTTGCAATTCAGCAAATAACGTTTATTACTCTTCTGGGCAGGTTACTTTCGATGTTAAGGGTAATGTTACTCTCAATTCGAGTATCGGTACTTACGAACCTTGGCAGACTTTCTCGGGCACAGCAGATCAAACTTTTTCAGATTCAGGTAATAATTTATCTGGTAGAACTGTTAGGATGAATAAGACTGCTGGCAAAGTGAGTTTGGGTGCGAATTGGACTGTTCCGACTTTTACTTTTACTCAAGGGACTTTTGATGTTAATGGTTATACTTTAACAACTGCTAATAGCATTACTGTTTGTAGTAATAGTTGTGCTTTTCAGCTTCAAGGCGGGGAGACTCTAGCTGCAACTCCTACTTTTAATGACAACAGTAAGGTTATCTATGATGGCACCAGCGGTCCTTATACTATTCTTAATTGGAGTGAATTTACTGATAACGATACGGTGGAGATAGATCTTACTATTGCCGGCGGTGCTTCTACTGTTTTTACTTTGCCAGCTAATTTCAATGATATTAACGATCTAACTATTACATCTGGCATATTCTCTCTTGGTGGTTATAACTTAACTATGGATGGCACTTTCAGTAACAATGCGACATTCAGGCAGCGTGGTGCTGAGACTATCTCTGGGCTTACTCAAGATGTTAATTCGGGTACCTGGGAGTATGTCGGTGATGGTGACAGTGCAGCAGATAGTTACGACGTCACCAATTATGGTGTTTCGGCTGATTACTATAACCTTAAAATCAGTTCGGTTGATGCCGCAGACACATACACTGCTTCAGCGATTAATCTTGCCGTGAATGGTTCCTTCACTTTATCAGAAGGTACTTTTACTGCTCCAACGGCAGGTAATGATTTTTTTGTTACTGGTAACTTTACTCGCAGTGGTGGTACTTTTAATGCCAACACAGGTCTGATTACGCTTGATGGTACTAGCCAGACTATTACTGGTTCTACTACTTTTGTAGATTTTACTAAGACGGTCACAGCTCAAGATACTTTGACTTTTGCAGCTAGTTCTACTACTACGATTACTGGTACTTTGACTCTAGATGGTGGTACTAACTGTAGTAATCTACTACTACTGAGACCAGCATCTGGTACGGCAGAGATAGATGTTAGTGGCGGTACGCCTGCTGTTAGTGATGTAGATATTCAGAATGTTACATCTACGGCTACTGCTGCTGTTACTGGTAATTATAAAAATGCCGGTACTGTTACTAATTGGGATTTTACTGGTGGAACCGATTGTGATGCAGCAGCCTACCCGAGAAGATTAATTCTTGGCTATGATTCTGAGAGTTTGTTTGATA
>Ga0172372_10006030_pt1 | contig 16669 bp, 6 predicted proteins | sample LakKiv5m_2_FD_114544 | JGI IMG/M metagenome (GOLD analysis project Ga0172372, IMG submission 114544) | Freshwater microbial communities from Kabuno Bay, South-Kivu, Congo - kab_092012_9.5m | ecosystem: Environmental > Aquatic > Freshwater > Lake | place: Democratic Republic of the Congo...
CAATCGGTCGAATCCCCAAACGCGCTTCAGGCACTGGATCGCCTTGCGGAACTCGCCCGTGCCGAACCAATGGTTGCCAAGCTGGAGTGTGAGCGTCTGGAACGAGATCAACTGCGCGATGTCGCCCATGTTCGGATATTCCTCGATGATGACTTTCATTTCCTCGTCGAACTCCCCGAGTTGATTGAGGGCATAAAGTTGAAAAATGACCGCGCGCCCACGCGCATCCGGCGAAAGGGTCGGCTTGAGCTTCGCGTAGTAATCAGCCGCTTCCCGGAATTTTCCCTCCTGCATATACGAGTTGCCGATCATGGAACGCGCCTCGCCGATGCGCCCGGCGGCAGGGTTTTTTTGAATGTAGTAGGCGTTCTTCTCAGAGCCCGGCGGAAACAGCGCGATGAACTTCTCCAGGGCCAACCGCCCAGCGTCGTAGTTTTTTAGCTGCAACTCGGAAACCCCGAGCCAGAAGATCAGATCCTGCCGATGGGCATCCGAGAGTTTGGTCTGTGGATTCGGCGGCTGGGATTCCAAGGCCACATTGATGGCCTCCACCGCGCCCGCGAACTCCGAGAGATGCACATAACAAATCGCCATCGGATAAAGCATATTGAAGCTGGCCACTGCGGATTCCGGAACCGAGCCGTATTCGGTTTGGAAGTATTTGTAGGCCGCCAACGCCCCCTTGTAGTTCCCCTCTTCAAAAAACTTCTTTGCCATGGCAAAAAGCTCATCACCCGTGGCGCCCGCCAGCGCCCCGTTGTCAGGCGGTTCCTGATTTCCCCCCTCCTCCGCAAAAAGGCAATCCACGGCCAGAAAAAGACCGAGGAGGATTGCAACGGTATGGAGGAGGCTGCTGCGCATCGGAGGGGCAACTGGTAGTGGACTCACCTTATAAACACTCAGATGCCGCGTCTTCTCTTTTTTTGTCAAAAAGTGGTTATTTTTTGTCCTGATGGCGGCATGGCGGCATGGCGCCGGGCTTTGATGGGGGATGACCGCGAATTTTCGGGACGCCGCGCCGTCTCATGGAGCGTGGCGAGTCTCGCTCACATAACGGAAGCCAGAGAGTGGAACTCGGAAAGCGGAAATGGAGAAAGGGGCCCGCGAATGCTTGGAGGGCTGACCTCCATGTCGGCCCAAATTTCAGGCGCGAATGCGGCAACAGGTTCAACCGCGAATTCGAAGAAAATCCCCGCGAATGAAAGGCAAAGTTTTCAGGTTTCCATCGACCCCAAGGTAGGGACGCCTCGCCGAGATGCCCCAAACTTCAGGCGCGGACGCGCCGTTATGGAAAAACACATTCTCTCACGGAGGCGCGGGGATCACGGAGAAACCTGCAGGAGATTGTGTGGGCACGGCTGCATTCGATGCGCGAATGGGGCAGAACCAAAGCAAAAACTCCGCAAGCGGGCTTGCCAGATTTTTGCTTTTTTTCTGCCAATCCCAGCTTGCTGGTATCATCCGCGCCCATCCGAGCCATCCGTGGTTAGTTCTTTTCCAACAGCGCCCCGCCCGCGGGTTGCTGAAAACTTCTTCATTCGCGTGGATTCGCGGGCCTGTGTCTTTTACGGCCGAGACGGCCGTGCCCCCCTCTTTTTCTCCGCGCCTCAGCGGCTCTGCGGGATAATTTGGGGACGATTTGGGGACGATTTGGGCGGGGCCGACGGGGACGTCGGCGCTCCCGGGGGCGGCTTTTATTCGCGGGGATTCGCGTGGATTTGCGGGTGTCTGTGTCTTTGACGCCGTGCCACCGTTTTTTTACAGCCCGGCCCCGTCGATCGCGGTTTTTTGAGGCGCTGGCTTGGCTTGCTTTTCGATGACTCCGGGAACGGCGGTGATCTGCGGTGTTTTTTTGTGAATGGGGGTCGCTTTCAGTAATTCCGCCGTTTCCTTCAGGATGGCATAGGCTTCCGGCTGGACCACTCCATTTCCATCCGGCCCGACATTCAAGAGGAGATTCCCACCCTTTTCGTTGATGTCCTTGAGCTTGTTGTAAATTGTTTGGGCATCCTTCCAGTTGTTGTCGTTCTTTTTGTAACCCCATGACTTGTTCATCGTGTAGCAGCCTTCCCAATGCTTGGGGAACGCGTCCTTGAAGTGACCTTGTTCCTGGGTCACAAAATCCAACTCGTAGCCATCCCGCTTGGCCACCCGGTTGTTGACGATGACATGGGGGCTTGCCTCCCGAATGGCGTTGTAGAGCTCAATGCCGTCCGGCATCGTCCACCAGGCGGCCCAGTCGCCATCAAACCAGAGCACGGCGGGATCGTATTTCTTGATCAACTCCAGGACTTGGTTCTTCTGGTAATCGACATATTCCTGCTTCCGGTTGTCCACGATGATGGTCATTCCCGGCCATGCCTTGTCGCCAAGTTCCGAGGGACGCTTCTGGCTCGGGTGGTTCCAATCGATGATGCTGTAATAGAGCCCGAATTTGATCCCGTATTTTTGGCAGGCTTGGCGGAGTTCCTCGAGGATGTCGCGTCCTTTGAATGGCGTGCTGGCGACATCGAAATCGGTGTATTGGCTGTCCCAAAGGCAAAATCCCTCGTGGTGCTTGGCGGTGATCACCAGATAATTCATCCCGGCCTCCTTTGCGGATCGGACGATCAAATCGGCGTCAAAGTCTTTTGGGTTGAATGTCTTGGCGAGTTCCGCGTATTCGTGGCGATCGATATTGGCCGTGCCCTGAATCCATTCGGCATACTTATCAATCGGCTTGCCTTGCCAAATGCCGCCAATCGTCGAGTAAAGGCCGAAGTGGATAAACATCCCATACGGCGAGTCCACAAACCACTGCATGCGATTGTTGTAGGCTTCAAGGGATTCCTCTTTCGGCACAACTTTGGGCGCTACTTTGGGCACCTCTTCCTTGGCAAAAGCAACTGGAAGAATTGCCAAGAGACTGGCTGCGATGATTTTTTTCGTATTTGTTTTAAATATTTTCATAGAAGTATTTTATTTATTATTTTTTGTAATGTTTCCCCCTAAAGACACCTTGATGACTGTATCGTTCGGATCGAGGGCGGCACCTGGCAGGGTGAGATTCAGATTCTGCCCTTCCTGCGCGAAGGCGATCTTTGCGCCGCTTCCCTTGGGCGAAAGGAATGAGGCGTTGGCGGCTTGGGCTGGCATTCCCTCGACGATGAGTTTGCCGTCAGCGGGCCACTTCATCACATGCAGGTAGAGAGTTTTTCCATCCTTCGAGAGGTTCGCATCGCCCCATGCCGGGCGGGCGGGGAGGGGATTCGGTTGGGTGCCGTAGATCGATTCGCCGTTGTCTTTGATCCACGCGCCGACGCCTTGGAAAAGCTCGAGCGCCTTGGGATCGACCTGACCGTTGCCCATCGGGCCGAAATTCAGGAGGTAGTTTCCGCCGCCGCACACGGTATGGACGAAGCGGTGGATGATTTCCTGGAGGGTGTGGTAGCGCACCGCGCCGTGGGCTTTGTAGCCATAAGAGGTGCTCACGCTGTCGGGCGACTCGGTGGTGAGGGAGAGTTTGTGGGGTGGCACCTCTTTGTCCTCGAGCGAGACATAGTCGAAAAACTCGAGTTGCTCGGGCTTCCATTCCTCCTTCGGCCAGTAGAGGAGGCGTGAGTTGACGACGCAGTCGGGGTTGTTTTTGCGGACGATGTCCAGAAACCGCCTGCCCTGCTCGGGTTTCATCTCCGCCGGAGTGTCGAACCAAATCAGGTCGATCTTGTAGTTTTTCATCAACTCCTCGATCTGCGGATACGATTTCTTGGTGAGGTATTCCTCCATGGTTTTGTCGTTCGCCGCGAAGTCTGCGGGAAGGTCGGGGTGGATTTTCCGGATGGCGTCCGGCGAGGGAAACGGCGCGCCCGGCTCGCTCCAATCGAACGCCTGCGAGTAGTAAACACCGAATTTCAGCCCGTGGCGATGACAGGCCTGCTCGAGTTCCTTGATGATGTCGCGCCGGAAGGGTGAGCCATCGACGACATTGTAATCCGTGACGCCCGACTTGAAGAGCGCGAAGCCATCGTGGTGCTTCGAGGTGATCACGACATACCGCATGCCGGATGCCTTGAAAATCCGCGCCCACTCGTCGGCATCAAACTCCTGCGGGTTGAATTGGGAAACGACCTCCTCGCGATATTCCTTCAAGGGAATGCGGTGGGTCATCATCGCCCACTCGGCATAGGGCGGGCCGTCGGAGTTGCCCTTGTATTGGCCGGCCAGAGGGGAATACGCGCCAAAGTGAATGAAGACGCCGAATTTGTCATCGCGGAACCATTTATTGAGCCGCGCCTCGGACTCCGGCGGATGGCGCAGGTCGGTGGCGAACCGTTTTTTGAAAGAGTCCGCGTGGGCCTGCTCGGGATTGTCCGCGCTTGGCACCGCCTCGGCAAAAGCGATTCCGCAGAGGAGCGGGAGCAGAACGGGAGCGAGGATTTTTTTCATGGGTTGGTTGATCGTTGGCAGCTTCGTCACGATGTGGGCCGGGTGTTCGCTGTTATAACGGATTGAGGGACAAATTCAACGCGTTGCCCCGGGTTTAGTTTCAGTTCTTGCGTTGTGCCTCCATAGCGGAGGGTGCAATCAATGCCATTCCGGCTGAGGAGCGTGGCCGAGACCAGCTTGCCCTTCTGCCACGCCAGATCGACCACGATGCCGCCGCGCGCATGCAGGCCTTTGAGTTTCCCATCGGGCCAGGCATTTGGCAGGGCGGGAAGGAGGATCAATTCAGCCGGATCGCTCTCGTTGCCCGACCAGCGTGATTGCAGCAACATCTCGGCGATTCCCGCCGTGCCGCCGAAATTGCCGTCGATCTGGAACGGGGGACACGCACAAAACAAGTTGGCATAGGTCCCCGGGACATCTCCCAAATGAGTGGCTCCGATCTGCCCTGTGGGTTTCAGGAGATTTCGTATCAACCGTTCCGCCCGGTTTCCGTCCTGCAAGCGCGCCCAGAAGCTCACCTTCCAGGCCAATGACCAGCCGACGCCTCCGTCGCCCCGGGCCTCAAGCGATTTGCGCGCCGCTGCGGCCAGCTCGGGTGTGTGTTCGACGGAAATTTCGTCATAGGGATGCAGCCCGTAAAGATGTGCGACATGGCGGTGTTTCGGATCGACCTCCTTGTAAGGCTCGAGCCATTCCTGAAGCCGTCCATCCGGACCGATCTGGTTGGGCGCCAGACGGGCCATGGTTTTCGTGAGTTCCTCGCGAAACGCGGCATCCACACCCAAGATTTTCGAGGCCTTGATGCAATTCCCGAACAGCTCGCGGAGTTGTTGCATATCCACGGTCGGCCCCATGCAGATCGCCGCCGGTTTTCCGTCCGCCGTCAGGAACTTGTTTTCCGGGGAATTGGAGGGTGCCGTCACCAACCACTTGTTCCTCGGCTCTTCGATCAGCATATCGTGATAAAACTCGGCCGCGCCCTTCATGATGGGATAGGCCCAGGCAAGGAATTGCTTGTCTCCGCTAAAGGCATAATGCTCCCAGAGGTGATCACACACCCAAGCGGACCCGTTGGCATTTCCGCCCCAACTTGCTTTTTCCCCCGGCGCGGTAAATCCCCAAGGATTGGTGATCACATGAGCGACCCAGCCGGGTGCATCATAGTAGGCTTTTGCGGTTGCGCGCCCGGGCACCTGAAGCGACTCCACCAACTTCAACAGCGGCAAATGGCACTCGCCCAAGCCGGTCAGCTCCGCCGGCCAGTAATTCATCTGCACATTGATATTCAGATGCCAATCGCCGTTCCATGGCGTGTTGATTTCCTCGGCCCAAATGCCCTGCAGATTCGCTGGCAGCGTGCCGGGGCGTGAGGATGCGATCAGCAAATAGCGGCCGAAATTGAAATAGAGAGCCGCAAGCGCGGGATCCTTCCCGCCGCGCGCCAGGGCCTGCAGCCGTTCATCGGTGGGCTTTAAAGAGGCCGCCACGCTTTCAGCCTGCCCGTCGCCCAGTTCTACAGAACAGCGGCCAAACCACGAGCGGTGCTCCTTCACATGGGCCGCGTGCATCGCTTCAAAAGACTTTGCCTCGGCGGCATCGAGCACTTGCTTGGTCATGGCCACAGGATCGGCCACCTTGCGCTCGCGCGGCACATTGCCGTTGTAATTTGTCTCGGCACTGAACAAGAGCGTCACCTCGTCCGCATCCGTCACCTGAATCGAATCTCCGACGGCCTCCACCTTGCCCCCCTTGTTGACGACGCGAAGCCGCGCGGCATACGAGGTTCCCGCACCATGTGGCCGAGTCCCATCGGCTCCCGCACCGTCATTCAAGTTGCCGGTCATCAGCAAGTCGCCATCCACCACCGAAGTCTGAAAACACTCGGGGCGATCCATACGAATCTGAAATGAAATCTTCCCGCTTTTATCCGCCCGGCAGCGGATGATTCCGACCTGATCCGGCTCGCTGACAAAATACTCGCGGCTGAACGAAGTGCCGTCCTGTTGAAACGAAACCGTCGCCACGCCGGTGGACAAATCGAGTGACCGCCGATAATCGGAGACCTCCCCCGGGATGCCATGCTTGAGGCGCAAATTGCCGAGTGTCTGGTAGCACCCGAATGGCACCATGGAACCCCGGCCATACGATTTGCCATCGGAGCGTTTCCCATGCCCCGAGCCCGCTCCCTGGCAGGTGAAGGTCTGGTTGACCAGCTCCTCGGCTTCAGAGTTCTTACCCGCCAGCAACAGTTCACGAATCTTTGGGAGATTTTTGTGCGCGTCGGGGCGGTTGTCGTCGGAGGGCGATCCATTCCACATGGACTCTTCGTTCAGCACGATCCGCTCGTCGGCCGTGGCACCGAGGATCATCATTCCCAATCGGCCGTTTCCGAGCGGCAGCCCCTGCGTAAAGTTCACCCCGGGTGTTTCATACCACAAAGTCGTCGAAGCCGGATTCCGGGGCTCCGTGTTTGCCTCGGCAACAACGCCGACCGTGGCGCTGAGAAATAAAATCGGGACGATTGAGAATGTGTTGCGCAAGTGCATCGCGTGTATTTTTAATATTTGGAAATCAACTCGATGTAATCTTCGCGCAGTTTCTTCGCCAGTTGATCGCAATCATTCTGAAACTGCTCGTCAGAAAATTCGCCCAGGCTGTGCTTGTCGGATTTGGCCTTTAGGTCTTTGAGGTAGGCCTGATGAATGGCGGCGAGCTTGTTTTTCGCGTCTTCACCTTGATCGGCCAGGACCACGAAAATCTCTTGATTTTCCGGCATCCACCAGTGGGTCCATCCGCCGTGTCCGGACTGCTGAAACCAGCCCTCGGTGAAATCCATTTTGTTGCCCTCCGTGAGGGTAATGTAATACAGCGTATTGCCTTCCGGGAGTTTGAATGGCGGCTGCAAGTTGATGGAGAACTGCATGGTCCTGATCTCTTTCAACAAGCGATCCAACTCCCGGCGCTTCGGATAGGTTCCCTTCACCTCGGGATTCAACACAGACAGCGCACCCAACCAGTCTTTGCGATCCAGCATGGTTTTCAACTGGCCGTAGAGGCCATCCCCTTGGGGCCGGGCGGTGACGCCCAGTTTTTTCAGGTTCGCACTCAAGTGCACGGTCGGCGTGAGCGAGATATTCGCAAATGCTTGCTCCGCATCGGCCGCAAGATCTTTCTGCTCATCCTCAATCGCCTTCAAATCGACCGACTGACCCGCCGGTTGGCCGTTTTTCATGGATAGCACGGCGAGTCGGTGGCGGCTGAATTGCTTGCTCTGCTCGCGCGCCTTGCGATCACGCTCCGCCGCCGCCTGCACCAATTTGGGGGAGTCTGCCGGCAAGGCCTGGAGCCGAATGTTCGCCTCCTTCAGCCCCTCCGATGTGGCCTTCACCTCGATCGCGCCGGCGTTTTTGGTCGATTGCACCACCAGCATGCAAAGCCCTCGGAAGGAGTGCACTTGCTTCCCCTTCGACGGATCGTGGCTGTGGGAGCTGCCATTGGAAACGCCCACGATTTTGCCCGCGCCTTTCACCTCGAAATGAATCAAATTCCGGTCGGCGTCCGGACAGGTGCGGCCTTGGGCATCCGTGACGCGCACCGTGATGTAGCTCAAGTCCGAGCCATCCGCCGCGATTTCGGTCCGGTCCGGAACCAGTGCGATTTGGGCCGGTTCGCCGGTGGTGGAAACCGAGGTCGTGCACACCTGCTGGCCATTTTTGTAGCCCACCGCTTTTAAGGTGCCCGAGCGATAGGGGACGCCCCACTCGAAGCGGAGGGTTTTCTCGCGGTCGATCGTTTTCACGCCCAATGACTTGTTGTCTTGGAACAATTCCACTTCGTCGCAGTTGCTATACACCCAGACCGGAAAGACGGCGCCTGGATACTGGAACCAGTTCCAGTTTTGGGGCAAAATGTGCACCATCGGCTTGTCGCTCCAGTCGCTCTGATACAAGAAATACTGATCCTTGGGAAAGCCGACAAGGTCCACAATGCCCCAATAACCGCTGATGGCAGGCCATTTAAACGGATGCACCTCACCGCGATAGTCAAACCCGGTCCAGGCAAACTGACCCGCGATCCACGGCGAGGCTCTCATTTTCATCAGGGTCACATCGGCATCCCGATCGCGGAAAATGCCATACGAAGTCAGCTCGATATCATTTTTTGACCCTAAAATTTGCATGTCGCCACGCAAGGGGCGGAAGTAGGAGTAGGACCCGCGCGCGCTCCAATCGGTCGAGTTTTCTGTGCCGATCATGGCGCGTTGCCCTTTCAGTTGGTCATACACCTCGTAACTGTAATTCAAGCCGAACACATCCAACGCCTTTTCAAAGCCATTTTTGCTGGCGTCATTCGGTGAATTGCAGCCAGCGGTGATCGGGCGGGTGGGATCGTGTTTCTTGACAATCGAGGCTAAACGCGCCGAGATCTTGCCGCCGTCCGGCCCGTGTTGCTCGTTGATTTCGTTGCCGATACTCCACATGATGACGCTCGGATGATTCCTGTCGCGACGAACCATGCCCGCCAAATCCGTCTCGCTCCATTCCTCGAAATGACGCGCATAGCCTTGGTTGGCAGAGAGTTTTGGAATCTTCCACTCGTCAAAGGCCTCATTCATCACGAGGAATCCCATCCGGTCGCAGAGCGCGTAAAACTCCGGATCCTGCGGGTTGTGCGCGGTGCGGATCGCATTGCAGCCCATCTCCCGTAAAATTTCCAAACGACGCTCCATCGCACGCGGATGGAATGCCGTGCCCAGCGGTCCAAGATCGTGATGCAGGCAGACGCCTTTCACATCCATCTCTTCTCCATTGAAGATCAGGCCCTTGTCTTTCGTGAATTCATACCAGCGAATCCCGAGCGGTGAGGTCACCTCATCGCTCCTCTTTCCATCGGTCAGCACCGTCGATACGACTTTGTAGAGATAGGGCGTGTCCGGCGACCAGAGCATCGGATTTTTGACCACGAAATTTTGGTCGAATGGATGCATCCCTCCCGCTGGAACATCATGCGTGGCGCTGGCTTCCGCCACCGGCCGACCCTGCGGATCCAGCACCACCGACTTCACCATGACCTTCGCGGTTTTATCGCTCTTGTTTTCCACCTCGGTCTGCAAGCGGACCGACGCCTTCTCCGCAGACACCTCCGGCGTGCTCACAAAATGTCCCCAATGAGCGACATGAACCGGGTTGACAGTGGTCAGCCAAACGCGACGATAAATTCCGGCCCCCGGATACCAGCGACTCGAGCCCGGGCGGACATCCGCCTGGACCGCGATCACATTTTCGCCGCCGATCTTCAGGTGCGGCGTCAGGTCGTAGCGGAACCCGAGATAGCCAAAGGGACGATATCCCAGCAGGTGTCCATTCACCCACACTTTGCTGTTCATGTAGATGCCATCAAAATCGAGGAACACCTGCTTGCCCTCGGCCTCTTTTGGGATCGTAAAGCTCTTGCGATACCAACCAATCCCGCCCGACTGATACCCCTCCGTCATGCCGCCGGGCGCTTTGGGGTCGGGTTTTTGCTCGATGCTCCAGTCGTGTGGCACATCCAGCGTCCGCCAGGCCGCATCGTCCAGTGTGGGCTGCTCCGCGCCGGCCACATCCCCCAGATGAAACTTCCAGTTCTCGCAGAAATTTTCCCTGACACGGGATTCCCCGCTCGCCGCCGCGCTCCCCACCGCCAGAAAACACAGGACGACCATCCATGCAAAGCTATTCGTTAGTTGTTTTAAGTGCTGTATTTTCATAGTTATTTATTTGGAGGGTCTGAATCTCTCATCGGGAGGCTTCTTGCCTCGCCCCAAGCAGCGATCACTAACTCGGGAGCAGCCTTTGCGGTTATCGTTCATTATTCTGCTACTTTGTCGGGGCGGCGGGTGGGGTGTTTGCGACCTTGATCGTATCGCCCTTGGTGAGGAATTGCACATCGAGCCATGGCGGTGGCGTGGCGCATTCGCCGTCGATCCAGAATTCGGAAAAGCCTTTGTCCACCTCGTAGTTGGTGGCCACGACGGGGAGGTCGGTTTGGAGGTTCCAGTTTTTGTCGTAGACGCCGACTTTGTTACCGCCTTGATACCAAAGGTAGTGGCCGCTTTTCACTTCGCCTTGGATCGCGAGGGTTCCGGCTCCGGCGTGGATGACGGGGTTTTTGATCGAGGAGGGTTTCTCGCCGACCATGCGGAGGTTTTCGATCAGAACCTTCGCGTGGGTATTGGCGGGAACCTCGCCGAAGCCGATGAAGACGCCGAATTTGTCATCGCGGAACCATTTGTTCAGCCGCGCCTCGGACTCCGGCGGATGGCGCAGGTCGGTGGCGAAGCGTTTTTTGAAAGAGTCCGCGTGGGCCTGCTCGGGGTTGTCCGCGCTTGGCACCGTCTCGGCAAAAGCGATTCCGCAGAGGAGCGGGAGCAGAATGGGAGCGAGGATTTTTTTCATGGGTTATCAGAGGGTGGGTTTGAACGGTATGGGCCGTGTGGTGTTTTGAAGGGTGGAATGGGATCGGCTTTTGCGCCGCCGATTGCAAGCCGAACCGCTTGTGGCCTGCATTTCCACGACTTTTAACAATGATTACTACCACCTTGCCCTGGGATTCGCATGTGAGACAAATGCATCATGCCTGTTTTTGGAACGCGTCGGCGTGGGCCGGAAAGGTTTTGCCCGCGAATCCACGCGAATGGGGCAGGAGCAGACGGCTGTGGCGAACCGTTGCTACCCGGCGTCGATGGAGGACTGAAAATCATTCGCGGCCATCACCTCCGTTCGCGGGCAAAATCTCCGGTTCCCCGCCTTCAAGTTACCGGTTTTTCTTTTCCCTGAGCGATCTACCACCTGAATTCGCGCCAATTTGGGACCGCGAGCCATATGATGCATTTGCATCACTTGCCAGTTTTTGGGGACTGCGGTTTTTTGGTCTCAGTCCAACCTACATTCCGCCTTCAAACCCCATGAATACATACCCCCGCATCTCCAAGATTAACACGCTTCCGCTCGCCCGCGCAGCCGCTCTGGCATTGGCGCTGCTGGCCGCGCCGAGTCTCCACGCGCAGGAACTCTGGTGGGATAACAACGGCACAACTGTTGGCTTTGGCACAGCGGGCGGGACTTTCAGTTCCGAAGGGAGCACTTTTTGGTCCACGAATTCCACGGGCGGCGCGGATGCCATGCTTGGCACTTCCGTTACCACCACAACCAATGTCCTGAATTTCGGAACCTCAGCCAACGGCCTTGCCGCCGGCACCATTACCGTGTCGGGGAATGTCAGCATGGGTTATACACGCTTCGGAGGGGCGACGGGAAATATCACGCTCTCCGGTGGCAACATCACCCTGAATTCAAGCATCATCAACAGCGGAGCCACTTCATCAACACGCACGATCACAAGCAATATCACGCTTACCGGTAACAGAGAGATTGGATTGAATAGCCACAACGGCAATAGGTTTATTCTCACAGGCATCATTAGCGGTGGTTTCGGGTTAACCTCTCAAGCTAATGAAGGCTTCATTACCTTGAATGGCACGAATACATTCACTGGCACTTTCAATGCACAGAGAGGGCAGGTTAATTTCAATTCCATTGCAGATGCCGGCCAAAGCAGCGCCTTGGGTGCAGGCTCGCAAATTACGCTCGGTCAGAATGGCAACCAGAATACTGCAGCTTGGTATACTGGAGTCGACAGCGCCTCATCGAATAGGACATGGAATATTGCTAGTTCCACAACAAACATAATCGCACAAAATGGCTCATTGCACCTGACCGGAAACTTGGACAGCACCCAAGGGACTAATATGACTATAGCATTTGCTGGCACTGCAGATACAGGTGTTAATGAAGTCTCAGGAATTATTAACGATGCCACAGGGGGCAATGTTACAAGTGTCACTGTAAATAATGCACTACCCACTGGGGGTGCTACAGAAGCGGGTTTTTGGATTTTATCTGGCAACAACAGCTACCAAGGCGCCACGACGGTTTCCAACAACAGCAGGCTCCGGATCGCCCACGCCAACGCCCTTGGCACTACGGCTGCAGGGACTACTGTGCAAAATGGAAGCGTCTTGGAGCTGACCGGGGGGATTTCCGTTGGAGCAGAGGCCCTCTCACTCAACGGCACGGGCATCAGTTCCGGCGGTGCCCTCCGCAACATCTCCGGCAGTAATTCCTACGCGGGTGCCATCACCCTCGCCGCCGCCTCGCGCATCAATTCCGACGCCGACTTGCTCACCCTCTCCGGCGCGATCAGCGGCGCGCAAAACCTGACCTTCGGCGGCGCGGGCAACACGACCGTGAGTGGCAACATCACCACCTCCACCGGCACGCTGACCAAGGATGGCGACGGCACGCTGACGATCTCGGGCGCTGGAAACAACTACACCGGCACGACCACGGTTAGCGCCGGCACGCTGACTTTCGGAGCAAACCAAAACCTCGGAGCCATCGCTGGTTCTGGTGCGTTGAACCTCTCCAGTTACGCACTGACCACCAACGCCTCCAGCAGCACCACCTACTCCGGCGTGATCTCCGGCTCGGGCGGCGCCCTCACAAAAAACGGCACCGGCACGCTCACTCTCTCGGGCGCCAACACCTACACCGGCGCGACGGCGATTAACGCCGGCACGATCCAACTGGGTGCAGGCGGGACAACCGGCTCGCTTTCCACAAGCAGTGCCATCAGCATCGGCACTGGGGCTGTGTTTTCGATCAATCGCACTAACACCGTGACCCAAGGCACGGATTTCAGCGGATCGGCCATTACCGGCAACGGTGGGTTTCTTCAAGCCGGCAGCGGCACCACGATTCTTAATGCCGCAAACACCTACAATGGAACCACAGCAATCAATGCCGGCACGATCCAGATCAGCCACGCCAACGCCCTCGGATCCAGTGGCAACATCACCTTCAGCGGAGGTGTGTTGAAATATGGCACCGGGATCACGCAGGACCTCTCCTCCCGCATCAAAAACAGCGGTTCGGCCATTCTCGTTGATACCAACGGGGAATCGGTGACATGGGGAACTGCGCTGGACAGCTCAAATTCTGGTGGCCTCACGAAAAACGGCACCGGGACGCTGGCACTCTCCGCCACGAACACCTACAGCGGAGCGACGACGATCAACGCCGGCACGCTGCAGATCGATGGCAACATCGCCAACAGCGGTCTGGTGATCAATTCCGGCGGAACGATCTCCCCCGGCAGCGCCGCAGCGGCCGACTCCTTCGGCACCTCCTCCATCACGATCAACGGCGGCGGCTACAACTGGACCCTTTCCAGCGCGAACGGCTCGGCAGGCTCCGGCTGGGATCAGATCACCAGCACAGGAGCGCTGACCTCCTCTGGCATGTTGACCATTTACGCCTACGGCACCCCGGGGGACTGGGATAATGCGGCTAACTACTCCTGGGACATCATCAGCGCCAACAGCCTGAGCGGCGGGTTCTCTGATGCCAACTTTGCGCTGGATTTGAGTAACTTCGGGATCGCGGCGGGAAACCGCACCGGCACCTGGAGCTTCAGCAGCCCCAGCGGCGGCAACATCACCCTCTCCTACACGGCAACAAGCGACCCGGTGTGGACAGGTGGCACAGGGAATTTCTCGAGCGGGTTCACCCCGCCAGCAAGCAATGGCGACGACATCGCCTTCTCCGGCACGGGAGGCACCGCGACGAATAATAGTTGGTTGACCTCGGTAAATGACTTGGTCTTCCGCGCCGGAGCGGGAGCCTACACAATCGCGGGCACAGCGCTGACGGTGAACGGCTCGATCACCAACAGCTCGCTCAATACCCAAACGATCAACACCGACTTGGCCTTCGCCGCCACGCGCACAATCGCCGCGAATGCCGCAAGCATCACCATCGGTGGTGCAATCTCAGGCGCTGGAGGTCTTACCAAAAACGGCACAAACCAACTCACGCTCAGCGGCAATAACGGCTACTCGGGAGAGACTACGATCAACACCGGTGCCCTGCGCGCCGAGCACAACAATGCGCTGGGTTCCACAGCGGCTGGCACGACTGTGGCCAGCGGAGCCGCCCTCGAACTCTCCGGCGGCATCAACATCGGGGCCGAGGCACTCAGCCTCTCGGGCACGGGCATCAGCTCCGGTGGCGCCCTTCGCAATATCTCCGGCGATAACTCCTACGCGGGGGCCATTACCCTCGCCGCCGCCTCGCGCATCAACTCCGACGCCGACTTGCTCACGCTTTCCGGCGGGATTAGCGGCACGCAAAACCTGACCATCGGCGGCGCAGGCAACACGACCGTGAGTGGCGCCATCACCACCTCCACCGGCACGCTCACCAAAGATGGAGCCGGCACGCTTACGCTCGGCGGCAGCAACACTTATTCGGGGGCAACCACGATCAGCGGCGGCACTTTGGTGATCGGCGGAAGCGGTCGCCTCGGCGGCGGCACTTACGCCGGCAATATAGCGATCAATGGCACCTCCTCGGCCTTCATTTTCGCTGGCACGAATTCCCAAACCCTCAGTGGCACGGTCTCGGGAAACGGTGCCTTCACCATGAATGGCAGCGGCACACTCACCTTCTCCGGTGTCAAGTCCTACACCGGCGACACCACGATCAATTCCGGCATCCTCTCCATCACCGCCGGTGCGATCGGCGGCAACGGCAAAAATGTCATCGTGAATACCGGAGGCACCCTCTCCTTAGCTAATCATAATATGTGGAGCTCGGGTGGAAACCTGACCGTCAATGGCGGCACGCTCAACTTGAACAACTTCGCTGCAGGCAGCGGCCCAAGCGTGGCCAGTTTCACCGATGCCACGATCACGGGAACAGCGGGACAGGGATACTTGAGAGGCGTTCCGACTTATAACTTCTCGGGCACCAATAACTGGAGCGGTGGCAATATGGATCTTCTCACAGCCCCCACGATCAATGTGATTAACGGCACCACAACGCTTTCCACGGCATTTGTTATTTTCAACGGCAACAACACCGTCACCAAGACCGGTGACGGCACTCTCGTTCTCAGCGCCGCCAATACTTGGACCCGCGGCGTAAATCTTAACGCGGGCACGCTGGCCATCAACAATGCCACAGCGATTGGCGCAGGCACCCTGACCATCAACGGCGGCACGCTCGACAACACCAGTGCCGGGGCCAACACCCTCACCAACAACAACGCCCAAAGCTGGAACGGCGATTTCGCCTTCGCCGGCACAAAAGACCTGAACATGGGCACCGGTGCCGTGACGATGAACGCCTCGCGCACCATCACAGTCAATGCCGGCAACCTGACGGTCGGCGGGGCCATCGGCGGAGCCGGCTTCGGCCTCACCAAAAACGGCAGCGGCACGCTCATACTCACCGGCGCGAACACCTACGCGGGCGCAACCACCATCAACTCCGGCACACTTGTGATGAACGGCAGCGCCGCCAACAGCGCGGTGACGATCGGCAACACCGGCGTCCTCGGCGGCAACGGCACGGTCGGCGCCCTCACCGTGCAATCCGGCGGCCGCGTCGCTCCCGGCAACTCACCCGGCAACCTGAATGTCAGCACCCTCACGCTCGAGGGCGGTGGTGGATACAATTGGGAAATCACGAATGTCTCGGGCACGGCGGGCACGAATTGGGACCTCATCACCGTGGGCGGCGGCACGGGCGCAGCCACCATCAGCGCCACGAGCGGAAACAAATTCACGATCTACATCAGCGGCAACCCGGTCGGCTGGGATACCAACACCGCGTATGATTGGAACATTATCGACTGGGGCACGGTCAGCGGCTTCGACGCAGACGCCTTCGCGGTGGACATCACCGGATTCACCGGCACCGCGCCCGTGGGCTCGTGGACATTCTCGAACACCGGCGGCTACCTGAACCTCGCCTACGCGGCTGGTGAGCCAGCCTGGAGCGGCACTACCGGCGACTGGAGCACCGGTTTCACTCCAACCCTCAGTGCTGGCAACAAGAGCATCACATTTGCCGGAGCCGCCGGCGGCACGGCCACGAACAACATCGCCAGCGCCACAGTCGGTTCAGTCGCCAGCATCACCTTCAACAGCACCGCCGGAGCCTACACCCTTGCCGCGAACTCCGGCTCCGCCGGCTACGACACGGCCAGCGCTCTGCAACTGAACGGCAACATCCTGAACAACTCCACCGCCACCCAAACCATCAACCTCGCCCTCACCAGCACCGCCACCCGAGTCTATGACGCCGCCGCCGGCAACCTCACGATCGGCGGCGTGATCAGCGGCACCGGCGGCCTCACC
>Ga0172372_10006031_pt1 | contig 16665 bp, 16 predicted proteins | sample LakKiv5m_2_FD_114544 | JGI IMG/M metagenome (GOLD analysis project Ga0172372, IMG submission 114544) | Freshwater microbial communities from Kabuno Bay, South-Kivu, Congo - kab_092012_9.5m | ecosystem: Environmental > Aquatic > Freshwater > Lake | place: Democratic Republic of the Congo...
CGACTGAATCTTGTGGCATGACCTTTAAGGGCTTTGTGACAGGTGATTGGGGAGTGCCTGAGGAAGTGGATATGTCTAAAATGCCTTTAGAGGAAATGCTGCCGACAGCAGAAAAGGGTGAAGCTGTGAAAAGCATTCAAGAAGCAAAGAAATTGTTGAGTTTCGATAAGCAATTGGCATTAGATATGTTGGGACAATGTAGTGATGAAGATTTAAATACAAAACCAACGCCTGCGCCTTGGGACCCAAGACCCACGGTCTTGGGCATAAGATTGCTAGAGATGTGCAATCATTTAGAGTCGCATAAAGGGCAATTGTTTTATTACATAAAACTTTATGGAAAGCCCGTCGGAACTCTTCAATTATATGGAATAATGTAATTCCATATAATTTTGTGGAAACGGATGATTGGGTAAGGTCTCTTAAAAAGAGAATGCTTTAGGCTTTGCGGTCGAAGCAGTGAATGACAAGCGAGCCAATTAAACCGATGGTGATTAGGCTTGAGATAACAAACAGGTTGGATTGGAGTAGGTCGTTCATAGTGATTTAATCATTTAGGTAAGAAAATTAGTCGCTCAGCTTCAGTCAGATGGATGAATAGAGCAGAACGCCATTTTAATAGTTCTAATCTTTTGCAAGAGTTGATGTGAGATTTTAGTTCTTATGAAGGCAAGGGCTTTTGAGCAAAAATACCCAAGGTCACCTGATAATCCAGATCGACTTTATCGAGCAATTCAGTTTTTTCTAAGTCTTCAACGGCTAACCCTTGTAAAAGTGCGATGGCGGAAACGACATTGCCATAAGGCGTGATAGAGCAGGTCTTTTCAAATAAAGGCATAAATAATTTTTCGAGAGATTTATCTGTAAAGCGCCAATAGTCTCCCCAACGCTCATGATCGTAGCGTGAGATTTGAGTGACACCTGCTACTGTGCCTAAGAATACACCTCCAGGCTTTAGGAGTTTATAAATGCCTTCAATAGCTGATGGTAGATCAAAAATAAAATTTAGAGTATTCGTGCATATAAAGCAATCGAATTGATTTTCGGGCAAGGAATTCAATTGGGTTAAGTCAGCAATGAGTGTCGCCTTAGGATTTGAGGGTTCGACATGAAGAATGTCAACGGTCATGCCATACTTTTGAAAATCTTTACTGTATAAATTTTCTTGAACTTCTAAGGTTCTGCCTTGAATGGAATTTTGATGCTGAGTTAAAAACTTCCGAATGTAATACTCTTGAATGCCTGTTCCACGGTCGGTTCCAAATAGTTGGCTGATAGGGCGAATGGAATCAAGGTTTGAGAATTGAACAGGATGAACCCAGCGTGTCAAAAATTTAGAAAAGGAGCTTTGTTTGAAGTGCCATTTTATGGATTTGAAAAGATCGTGACCCAAATGGACGCAACGTTGAGCGAGTGGTGTATGCCGATAAATAAAACGCAGGCAAGAGTAAACTGAGGTTCGCATTGGGAGTTCGGACACCTAACCATTCATGTTTAAACTCTATTCTTCAACTAAAAACGCTTTTCAAGAGTGAGGCGAAAAATAGGGGATGACCTATTCCAATAAATCCAGCATGTACTCTTGGAATTGATCGCGTTGACTGCCAATAGGAGTGTTCATCAATTCTTTTTTTAGTCGATCTTCGATCACGCGAGTGTTCTGGAAATCTTCCGGAAGAGCAATTTCCATATCCTCTTTGCGGTGTTGGAAAGGCCCCTCGCCTTCACGGTTGCCTAGCATGTCTTGATTCTGAAGTTGCAACTGGCCATTTTTGCCGATGCTAAGTCTAGGTTGATTTTGACCGCTTGCCCCTTGTCCCTCTCCTTGTTGTTGCATTTGTTGCAATAGTTTCTGGAGTGTTTCCCAGCGTTGTTGAGCCTGCTGCATATTGATTTGGGCACGTCCAGTTTGACTGAGCAATTCTTCGCCAGCTTGTTTTGCAGCTTGTGCCGCTTGTTCAGCTAATCGGAAAAGACCATCCGAAGGCATCACGGGTCTAAAGTTCGACTCAAATTCTTCAGAAAAATTTTGACCTTTTGGAGCAATTTCCTGTTGGCTTTCAGAAAGAGACTTGAGATCTTCCGTGTGATTCATTTTTGGACCTTCAAACAAGGCCTCCGGCCATTTCATCGATTCAGGCAGCGATTCGTTGAGGGCTTGCAATTGAGGTTGGTATTTTTCTTTTTGATCGGGCCTAGCTGCAAAAGCATCCATGTGGCGCATCATTTCAGTAAGACGACGGCCTTGAAAAGAGAGCTCGTCTGGATTTCCCAATTTTGAGAGCAGCTCCTGTTTTTGATCGTCACTGAGTTTTGGATCTTGAAAAGACTGTGCGGTTGTTTGATACTCTTTGAAAGCTTCACTCTGTAGGGAGGTTTGTTTTTGTTGTGCGATGGCTTCACGCCATTTTTGGAGTTCACTGAGAGATTTTTGGTTGGTTTGAGTTAGGTCGGATAAGGTTTTACTCTGAGCTTGAATCAATTCAGAGAGAGTTTGCATGAGCTCTTGGAATTTTTTAGCAAGAGGGTTGTCTTGGGGAGAGCCTTGTTCAGACTGTCGTAAGTCGTTGGCCGTTTTCTCTAGAAGATCAGCTGCTAAATTTTTTTCACCTAGTGCAGAAGCGATGTCAGCTTGATTGATTTGATCCATCAATTGATCGCCTTGTTGCTGGGTGAGGGCGCCTTTTGAGGTCATTTCGGAAATTTTTTCAAACATATCTTTGAAAAAATCCACTGGTGGCGGGTTGTTTTGGCGACTTTGTTCTGCCGCTTTGACTAAATCTGAAACCATTTCCGCTTTTTGGATGGTTTGCAGGATGTTGTCTAGGGCTGAACGAAAGAACTTGTAGTAGTCTGCATTGCGCTTTAGCTGTTCTTTTTCGCCGTTGAGAAGATTGGGCTCTTGAGGTGAGGGTTGGGGGGCTTGGGTCAGTTCGCGATAATCGTTTAGAAGTTGATCCATGATGGGGCTGATCTCTTGAGATAGTGCAGGGTTGCTTTTCAGGGAGTCCGAGAATTTTTCCATTTGATTTTGCAGTTCATCTGCTGTCGGTGCCTCTTTTTGTTGTGCTAAACGCTCTGAATTGTCTTTGATGAGATCGTCTAATAAATCAAGTGAGGCTTTGGTGATGGCCTCAATGCCTGGAAATTCCCAAACTAGAGCTTTGCTGCGCGTGTATTTTGGACCTTGAATGGTGTCGTTGTCGTAGACGGTGATTTGCAGCCTGATGTTGCCTCCCATGAGTGGAATGTGTTCATTTGGGTTGAAGGTCCAGTGGTAGTCGAAACTTTCTCTACCCATCGGGTCACCAGCGTACTCAAGCTCTGAATCGTTGACCGTGATGAGTGTTTCTTTTATACCGAAGTCATCGAGAGCTAAAAATTGACATTCCAATTCAGCAAAGTCAAGTTTTTCTGGAGGGTTGACCCAAGTGACAGTGGGGTGTTCATCCATAAGAGTGGTGACTTTGAGCAATTCACTTGTCATGGTGCTAAACTGCACATTGCCCATGATGCGAATGTCGAAATTGGTGTAGAACTCTTCTGTTCTGGGCAAGTAAAGTCGTCCACGTTGATCTTTAATTTTATCGATGTTTAGATTTTTTGGGATATTGATAGATAGAAGCGTTCCGGGAAAAACTTCGAGTTCTGATTGGCCAAGTTCTAGTGTCCAGGTTTCTTTTTTGAGGTAATCTGGAGGAGTGACTTTGATGACAATTTGATGAGATTGTGGCGTTGGAGGTTGATATTGATCGATGGCGATAATGGGCGTCATGCCAACGATCCAAAGCAGTGATCGCAAGCTATGGCGTAAGCTCGTTGCCAGCCAAGGGTAAGCTGGAAGGACGTTATGACTAGAAAACTGTTCAATGGCTTTTTTGTGAAGCTCAGGGTTGGGAAAATAGCCTTTGTTTTGAAGCAAATCACTGGCAACCTTGCCTTTTGAGTTGGGATCGTTTTTTTGAATCAAGGGCCAAATGAGGTGAAAAGGCCATAAGCTCATCAGGCGATCTGTTAATAAGGCAAGGCCGATTAAATGCAGAAGGGTCACTGTGCTTTGTTTTTCAAAAACAAAGGCGCGATTTAAAATCATTTGCAAGAGTGCTAAAAAAGCCAGCCACAGACTTAAATCAATAAGGCACGCACAAAAGTGTTGGAGCTTAAAGCCCCAAAACCATTTTTTTAAAGAAGGTGAATTTGAATCCATGTGTGTAGCATTCTAGAAGCGCTGTTCATGATGCATGAGCTAGTTATGTCTTACGCTGTGATCATACCCATTTTGTGTTTAGAGGGAAACCCTTATTTGAAGGGTTTGCTCGAAGCTTTGCAGCAGCAGAGTTATCTGCCCAAAGAGGTGCATTTGGTGATAGGCGATCGACGTCAAGGCAGGGCGATCAATTTTGGTGTCTCTCAGGCTGACACAACGTACATTGCGACTTTGGACGATGACTCTTTCATTGACGATCGCGATTTGTTTAAAAAGTTGATGACTGAACTTGAGGCGGACTCTTCCTTGGGGATGGTGGGCTCGGCTTGTGAAATTCCCGATTGGGCCAGTCCTTTCCAAAAAAGAGCCATGCGTCAGATTGCTAGACGTTGGTTCCCCACTCAGCTCAAAACAGTTGATTCCGACATGGTCCAGCACCCTTGTTTGATGTTGAGAAAGTCCTTTTTTGAACAGATTGGAGGCGAGGATGAAGAGTTGATTCGCGGTTTGGACCCGGTGCTTAGAAAAAAAGTACGCGACGCCAACAAGAGAGTGGCAGTGGTTGCAGATACATGGGTTTACCACTTGTTGCCGAACCGTTGGTGGGCATTGATGAAAATGTACTTTCGCAATGGCCGTGGTTCGGGTTATGCCTCACGTCATTATCCGGAGCGCGTGTTGGAGCTCAGCGATGGTTATGATCTAGGTGTGTTCACCGAACGAAGGTCCTTTGGGTATAGGTTGGTGCGACGTGGTGCGAGGTTATTAAAAGCGTTTGTTCAATTTAAATGGATTGCTTTGAGTACCGATTTGGCCTATGGCGCAGGAGTGTTGATCGAGCGGTGTGCTCCTACTCCGCATGCTGAGGTTCCAGAGATAGAAAAAGTGGAGAGCGGTGTTTGGTCTAAAGATTTGAGTTGGGTCAAGTTGCATCACGTGCAATTGCGCAAAAAAAACGAGCATGGGTGTTAGAGCAATGACTGGAAATGTAGCTTCGCTTTAGATAATCGAAACGACGAGAGGGAGATGATGTTGTTTTTTCGAAGTTTGGTGTTTGTTTTGATTGGATGGGGTGGGCTTTTTGCCGTTCCACTGAGTCCTGAAACGGTACATCGTTATGCCAGTGATTTGTTGTTTTTTTTAGGAAGTAGTGATACGACGATAACGGAAACTCAATTTCAAAGTCTAATTGCCAAGGATAGTGAAGCTGTGGGCATGCTGTATAAAAAAATATATGAAAATAGAGTTGAGCGTGACAAGCTACAAAATTATTTGAGCAAGCAAAATGGCGAAGTGGTTAGGGAGGGGTATGTGTTCATTAAATCGTTTGAGATCAGGGCTGCGGTTATAGAGTTATTCTTGGAATTGGGAGATGGCGCCTTAGAAGTTTTGTTGGAGAGCATCCACAGTGCACGTCAGGAAATTGTATTGGGAGTGATCAAAGCTTTGGATCAATTCCAAGATTCGCGTGTGTCACTCATCATGGCAGATGTGCTTGAGATCGACAAATGGGGACGTAGTAAGTTTAGTTCTCTAGTAAGATGGAATGCCGTAAAGAATTTGAGAAAATATATGGATCAAGAGCTCACTAGAATCCTGTTGACTCGAGCTTTGAAAGATCGTGATGCTTTGGTGCGTCAAAATGCACAAATAGTGATTGGCGAGGCGGGTGAGCGTTATTTGGAATTCATGGAAACCTCTTATTTGTCTGCTTATGATTTTGAAATTAAACTGGTGGATGAAGAATTTGAAGCTGCAAAATCCAAGGGAGCGTTAAAGCAGTTTGAGCGCGATGCTTTGAGTTTGAGCCCGCTTTGTGTACTGCTTGAAAATATAGCCAAGTACAGACCTCAGATGTTTGGAAAGATTCATCTGCCAGATATGCTCTTGGAGAAAAGAACCATGTTGAGAACGTTTTTGGGGCATCATGACGTTTTGCCAGAGGCCATGCGGATAAACTTGCTCGATAGAGTATTTCAAAATCCAAATGATGGGGTGATCGTCCTAGATGCGCTTAAAGCTTTGAGAAAAGAGGATGGCGCACGTTATAAGACGGCGCTTGGACCTTGTTTGGATGTAAAGCAAGATCCTGCCATCATACACTTGGCTTTGCAGTGGTGTGGGGTGTGGGGTTTAGAGTTTTATAAGAAAGAATTGGAATTGATCGTTGCGAATTCTCGACAACGGCAGCTTCAAGAGTTGGCGCGCCAATTTCTTGAAACACTCTAGGCGTTGTTAGGGCTGCTATTACCGACCATTCAGGGAGGGGTTCTTTTTTGTGTGACTCAAGTCCTGTTGGACAGTGCCGTGCTGGCCGTGGTGGTGACACTGACTTATCTGGGGTTATGGTGGAGAAGAGTTCCAGGTAAAAACTTTAGATCTAAAGTGGATCATTATTTACGCTTAAATGGCCGCTGGATAGCCGGTCTAACTTGTCCGCTAAAACCCGATCGTGAATTTATCAAGCTGAGGCAGAGTGGACTTGTTTTTTTAGGTTTCGGGCTTGTGATGATGTTTTGGCTGTCAAATAGCGATGAAGCGAGCGAAGATGTTTTGAGCAGTAAAGTTTCAGAGTTGGTGGTTAAGGATGCCATAAATTTTGATTTAAAACGATCAAATCATCATGACGTGTTGCTCGGTGAGTTGAATCAAAATCTAATATCACAAATGCAGATGGGACTGAACTTGAGAGATTCAACCATGAGCGTTAAAATTCAAACAAGGGGAGAGGGTTCCGAGCTTTATTTTTTCGAGGACCATTGGGTTTCTAAACTGCCTTTTGAATGGGAGAAATAGGTATGTTGTTTAGCACTAAAAAACAGAATTCAGTGGTCTTGCTTTTGGGGCTTTGCGCCGTCATGATGATGATCTTCACGATGTTGCAAAACTTGGTTCAACAGCCGCAAAAAGACAGGCTGAGCATTTTGCCAGAGCGCGGGCGCGTGTTTAACGATGAACAAGATTTGGCTCCTTTTGCAGAAAAAACAGAAACAAAGCAGTTGGTGGATTTGTTGCCTAACCTCAAGACGATAGCTCAGTCTTTTTTGTTAAAGGAGCGTTTAGAGCTATTGGATCATTTGAGTTTGGAACTGGAGTGGCAATCGATAGACATGGCTCCTTACCGATACATTGGAAGCATGATGCCAACTTTTGTGATGGAATCTGGCCGTGAGCTTGAAAAAGAATTAGGAGGTGTGGTTGAATTTCAGCTCGGAGCAAAAAAACTTTGGGTTTACTTTTCTAAAAAACCTGAATTAAAAGACGGCACCGCTTATATGGATATGATTTTTCTTGGAGAAGTGTCAGTGGAGGGCCAGAAGGGCTACGTAGGGGTTGCTCCAGAGTTGCATGCTTTACCCGAGCAGGGGCTGTACCCCAAAATGACGAGTGATGAAGTGGCATTGAATGAAGTGGTGGACGACATGGAAAATAAAGCCTTGCAGTTAGAGGCGCGCAAGGTTTCCTCGTTGGCGTTGCAGCATTATTTTGGGAAAGTGCAACGCAAAGAATTTGAAGGACAAGATTTAATGAAGGCTGGATACTTGGATCTGATGCAACAGCCAGAACGATTTAGAGGGGGACTAGTGAGCTTTAAGGGTTCATTGATTCATTTGGAACGAAAAGTCTTGCCGTATGGGAATGTTCCGGCTGGAATGGAGTTTTACTATCAAGGTTATCTGCTCGATTCTAATCGCATCCAATATTTGTTCAGAGCCATAAAAATGCCAAAGGTGGAGATCGGTAAAATCATCGAGGTTGAAGGTTATTTTTTGCAGCGCTACAATTTTTTGAATCGCCAAAACCGAGCGACATGGGTGCCTTTGTTGGTAGCTACGAAAGTGGAGATTTTAAATGAACACGGTATAGAGATGAGTGCAACCGAGAGAAATGGCTTGCTCAGTTTTGGTTTGGTGATTTTTGTAATTCTAATTTGGGCATTATTTAGAACCAATCGAATCAGAAAGAAATTAAAAATCAAGAAACCTTTTCAAGTCAAAAAAGAAGACGGTTTTCAGAGGTAAAATTTCTGGAGATAACGTGCAAAAAAAATCCAAATGATTATAAAAAAAACAGCAGGATTTTCAGGTTATTTTTATTAAAAAGTAGACAACAGCAATGGCGAGTTTGGGCGCGAGCTATTTAAATGGACATCGATGATAGCTGTATTTATGACATCGAGCTAGGTTATCTATTCTTTGCCATAGGTGTGTTTGACAAAAGGAGGAGCTCCATAACTTGCTTCCGCCTTTTTCCTATTTATTAATAAGGTTGTGGAGACAAGCCATCCAATACGCAGATCTGGTAACTCAGTTCGCAGTGTCACTAACAGTGTCAATTGTGGCAGCGTTTTATCTTGGAGATTGGTTGGGTCTGGAATGGATTTGGCTGCCGGTGATTTTTGTGATGGCGCCGATGTGTTTTTTTCGACTGTATGTGCAACTGGAAAAAATTAATGGAAGCAAATGACTTTCATTGGTCCTTGTTATTAGCTTTTATGTCTCTATTTGTGTTGAGTTTTATTCCCGCAAATAGGTTGATCAATCTAGGTTCTGAAAAAGTGTTGCTGATGTACTATTTTGGCGCGGCTTTTCGCTTTTCGCTAGTGTTGGCCTTTTTAATTTTAGGTGCGCGCTTGGAATTGCTTGCAGGGATAGGGTTGGGGCTAGTTTGCGAGTTGGCTTCGATGCTTTTTCTTGTGCAGAAAACTAAACTAAAAGAGGTCCTCGCTTGAGTTCGCCAGCTGACCACGCTAAAGATGTGCCTTATTTTGGCATAGCAAAGGATCTCTCCATTGTGTTGCCAGAAATCACGGTGGAACATGGGCACACGACGGTGGCATGGCCGAAAGAGATTTTAGGCCAGGAGTCTGCGCCTGTTTTCTTTACGGTGCATGGATTCAGCTTGTTGGTGGTATCGGCGCTTTTGTTATTTTCGGCGCTTAAATCGGTGCGAGGCATTTGTATCCGTCCAGAAAAAGGTAGAGGTGTGACCTCTCAATTGTTTGAAGTGTTGATTAAGTTTGTTAGAGATGACATCGCTCGTCCAAATTTAGGCCATCATGGTGAACGATACATACCTTTTGTCATGACCTTCTTTTTTTTCATATTGTTTAGTAACTTATGGGGCATGGTACCGTTGTTATTCACTCAAGGTCCTACGGGCAATATCAACGTAACGGCAGCTTTGGCGCTCACGGTATTTGGCAGCTTTTTTGTTTTGGGCATTAAAGAGCAGGGGCTGTTTTCTTTTGTTAAAAACTTGGCTCCGGCGGGATTGCCTTGGCCGATGTTGATCCTCATGTACCCGATAGAGTTGATTGGCCCTTGTGCAAAAGCATTTGCCTTGTGTTTGCGATTGTTCGCCAATATTGCTGCAGGCCATATCGTTTTGGCCGCATTGATTGGATTGGCTTTAAACAGTGCCGGTGAAATCAATTTGATTTCAGTTGTGCCCACTTATGCGATGTGTGTAGCGGTGAGTATGCTAGAAGTGTTTGTTGCCTTCTTGCAAGCTTATGTGTTTACCATGCTGACTTCAGTTTTTCTAGGTTCATTTATCCATCCGGATCACTAACTTTTTCAAGGAGTAAATATTATGGATATGTACGGTTTCGCACTTATGGGTGCTGCAATAGGCGCTGGTCTTGTTCTTATTGGAGCGGGAAATGGCATTGGTAAAATTGGCGCAAGCGCAACGGAAGGTATCGCACGCCAGCCTGAAGCAGCGCCAAAAATTCAAACGGCGATGATTTTGTCTGCTGCTTTGATTGAAGGTGTCGCTTTGTTTGCCTTGGTGATTTGTTTTTTGATCGGCAGCAACGCCATATCTGTAAAAGCAACTCCAGCAGCAACAGCAACTCAAGAAGCACACTAAGTTTTTAATAGATTTTCTCGGAGTACCAAATGAGTGGATTGTTTGATCTACTGCACTTTAATCCCCTGACGTTCACTTTGGCCTTTGTGGTCTTTGGAACGCTCTTGATCGTATTGTCGACCAAGGTATGGGGGCCGGTGCTCAAGGCCTTAGATGATCGTGATGATTGCATCCGCAATGATCTCGATCAAGCTAAAGTTGCGAAGGAAGAGGCTGCAAAGCTGCTACAAGAGCAACGTGAAGCCATGCGAGAACTTCGAGAAGAAGGTAAACGTATCCGTGAGGAGGCCATCCAGCTTGCCGAAAAACAAAAGCATGAGATGCTCGCTGTTGCTAAGCGTGAGGCTGACGAAGTTTTAGTGAAAGCTAGAGTTGAGTTGGCGCGCGAAAAGCAAGCGATGCTGGAGGATTTTAAGAATCTCGCGGTGGAGATAGGCGTTGAGTTAGCTAGGAAATTGATTTCCAAAGAACTCGATGCCTCCATGCACGGTGAGTTGTTAAAAGCGTCTTTAGTAGAAATGGAAGAGGCTTACAACAAGGCCAGCTGACCTATGTCTAAAAACTCATCTATGAATTCTTATGTGCATGTTCTCCGTGACATGTCAAAAGACGATAACAGTTTTCTCGAATCAGTTGCCGAACTGGAAGAGTTTTATCGTATCTTCTGGAAGGATCCATTGTTGACGGATTTTTTATGTTCACCAGCAGTAGATAGGTTGCAGCGCGAAAAAATGTTGAGAACGGCATTTGAAAACGCTCAGATGAATGAGTTGGTGACGAAATTGGTTGTTTTAATGCTCCGAAAAAACGTGATTTTGAATTTCCCAAAATTCATTTTGGAGCTTCGAGATTTTGCCGATGATGCTTGTAATATTGCCAGAGGTTATGTTTATACTGCGGTTAAACTGACAGAGCCTGCTAAAAAGAAGGTTTGCGCTGCACTTTCTGGTTGGACGAAAAAAAACGCTGAAATTGAATTTGTACATCAACCTGAAATTCTAGGTGGGTTGAAAGTTAGGTTAAAAAATGTTGTTCTCGATACCAGCCTAGAAGGTAAATTGAACAAAGCTAAATCAACATTGAAAAATAAGAGGGCATAGTGTTCTATGGGTTCTAAAGTTAGTGATATCGCTGCCGTCCTAAGGAAAGAAATCGAGAGTCTCGACAACCCTATTTCTGCTGAAGGCTCGGGAACTGTTCTTGAGGTAGGGGATGGTATTGCTCGAATATACGGTCTGCCAGATGTGATGGCAGGAGAGATGTTGGAGTTTGAGAACGGGGTAAAAGGCATGGCCTTGAATCTTGAAGAAGGCTCCATTGGTGCTGTGGTGATGGGCTCTTTTACGGATATCAGAGAAGGATCCTTGGTCAAAAGAACCAAGAAGCTTGTTGAGGTGCCTGTGGGCGAGAGTTTGTTGGGTCGTGTGGTCAATCCGTTGGGCGTTCCTTTGGATGGTGGACCCGATATTGTTCCCGCCGGATTTCGCCCAGTGGAATCTCCCGCTCCAGGAATTTCTGTTCGCGAGAGTGTGACTCAACCTTTGCAAACGGGTATAAAAGCCATTGATTCGATGATTCCAATCGGCCGTGGTCAACGCGAGTTGATCATTGGTGACCGTGGTACAGGCAAAACGGCCATTGCGCTTGACGCCATTATCAATCAAAAAGGCAAAGGCGTGATTTGTGTTTACGTGGCTATTGGCCAGAAGGCGTCCACGGTGGCAGGTGTGGTTTCGAAACTTCGCGAAACTGGAGCTTTAGAGTATACTATTGTCGTGAGTTCCACGGCAGATACTCCGGCGCCTTTACAATTTTTGGCACCTTACTCAGGTTGCGCTATGGCGGAGTACTTTATGTACGAGAAATTTCAGGACACACTTTGTGTCTATGACGACTTAACCAAACAGGCTACGGCTTACCGACAATTGTCTTTGTTGCTGCGTAGACCTCCAGGACGTGAAGCTTTTCCTGGTGACGTGTTTTATTTGCACTCGCGTTTATTGGAGCGTGCTGCTAGAATGGCGACACGTTATGTGATTGCCGATAAGAACCTCAAGCAAGCGGATGAAGGTGTCAATGGCAAAATTTATTGGCCTTATCAAAAAGAAATAGCTGAGCATGACCTTCAGGCTTTGCCAAATGCGGCTAGTTTAGGTGTTGTTAAATACACAAAATCCGGTGGCTCATTAACGGCACTGCCGATAGTTGAAACTCAAGGTGGTGAAGTATCTGCTTACATCCCTACGAATGTGATTTCAATCACCGACGGACAAATTTACTTGGTGCCAGATTTGTTCTTTTCTGGTGTAAGACCTGCTGTTGATGTTGGGATCAGCGTTTCTCGCGTGGGAAGTGCGGCTCAAACTAAGGCGATGAAAACTGTTTCTAAAGGGGTTAAATTGAGCTTGGCTCAGTATCGCGAGTTAGAAGCGTTTGCTCAGTTAGGAACGGAATTGGACCCTATTTCTCAATCTCAATTGGATCGCGGTATGCGCATTGTGGAGGTTTTTAAGCAGCCCCAATACTCTCCTTATGAAGTTGCTGACCAGGCGATAGCTATTCACATGGTAGACAATGGGTATTTAGATGATATCGCGGTGTCACGCGTGGTAGAATTTGAATCGGCTTTCTTGCAATACATGCGTGAGACGAAAACAGATCTTTACAACACGATCAAAACCTCTTTAGATTTGTCCAAAGATTCAATGGCAGGTGTGAAGTTGGCTATCGAAGAATTTAAGAAGACGTTTGCCTAAGTAGTTATGCCTAACGCACGTGTCATCAAGAATAGAATCAAGTCCGTTAAGAACACGGGCAAGATCACCAAAACCATGGCTATGGTTTCAACTGCTAAAGCCACTAAGGTGATTGGTGTGATCAAAGGTTCTCGTCCTTACACGAACAAATTGGGCGAAATGTTGACGACTTTGGGCGGCGCTTGTGCGCTGCATCCCTTGTTCAAAGTCAATCGTGATGCTCGCAAGAAATTGCTGATCGTGATCTCGGCAAATCGTGGATTATGTGGAGGCTACAATTCTAATGTTTTGAAGCTTGCGCGTAACAATCGCGATGAATCGACAGATGTGATCATGTATGGCAAGAAGGGTGGTTCAGTTTTTAATTTTCAAAAAATCAAATTGAAGGACTTGAGAACGGACATACCTGATCTGCCTAATTTTGAAAGTGCTGTCGAGTTTGCGAATCAAGTGATTCGAGATTTTGAGATGGGGATTTACAGTCAAGTTCAAGTGGTGTTCACCAAATTTCATTCAACTGGAAGTCAGGGTGCTGTTATTGAAACGCTGCTGCCTTTGACCTCATCTGAAGCTGTCTCGCAGTCGGCTATGGAGCCGATTTTTCATCCTGATCGAGATCAGTTGATCAATGAACTTATTCCTAGACTGGTGAGATTGAGAGTGTTTCGCTATTTTCTTGATGCTAAGGCCTCTGAACATTTGGCGCGTCAATTGGCGATGAATTCGGCCTCAGATAACGCCAAGGAAATGGTTAAAAATTTATCATTAACGTACAATCGAGCTCGTCAGGCTCAGATTACAACGGAAATTTCGGAAATTGTCGGTGGGGCTGAGGCTCTAAATTAGACGGGAGTGTTATGAACAAAGGAAGTATCGTAGAGATCATTGGTTCTACATTGGTGGCAGAATTTCCAGGTGGACATTTGCCAGACATCTATAACGCTTTGAAGTGCACTTTTGAAAAAAATGGTGCTTCTGAAGACCTTACGGTTGAGGTGCAGCAACATCTTGGTGGGAATAAAGTGCGCGCGATCGCATTGGGCGATACATTTGGTCTTGTTAGAGGCATGGAGATCACCGACACGGGTGCGGCTATTTCAGTGCCGGTAGGAAAGGCGACTTTGGGTAGAATCATGGATGTGTTGGGTCGTCCTGTAGATGATGCTGGTCCTATTATGACAGATACTTACAAGCCTATCCATCAACCTTCGCCAAAGTTTGCCGATTTGGACCCTAAAACTGAAATGTTTGAGACGGGTATAAAAGTGATCGATCTTATTGCACCTTACGTGCGCGGTGGAAAAACGGGTTTGTTCGGTGGTGCGGGCGTGGGCAAAACGGTGATTATCATGGAGCTCATCAATAATATCGCAAAAGAGCATAGTGGTTATTCTGTGTTTGCGGGAGTGGGAGAACGCACTCGTGAGGGCAATGACCTTTGGAATGAAATGCGTGAAGCCGTTATTGGTGAGGACGAAAATGGTAGAAAGCGTTCAGTGCTCGATCAGGCCGCGTTGATTTATGGTCAAATGAATGAGCCGCCTGGATCGCGTTTGCGTGTTGCTTTGACAGCATTGACTGTTGCGGAACACTTTCGCGATAGTGAAAAAACGGACGTGCTCTTGTTTGTGGATAATATTTTCCGTTTTTCTCAGGCGGGTTCGGAAGTATCAGCACTGTTAGGGCGCATGCCAAGTGCGGCGGGATACCAACCGACTTTGAGCACTGAGATGGCGAGCTTGCAAGAGCGGATCACTTCAACTAAAGATGGAGCGATCACGTCTGTGCAAGCGGTGTACGTTCCTGCTGACGACTTGACCGACCCTGCTCCAGCAAATACCTTTACTCACTTGGACGCCCAAACTGTTTTGTCTCGTGCCATTGCGGAAAAGGGAATTTATCCTGCGGTGGATCCACTCGACTCAAATTCTAGAATTATGGACGCTCAGTATTTAGGCGATGAGCATTACTCCGTTGCCAAAGAAGTGAAACGCATTTTGCAACGCTATAAAGAGTTGCAGGATATTATTGCCATTTTGGGCATGGATGAACTCAGTGAAGAAGATAAAGTTTTGGTGGGTCGTGCTCGACGCATTGAAAGATTTTTATCTCAACCTTTTCACGTGGCAGAAGTGTTTACAGGTTTTTCTGGTATTTATGTCAAGAAAGAAGACACCATCCGCTCATTTAAGGCTGTGGCCTCAGGAGAGTACGATCACTTGCCAGAGGCGGCTTTCTATATGGTGGGCGATATTGAGTCTGCTATTGCCAAAGCTAAAGAACTTGAAAGCAAAGCTAAATGAAAGTTGAATTGATCACACCGACGGGCAGTTTCTTTGATGGCGAAGCCATTCAGGTGACGGTTCCCGCTATTGATGGTGAAATGGGAATTCTGAATCACCATGCCGACATGCTGGCGGCTTTGGGCAATGGACCTGTTCGCGTCATGAAAATGGATGGAACGGTGTTCAACATGAATTTAGCTGGCGGTGGTTTTTTGCAGGTCAGCAAGAATACAGTTAGCATTCTTGCTGAATCAGCGACTTCAATAGATTAATCCTCACACCTTTGCCGAGGTGGCGAAATGGCAGACGCGCTAGCTTGAGGGGCTAGTGACCTTCGGGTTGTATGGGTTCAAGTCCCATCCTCGGCACTTTCTTTCACCGCAGTCCGTGTGGATTTATTGGTGTGTAAAATAGTTATATTGATTTGTCTTGGAATATCTCTGTTGCAGGCGGAGGTGGACTCTGGGCTTAGAGCTAAACGAGTTCGGGTTAAAGGCGAGAACCTCAGTGCTAAAGAGGTTTTATTGCAGGTTGAAAAACAACTTGGAATTCAAATCGATCTCGATTTAGAAGATAAATTTGGATTTGTTAAGAATTACGATGACGAAGTCAGTGTTGGCCAAATCGTTGATGCAGTGATAAGTTACTATCGGGAGTTCAATCACTTGGACTTGGAGGCCGTTCAGAGGGCTGGGCGAAAAATTAGTTTACGCAGGGTCAAAGAGGCGTTGCCGGAGGTGAAGAGTGAGTTTGAACTTGCTGCAGATCGAGTTGTTCATGAGCTGCGGCCTGAAAAGCCCAACCCAATCGTCGAATTTGAGAAACCAAGCGATGATGGGGTTAAAAGAACCCATAAAAAGGGCGGCGTGATATTGGGCAAACAGAAAACCTTGAATGATTCCATGGATCTTTTGCCTATAGTGAAAGATGTGGAAGTTGTTTCCGAAAAAAATATTGATAAAAATATTGAAAGGCAAGAAGGAGAGATTCCAAAGTTAGAGATCGAAGTGATCGGGCGTAAATTGGTTGATTTTGAAGAGAGTATTCTTAAAGATCCTCATCGATTTGAAGAAGATCCCAACGGGTTGAAAAAAAGAATGGAAACATTGCAGCCAGAATTGACATTTGGAGAAAGGTTTCATGGTTATGAAAGCGACGAATGGACCACCTCCCCAAGTGTTGAAATGGGCTATTTTGGAGCTTCAACCCCTTGGCTTAAGCCATCTTGTTTGAAGTACAAAATAGAGGACCATCGTTTGGGTGAATTGCGTTTGGGCTATGGCCATAGTGATCACAAAGATGTGAACGACAAACTTGATGCGATAGACATGAGAACCGAGAAGTTGAATTTCAGTTATTTGCTTGGGTTGAGTGATGAATTGTATTCTGAATTAAAGACGGGTTTGATTCGAAATAAGGGTGAAATTGCCGTTGCAGCAAGTGTGTATGAAATTGATGCGACAGGACTGAGTGATACAAATTTATCTCTCAATTACGTTTCAGGCAAAGGATTGGGTGAATGGAGTGTTGGTTTGGAATTGAG
>Ga0172372_10006032_pt1 | contig 16664 bp, 17 predicted proteins | sample LakKiv5m_2_FD_114544 | JGI IMG/M metagenome (GOLD analysis project Ga0172372, IMG submission 114544) | Freshwater microbial communities from Kabuno Bay, South-Kivu, Congo - kab_092012_9.5m | ecosystem: Environmental > Aquatic > Freshwater > Lake | place: Democratic Republic of the Congo...
CCTAATACGCGCGTGCGTCGTGGGGTGCATATAAGACACTGTTTATATACTAAGCTGAAGGATCGTTTAGTGGGCTTGGAGACAACTCAGCTTCAATTTCTTCCACAGTAGGCAAACTAGATTTCAGATCTTCTGGTATGGCCTTGGTAAGCATGGTTTCATATTCCACGACACCCATTGGTCGATCGATGCCTCTGAAGGCGTATTCAGCGATGACTTTATCCCTGTCTTTGCAGAGCAAAATCCCAATTGTTGGGTTATCAGTCGGGTGCTTGATCCTATGATCAACAGCAGACAGATAGAAATTCAACTGACCTACATCTTCTGGCTTGAAAGCTTTTGCTTTTAGCTCTACAACGACAAAGGAGCGAAGCTTGACATGATAGAAAAGCAAATCGATGTAAAATGGTTGCCCGCTTACGGTCAACAGATACTGACGACCCATAAATGCAAATCCCTGTCCTAATTCAATCAGGAATTTTTGAATATGGTTGACCAGCCCATCTTCTAAATCTTTCTCCAAATGCTCCTTGTGTAGTGTGAGAAAATCGAAGACATAGGGATCTTTGAGAGTTTGTTGAGCTAAATCTGATTGTGGAGCCGGCAAAGTGGTCTTGAAATTGGTGATTGCTTTCCCTTCTCTGCGATAAAGATCATTTTCGATCCAAATGGTGAGGATGCTTCGACTCCAGCCATGTTCAACAATTTTCTTGGCATACCACAATCTTTCTTCAAAGTTCTTTAATTTATCCAATAAGATGGAGTTATGCCCCCAAGGGGTATTAAAGAAAGGTTCTAGCAGATCTTTTTGTAATTGTCCCACAGCTGTGGGACAATTGGAATACGCTAGATAAAAGGATCTCATCCTAAAGATGTTAGTTCTTGAGAACCCCTCTATCCCAGGAAAATCCTTTTGAAGATCCTTAGCCACTCTTTCCAGAACCTTGCTACCCCAGCCTTCCTTTTCTTGTTTTTCAACAATATCTTTGCCAAGATCCCAGTATAGTTGAATCAGTTCTCGACTGGCAGCAATCGCTGCTTTTAGCTGAGCGCTTCTAATTTTTTCTTTAATTTCGTGCAAGAATTCACGATAGCCAATAGGAACCGCAACGTTTGAATCGAGCTTGACTAAGGACTTTGTTTGCGTTTTGGCCATTTGTATTCCCAATCTTTAAAAGAGCAGAGGAAGATTTTGACAGTCTTGGACTAGAAAGTCAACTGTTCTATAGGAAAAAATGTTTCAAACACCTTAGTTTTACTGAAAAAGACCTCTATACTCTCCTTCACTATTGGTACTGACATCTTTAAGCTGAAATCCGAGGCTATGTCCACTGGGGTACAATACAACCAAAAAAAGAATAACTTTCATGAGAAAATATTGCTCTTTCATAGCCATCGCGGCAATTGCTATGGGCAGTGCTGTCTTTAACTGTGAAGTTGCTGCCCAAGAAACCCATTTTACCAACGAAATTGCAATGCAAAAATTATAGAGTTATCCAGAAACCTGCTGTCAGGGTAATTGGGATTGAGTGCCGTACGTCCAACGCGCCTGGAGCGGGATCTCATGATATCCCCAAGCATTGGGAAAAATTCTACAAAGAAAATACGATCAGCAAAATTCCAAATAAGGCTTCCAATGAAGTTGTTGCTCTCTATTGCGACTATGAAGGGGATTATACACAGCCTTATTCTTTAGTGATTGGATGCCCTGTTAGCTCCCTTGATGACGTACCTGAAGGCATGGTAGCTAAAACGATCCCTGGAGGGTCTTATGCAATTTTCTCTGCGGCTGGAGAGCATCCTAAAACGCTTATTGAAACTTGGGGACAAATTTGGCAGCAACAAGACTTAGCACGCACTTACACAGGTGATTATGAAGTCTATGGAGAGAAATTTTTAGGATCGCCTAAAGAGGTAGAGGTTTTCATTGCAATCGATAGTAAAGAAGACGCTCTTTTACAATCAGTGATTCAAGGAAGATTTGACGCTTTTCGTTCAGGTTCTGTTTGCAGTCCACTCCCTGAGGCCGATTTTAGAGAAACAGATCAAAATTGCCTATACGCTTGGGGAATGGATTATGTCTGTGGCAATGGGGTTATGGAAAAGGACGGAGAGCGTATTCCAAAGGAAGAAGAAATTGATGGAGCCATTGAGTATTTCGCTTCTAAAAATCTTCCATTTATGTGGTGGTCGTCGGCTAAAATTTTAGAAACAAAAGGCTTTCAATCTGGAGGAATTCTTACTGGTATTGCTCTTGATATTTCTCAAGGAGTTCCTGCTAACACTGCAGCATCCTCTGATTTAAAAATTAAGATTGTTCAGTCAGATTCGGAACTTGAGTCTTTTACAAATCTCGCAGCGAATGCTTTTGCAATGAATCCGAAAGCTACAGAGCAATGGTTAGCGTTAAATGATTCAGTCATGAAGAAAGATGAACAAGTTCACTTTATGGCTTACTTAAACGGAACTCCCGTTGGAACCGCTACTCTTTCAGTTGCCCCATCATCAGCTGGAATTTGGAACTTGGCAACCCTACCAGAACATCGTAAACACGGTATTGGTGGCGCTCTTGTTCATGCGGCACTTGTTGAAGCAAAGAAACGGCACCACGACCAAGTAATGGCTATTTTGATGCCTAAAGGAATGGCATGGGGACTTTTCACAAAAATGGGCTTTAAAGCAGTTTGTGAATTCCCATTCTATATCTACGGTGTTTCTGCTGAGGAGTTAGAAAAATGAAAAATTATTTATATGACTCCGGTCATGTTAGATATGAACTTTATCAAACCAATGAAGGGAAGCCTTATAACTGGTTATTTTTCCCTGGTGGTCCAGGAGCTGACTCAAGTTACCTTCATAGCCTTGTTGATGAGTTAAAATTGCCCGGTAATGTCTGGTTAATCGATCTTCCAGGAAATGGGGGTAATGTGTCTGAGAGGTGTTCAGAAGATTTCGATCAATGGATTCACCTTTTCCCTGGAATCATTAAGCAGTTTGATAATCCGGTCCTAGTGGGCCACTCATTTGGAGGCATGTTCCCATTGCTTTTCCCTGAGCTTGAAAGCTATCTAAAAGGGTTTGTAATTCTTAATTCAGCTCCGGCTCTTTGGCTAAAGGAAGCTCTTGCCCATTCAAAGCAATTTGATTTGCCTGATCTTAGTAAAGAAATGCAAGAATTTACTGTTAATCCTAACCCAGAAACATTTAGAGCAGCTTTATATGCTTGTATGCCCTATTACTTTCCTCAAACCACTTTAGAAAAGGGAAGAGAGTTGCTTGCGAAGGTTGACTTTCAATATCAACCAGCGGTTTGGTGGCAAAGAAAGGCTATTGAGTCCAATTTTTCTGCGAAGTGGGTACCTCAAAAAGTCCCGACCCTGATCATCGGTTCTCAATATGACTGTATTTGTCCTTTCGTCTTGTTTCAAAAGGATAAAAGATTTCAGCGCTCTAATATTGAAGTTCTTTTCATAGAAGACGCGGGGCATATGATTTGGGTAGAAAATCCAGCAAAGGCCAAAGAAGCTTTTGAGAAAATGATCCGGCGCTTAAAGTAATCAAAATGTCATAAAGCATACCTTAACTTTATCCGGAATATATCCGCAGTAGCCGATTTCCTGAGCTTGAAATTGATTACCCTTCGTTCACAAACTTTTCTCGAAAATAATCCATTTCCCCTGTATGATCGTGCAATGTAAGGTGATTTTAGATCATCTAGAGTAATTGCCAGATAGGGTTTTCTAAGTCTGAAAATCCTTGTGTCGCTGGTTCGATTCCAGTTCTGGCCACATTTTATATTCTTCTTAGTTTCGAAAAAATTTCTAGCTCAAAAATCTGATAATCTCATTAATTTCTTGATCATTGAATACAGGCTCTCCGTTTGAGTTTTTTAAAAGTTCTTTGATTTCTTCTTCTTTTAGTTTAAAGTGACAGCATTTTTGTAGTCCGCTCATAACAACCTGAAGCTGAGGGATTAACTGAGTAGAAGTACCATCACTTTTTGCATTTTTTACCATTTTAGCGATTTGATTTAGATCAGCGATATATCTGCTCTCAAAATCTTTTTTTGGTCTGAGAACGAATGTAACAATTTCTTCTATTTCCTCTTTTGTAAACGGACTCTGCCCATCAGTTCTTGTTAAAAGAGTTTTAACTTGATCTTTAGTTAATTCAGCATCACACCATCTTTGAAACAAAGTGATTTTTTCCTTAAGGGTATTAATTAATTCGCTTTTTAAAGAGGACTTAGAGTCTTGAGCTGCTTGATTTACTAGAGATGAAATTTCACTCTTTTCTTTTTCAAACGTAACTAAATAATCCTTTTTAAATGTTATGTTAAATCGAACGTTTTTCCCTTTTTTAGAAGAACCATCTTTTTGAGGAGTTATTGTCTTTTCAAAAGCTTCTCTTTCTGCTGGGTAAATCAACTTTGATTCGACAAGTGTTTTCCCAATAAATTGCCTGGTCTTTTCGCTTGGAAATTTATTTTTCTTTGCAAACTCTACAAATGAATTCATATAATAATTTTTCTGATTTACAGAGCTCTGTTCTAATTTATCTGAGGTTGATTCAAAGCTCTGTTCTAATTTATCTGAGGTTGATTCAAACAAGTTGTAGCGAATCACTGCTTTAAAAAACATTTTCAATGTTTCTATATCTTCCGTACTTAACTTGTTTTGATTATCCTGAATAAATTGGAATATTAACTCACCGCCTTTAAATCCATCCTGTATATGGGTAAGTTCTTCTTCAGAAAAGATATTATGGTCTGGATAAAAAATGCTGTTTCGATAGTCGTCTCTACACTTGGTTAATCCTTTAATAAGGTATGAGTTTGTCTGGGGATCAAGTTTGGCTAGTTCAGATAAGGCTAGATCTTTATATTTTTTGGATTTTTCTGTGTCGGCTGCAAAATAAAAGGCAAGACCCATGTTTTTTGGGAAATCAATTAATAGATTCAAAGAAACACCCAGGCCACCTTGTGCTTTTTTATTTATGTTGGTTGAAAGTGAACTTGAATAATGACTTGAATCTTTTAATTTTTTTAACTCATCAGAATCCAATTGTCCATTTGATAATTTTTTGAACATTTCTTCGTCTTCTAACAACTTTTCTCTTACTGTTGGTGGAAGCGTTAATACGCACTTTATAAATTCTTCTTTGTAGGTAGATTTAGAGTCTTCTTCTGAAAAAGTTAGATTTAACGTATCATTAAGTAGAGTTGATAATTGTGATTTATAATCAGTTAAATTATTTTTTTTGATAAATGCATAGTAATCGGTTTTTAGAGCAAGTTCCGCTTTTGCAATTTTTACATCACCAAATAATTTGCCAGAAATCTTTTCGTGAAAAAATCCAACAAAGAAGTTTCTAACTTTAGTTGCTAATTTATCACCTTTTCCTCCAATTGATCCAAAGGAGTAGTTTTTTTTCGAGGCTAACAAAGTAACTGCGATTGGGATAGCAAAAGCCGCTGTAAATACAACTTTAGCAACTTTTGCGATAACGTTTGCAACTGCAAATAACGGACCTTTTTTGGGGATTTCAGAGACGTTGTGTGATCCTAGATGCCCCTGCTTTTCTTTTCTTGCTACTGCACTTGGCTGATCTTGAGATGAACTGCCAGGCTGTGTTGGATCTATTCCCATATGCTCCTAATAATATTGTAATTTTATATTCTATTATAACTTTTTAATAATTCATGTGATTAATTTAATCAATTCATAAATGAATCGTTTGTTTAATAGAACGGAGAGTTTTATTTGCGTTGATTTGAAATAAATTGAAAAAATTTGGAGGTGCACTTTTATTTAAATAAATTGTAGTAAAAAACTTTGTAATCCTTTTTTAGGTCGTGTCTTAAAGCACATTTTTAAGGTTAAACTGTTTGACAAAAAAAAATTATTAGCTCAATTTTACCCTCACTTTAATAAATTTTTTTTGGAGGATTATGAAAAAATTTTTAAAATTTGCTTTTGTTGCTCTCTCATTAGTTCAGGGAGCTTTAATTGCTGATTCCTATTGGTGGTCTCCAACTCAGGTTTCAAATGTTTCAGGTTTTGTCGATCGCTATCAAGTTGCAGCAAATAGCAGTGGAAAATTTGCTGCTATTTTCGATGATAGGGTGTTTGGAGTTTCAGATCTTGGCTCTAATCAGTGGAGTTTATATGAGCTGACTCAAGGTTCTAGTGGATATCAAATTTCTCAAATTTCAAGTTATACACCTTCAAGCTTTTCTTCGGAGTATTATTCTAAATCAAAAGCGGTAGAGCTTAGTGATGAGGGATCTGGCGTTGGTGTGTTTAGAGTGTCAACAGGGGTAGATCAAGGGAAAATTGGACTTGTAAATTTCAAACAAAGTAGTTGGATGGAGTTTACCTCTGTTTCTACAGAAAGTGGGGTTTGCCCTGCAGTTGCTCGAGTTGGTCACGATAAGTATTTAGTGATTTGGATTAATGATGATAAAAATTCAGAGCATTATAGATGCCTTTTTTCTAGAGTGATTTCATCAGGCGTTTTAGAAGAGCAGAAAATGATTTCTAATGCTAAATCAGCTGAGATGACGTATCATCAGACAGCTCCAATATTTGTTTCTAACTCCTCTGGAGATGGAGCTCTCATTTGGAAAAGCGAGGAAGATCAGAAGGGGAGTTTATACTTTAGCGTTTATGATGGAATAGAAGAAAAATGGACCTCTGCTGAAAAATTTGGATCTCAATCAATGGATAAAAAGTCTTTTTCAGCTTCTTTGAATGATCAAGGTGATCTATGTGTGGTTTGGGAAGAAGAAGATAAAATTCAATATGGAAATATCAACTTAGTTCATCATTTGATTAAATCAACAGTTGAATCCTTTGATTCTTATTCAGATTGGCTTCAATTTGGATCTTGGAGAATCGGAACTTTGGCAGAGGGAGAGGATTTAAGTTATGCTAAAGTTCAAATGCAATCAAGCGGAGTAGCTCTTGCTGTTTGGTCTAACGCATATAACGGAGCCTCTTTTGCTTATAAAGCTTTTGATGAAACGAATTGGCATCAAGGAGGGAGCTTCTTTTCTAAAGCTACCTATTCCCTTTCTTTACAAAAAATGGGGCCGAATCATCTTGGAGCTCTTATGATTTCAGAAGGGGATGCTTTAGATGAAGTTATTTATGGTAGAATCTTCAATTGTCAAAATCGCACCTGGAGTGAAATTCAAAGTGTCTGCGTTGAAAAAAATAGTCTGATCGATACAGTCGATATATTCTCTATCGCCTCAAATCAAACAGGACTTGTGATGTGGTTTGATTTTTTCAAAGAGAAACTTTTTTATTCAACTCTTAGAAATCAAATGGAGCCACAGCCTTGCATGGAGCCACAGCCTTGCATTGAAGATCATTCAAGTAAAGAGAGTCGAAAAAACAATCGACTCTATCTTAAAAAGCAGAAAATGGTTGAAAAGAGAAAATATAGATCTAAAAAATAGATTTCTATTTTTCGTAATAAAAAGGCCAGAGGTTTCCTTCTGGCCTTTTTTATTATTTGACACTTCCAATTGTAATTCCAAGATAGGTGGAATTTTCTACGAAAGGAGCTTCAAGTAAAACCTGGGGCCATAGCGGCTCATCGAATCCAAAGGTATAAATAGATCCCAGACCATGAAGAACTTTAGAATATAAATCATACCATGGACCTGTTGTTTGTCCAGCTGTGCTTAGGTTAGGATTTACCTGATAAAAGTTACTTTGATTTTGTGAAAGATAGCTTAAGCTAAGAGTGTTTGTTGTTGGAAGAAGTCCTGCAATTAATGCTTCTTCAAACAGTTTGCTAATAGCATCAGCCGCAGTGCCAGCTGTAGGAGGATTGGTTGGATTTGTTAGATTTAAAGCAGAGAAAATATTATATGTTGTTGTTCCCGTTGGAGTAGGAGTGGTAGTTGGAGTCAAAAAAGTTACTTCTCCTGGGTTTCCTGAATCTAATGATGTAAATTTAAAAGTGTTATCTCCCTGAACTGATCCAGTATAGGTAAATGTTCCAGCAGGAGCAGTTGTTGTAACTGACATAGTTAGGTTGTTATTTTTGTAATAAGAACCCACTTTCGTCCAAAGTTCGTCAATAAAATCATAACCATAAGATGAGTTGTTTAGGTAGTTTGCATCAAACCCTGAAGCAGAGATCGATTTTCCAGTGGATAGACATCTTATGATAGAATCCCCTTGTTTTAAAATAAGTTTACTCCACTCTGGATGCTCAACTGCTTGGTTAAATTTTGTTGCAAGTTGTCCCATAATATAGCTTCTAGGTTGGTATAGACCTGTATTAGAGCTTGCGCTTGTTGCTCCAGCTAAATATCCGTAAAGCGGGATAGAAAAAAAGCTTACAGCTGTTGCATCCGCAGCAATCTGAGGAGAGCCGGCCGCTAAATAAGTGAGCTCAAAGATATCGAAATTCGTTGCATAATTTGGATCTTGAGAGTTTGTGAAGTTAGGTTGGACAATTGATAGATTGTTGACTCCCATATTCAGTGGTTTCGACATGGAAAACCAAATAATACCACTTCTAATTTGCGGAAGATAAACAACTCTTCCTGTGCTACCTCTTGGAAGAGAGGAAAGTGGAACAGAGAAGGTTGAGCTGTTATCTGTATTAGAAACATTAGCGAGGCTAACATTTCCGAATCCAGCTCCTAACGTTGTGTTAACCTGTCCCCAAACTTGTGAGGAGGAGTCTACTGTTTTTCCTGTAATTAGTACATAAACATCTTCATCTGGAAGAGTGCTGTTATTGACTAAAACTAATGGTAGATATCCCTGTTTAAACGTTGGAGCGGGAGGGTTAGAGGGTGGTTTAAGAGGGTCTGGTTGAGTACGGAAAGCTTTTGATGATAAGTTTTTATCAGAGAGTATTTGTTTTTCCTTAAGAAAAAATTCATTTTGAAAATGAATCAATCGATCTTTAGAAAATTTAGAATCACAGTCGCTTGCACCTGCAAAAGATGATAGAGTAATCGCTGCTATACATAGAAAGTTTTTCATAAAAACTCCTTTTATTTTTTTTGTTACAAAAGAAAGCCAAACAATACTTGATAAGTAATTTTTTAAAAAACTAAAAAATATGGATTAAAAATTAATTATCTGATGTATAAATGGATTAACTTTAAAATTTGGGGGACGGATGAAATTTTCGAAATTTTTATTAGCTTTTACATTTTTAAGCTTAAGCTCTTTTATTTTTTCTCAAAATCAGGAGCTTCTTTCTAAAAAAGATGATGGATCAGAATTGGAAATTCAAGAAGGTAACTTGAAAGAAGGTTATTCTTCAAGAATAAGAATTGGTGCAGACTACACTCATGTGCATATGGGAATAGATGGATGCCCATCATTTAATGGAAACCTAGGGGGAGGGCAATTTTCCTATGAATATAACCCCACTGATGCTTTTTATGGAGGAGTTAAAGCTTCTTGGAAGCAAGGAAAGATGCATGCATCTAGCGGAAAAAGAAGTTTACTTTATATTGATGCACATGAAAGGTTAGGTTATACCCTATCACTAGATGAGTACGCTATAGACTGGTCTTTTTTCACTGGAATTGGTTACAGATATTATAGCCAAAAATTTACCGACAAAACTCATGATCATCTAGTTTTTAGGTACAATTATATTTATATCCCTGTTGGGATGGTTTTTGAGTATGCGCCTGTAGATTATTTTACTCTCGGAGTCGATTTTACATGGATGCCTCAAGCTTATCCGACAGTTGCAATCCACCCACTTGGTGGAGCTAGATGGATTCTCTCAAATGAGCTTGCGAACTTCGCAATATCCATTCCTCTTGATTTTACCTTTAATGATGCAAAAGAGTTTCATCTTGTCATTACTCCATTTTATGAAAGATGGAAAGATGGTCACTCAAAGGCAAAAACATCAACAGGAGTGCCTCTTGGGCTTCCATCTAATACCTATGATTTTGCAGGAGTTGATGTAAATTTTGGGTATTCATTTTAATTTAGAAGTTGTAGCAGTGAATCATCGCTGCTACAACTCTTAGATTCATTTTATTATCTAAACTTCTTACCGTCTTTTTGTGCAAGAGTTTGAATTGCTTTTTTGAATGGTTCGATTCCCTCTGAAGTCATAGAAGAAATTTGGTAGAGAGTCTCTTTTTCATAAGGATAATTTTTAATGAAGGCGTTTATTCCTTCCTCAGCATTTTCTTCGTCTATTTTGTTTAAAGCCACAACAAAAGGTTTCTCTAGAAGCTCTTTATTATAGCTTCTAAGTTCGTTTTGTAGCGTTAGAAAATCATCGAAAGCAGATCCTCTTTCTTCTTGTGAAATATCAATCACATAAACTAAGACAGAAGTTCTTTCAATATGCTTTAAAAAAGCAAGTCCGAGCCCTTTATTCTTGTGAGCATCTTCAATGATTCCAGGAATATCAGCGACATAGATTCTTGAGTAATCTTCAAACTGAATATAGCTCAAATTGGGTTGAAGTGTTGTGAAAGGGTAGTTTGCTGTTTTTACTTTTGTACAAGAAAGGGTGTTTAAAAGAGTGGATTTTCCAGCATTTGGGAATCCAACAAAGCCAACATCTGCAATCAGTTTCAACTCAAGTTCAATTGAAATTTCATCCCCAAGCTTTCCAGGGGTACATTTGTTCGGGGCTTGATTGACTGGGGTTTTGAAAAATTCATTCCCAATACCACCTCTTCCACCTTGACAAACAAGAACTTTTTCAGCTTCACTGCCAAAGTCATGAATGATTTCTTGAGTCACGCTATTTTTTAGAATTGTACCGCAGGGGATTTTAATAACGAGGTCTTGTCCTCTTCTCCCATTTTTTCTGTTAGATCCACCAGCACCACCATTTTCAGCTGCAAGTAGAGATTTATTTCTAAAAGCATCAAGAGAAAAAATATTTGTATCGCTTTCTAGATATACACAGCCTCCAGGACCTCCGTTTCCTCCGGATGGGCCACCTTTGGGAATAAATTTCTCTCGGCACCAAGCGACAACACCGTTGCCCCCTTTGCCAGCTCTAAGCTTTAATTTAACAAGGTCGGTAAACATAAATCAAAAAAAATGTTTTTATTTATAATTTTAAAGACCCTAACTTTGGTTAGGGTCTAAGATAGTTATTCGACAGGAAGAATAGAAACGTATGTTTTGTCAGATTTTCTAAAAGAAACAACACCAGATTCAAGAGCGAATAGGGAATCATCCTTAGCGCGTCTTACATTTTTTGATGGGTGCCATTTTGTTCCTCTTTGTCTAACAAGAATGCTTCCTGCTGTTACAAATTCTCCGTGGGCTGCTTTAATCCCTAGTCGTTGTGCTGCAGAGTCTCTACCATTACGAGTGGATCCCTGGCCTTTTTTATGTGCCATTTGTTATGCTCCTTCTTAGCTGCTTGTAATATCTACAATTTTTACCCTAGAATATTTCTGTCTATGGCCAACTTTACGTCTTGTATTTTTTCTTTGCTTATATTTGTAAGCTATAACTTTAGGTCCTTTGACTTGGTCAATAATTTCTCCTAAAACCTTAGAAGCGCCAACTCTTGGATTACCTACTTTAGATGTGTGTCCGTCGTTGATGAAAAGAACTTGATGAAACTCAACTTTGTTGTCTGATGCATCATTTAAGAGTTCGACATCAATAACGTCACCTTTTTTTACTTTATACTGTTTCCCACCAGTCTCAATAATTGCGTACATGCAACCTCCTAGAATTAAATGATACAGATCATGAAAAGGGAGTATTTGTCAATTTTTTAAAAAAGATGTCATTATCATACGGAACAGAGCTGCGAAAGTCAACTTATAAAAATTGAGTTAGTTATATAAAAATATTAAAAAAATTTTAGACGCTTTTTTTAAACCCAAGGGTTAAAAAATATCCGATTGTGGCAACAAGAGAAATAGTCGATCCTGGAGGCCAATTGATTAAAAAAGAAATTATTATTCCTAAAAGGGTAAAGAGCATTCCAAGAGCTGCTGCGTAAACCATGATTCTACTAAATCTTTGAGAAAAAAGATTTCCTATCGCAGCAGGAAGAGTTAAAATTGCTATCACTAAAATAACTCCTACTACCTGAATCAAAAGAACAACCGTGATGGCAACTAAAGAAAGAAGAAGAAAATAGAGCGTTTTTACATTAACACCTTGAAGTCGAGCCTGTTTTTCATCAAAGCAAATCGCCAGGAATTTTTTATGAAAAAATGCAATGATTGTAAAAATAAAAAGATCAAGCCCGCCGAGAATCAAAAGATCTTTTGAGCTTGTCCATAAGATGTTTCCAAATAAAAAGTTCATCACCTCAACATTATATCCTGGAGTCAAGGATAGAAAGATGATTCCAATTGCCATCCCAGATGTCCAAAGAGATGCAATGACTGTATCTTCTCTTTCTTTATAATAAAGATGAATCATTCCAATTAAAAATGCAGAGAGAATAGAAAAAATAAGAGCCCCATAGATGGGTTCGAGCCACTGAAGATCAAAAGTTCTTCTGAGATAAAGGGCTATACCCATTCCACCAAGAACTGCATGAGAGATGCTTCCGCTAATAAATACAATTCTTTTGGTTACAACGTAGGAGCCGACAACTCCTCCTGCAATAGATGATCCAAATCCTGCAAGTAATGCCATGATAAAAAATGGATTAGTAAATAGGTGGCTTGCGCTCTGTATTATTTCATGCATATTATTTTCCTTTAATCTGAAGTAGAGGGGAGTGGAAAACTCCAAGAGCAAAATGTTCGCAGATTTCTTCTTTATTAAATTCAGTTAGAGTATGTTGTACGCAAAGAACTCGATTGACGTGTTCAATAAAAGACTGAAGATGGTGCGTCACCATAACAATTGCCATCTCTTTTTTAAGAGAGACAAGAAGCTTTAAAATCTGCTTTTGTGTTTCTATATCTATATTTGCTGTAGGTTCATCTAAAAATAAAATTTTTGGAGAGTTTATGATCGCACGGGCGATGAGAACTCGCTGTGCTTGTCCGCCAGAGAGCGTCCCAAAAGATCGATCTTTTAGATGCTCTAGTCCTACAATTTTTAAGCTCTCAATCGCCTTTTCTTTTGTTTTTTGAGAATACCTTCCATACCAAGTCATTTGAGAGAGGGCTCCCATTAACACAACATCAAGGACTGAAATTGGGTATTTTGTATCATAAAGATTGATCTGAGGAACATAGCCGATTTTTAAATGAGATTTAGAAGGTTCCTCATTAAAAAGAGTGATATTTCCTGAAGAGGGGAAAAGAAACCCCATCATCAATTTTAAAAGAGTTGTTTTTCCACTGCCGTTTGGCCCAATAATTGCAACAAGCTCATTTTCCTTAATCGAAGTTGAAACCCCAGATAGTAAGGGTTGTCCTTTTTCAAAAGTGAAGGAAACATCTGAGAGCTCAATAACATTTATATTTTTATTCATGGTTTGTTTTTTGCAATTAAATCAGCAATCTCTTGCATGTTTTTAAAATAGTCTTCTTTGTTTGGATTAATTGTATATACAGGGAGATTAAGATGTTTTGCAACCGCAATTGCACCTTTGTTATCAAACTGCTCTTGAGTGAAGATGCAAAGGACCTCATGCTTTTTTGAAAGAGAAAGTACTTTTTGAAGGTCTTCAGGAAGTGGTGTTTTTCCTTCACACTCAATTGAAAGTTGTACTAAATCGTAGTCTTTACAAAAATATCCAAGAGAGGGGTGAGATAAAATAATTGCGCATCCTTTTACTTTTTTTAAAGTTGATTTTAGATTTGCATCTAAGTCTTCGAATTCCTTTTCAAGTTGTTTGAAGTTTTTTTCATAAAGAGTTTTATGCTCAGGAAAGGTTTGAACAAGCGTTTGTTTAATCATTTCAGATTGAAGTCTTGATAGTCTAGGACTTGTCCAAAAATGTCTATCCAATTCATCTTCGTGGTGGTGATGATGATCATGATCGTGGTGATGAGAGCAGTTTTGGTGAGTGAGGCTTTTCTGATCGTAATCTGCTAACGGTAGGTTTTTTGATAAATCAAGTGTGATGATATCTTTAGAGTAGGTCTTAAGAGATTTTAATAAGTTTTTTTCAAAGGGCTCTTGAATCCCAATCCAGATTTTAGCCTGATCAAATTTTTCAATTTGTTTTGGCGTTGTTTCAAAGACATGAGAGTTGTAGTTGGATGGAACAGCTGTTTTTACATCGACAGTATCACCAGCGATTTTTTTTACAAAGGTATCGTAGGGGGAAACACTGACAAGAATAAGGGGTTTTTCTGTTTGTTTTTTTTCTTCATTTTTAGAGCAAGCCATCAATGCAAGCATAGAAGAGAGTAAAGTGATAAATAGATATTTCATTATTTTTTGATTTAGTTTTGATCTGAATTTAGGAAACTATATAAGAAAATCCTATATTGTAAAAGAGAGTAAGTTGAATCGGAGCTTCTTTTTTAAGCAAAAGTCTCTAGTGCATTAGTAAAATTTGTTTGAATAAAAAAATATTTTAAATAAAATGCATAAAAATTTTTTGATTTTAGTTTTTTTTCGATTAGGATTTTATGGCAAAGAAGATGGTCAATTGCTTACTTGTTTCAAGTAGCCTTTTTTTATTTCATGTTTTGGTTTTCGTTGAAGTTTTTTCATAACTCTATTTTTCCCTCATTCATTTTATATCTTCTTGAAAAATAAGTAGATATTAGTTAATGTTTTTTCATCTTATTTCGAAAAGATGTGTGGAGGAGTGTCCGAGTGGCCGAAGGAGCACGCTTGGAAAGCGTGTAAACGTGATAAACGTTTCGTGGGTTCGAATCCCACCTCCTCCGCCAGTTTACAAGCCCAGAACTTTTTGGGCGTGATTTTTGAAATTATCAAATTACCCTCCGAAGCCCAGTATTCATAGGCTAACGATTAAAGAATTGCCGGCTAAAAGAGTTGCTGTAATGGAGCATCATGGAGATCCGATGCGATTGTCCGACACGCTGGATAAGCTCATTACTTGGGCAAAGGCACAACCCATTAACCTAAAACCTAAAGCAGGAGAAGCCTTTGCTTTTGGCTACCACGATCCAAGAGAGGAGAAGCCAGAAGAGTTTCGCTTCGATTGAGCCATTAGCGTTCCACAAGATTTTAGATTGAAAGATCAGGTGACAGAACGCACTCTACCCGCTGGAAGGTATGCTGTTACAATGCTTAAAGGCTCGAGGGATAATATCGGTGACACGATTTACAGCATTTATCGTGAATGGTTACCGCAGTCCGGTGAAGAACTGGGGGATTTGCCTTGCATGTTTTGCTATTACAATTTTGATTATGAGGTAGCTGAAACGGAATCTTTAACCGAAATTTGGGTGCTTCTTAAGTAGGGCTTAAAGTATGAGTGTTTGGGGGACAATCTTGTCCCTCAATCAATTCTCAAGCTGCTTTTTAAGCCATGCAAATGAATCGTTAATGACGTCATCTTTTTTTCTGACGTAATGATCCATATCTGATATGCGCATATAAGTTACAGGTGCGCCTGCCTCTTTCGCCTTTTGGACAAAAGCATCAGATGAATCGATAATAGAATCTTTCACGCCAGCTACAACCAAATAAGGTGTTTTGATTTTCTCATACGCTGGCTTTGGGTAAACGATTAAAGCATCGTGATGATATTTATAGGTCATGCCGGCGAGTTTCATGTGAGCAGTTGGGTTTTTAATCGTTTCATCCATAGCTTCATCATGATTCGATCTAGATTTTGGAAAATACAAATTAAGTGAATACGGCATCCATTTTGGTAGCTGGGCTCTTAACTTGATAATCATCGGAGTGTTTTTAATCATATCTTGCATAAAAATCCAAAGCTCATCACGCCAAGACAAATCTCCTGCGCCTGACCAATTTATTGTTGCAAGCACATCTGATGAGTAGTCAGTGGTCAACGTTGTCACAATAGGGCCGCCCTCAGAACACCCTAGGAAAATGAGCTTTCCATTCCACCCCGATGGTGGATGTTTTTTGAGATGTTCAATAACTGTGCGGTGATCACTCAAGCGGTTGGTTCTTGTATAATGTTCCATGAACTCAGTTTTGTTAATTTGATTACCATCAACGCCTTGTTGCTCAATAGTGATAACGCCAACACCCAAGTCTAAAAATTCTTTTAAAAAGTAACGATGAAAATGAATGATACTTCTAATGTCGTCTTCTAAAGATGAACCACCCACTAAAATGGCAATTGGGAACTGATCTCTTGAAGGTTTGCTGAAATAATAAACAATATCAGGGGAATCTGCGCCTATTCTTTTTAATGTAAAGCGCGATGATGACGGTATGTCATATTTTGGACCGCCATTTTGTCTTTCTGCATCCGTATATTTATGGGGGGTAATCTCAGCAGCTTTAAGTGCAAAAGATGAAAAACAGATGCAAAGCATCAGTAATAATCGACTCATAGTTTTCATAACACGTCCTTTTTAAATTCTAAAATATCCCCTGGCTGACAATCTAAAGCTTCGCAAATACTTTCGAGCGTTGAAAATCGTATGGCTTTTGCTTTGCCTGTTTTGAGGATCGATAAGTTTTGTACCGTAATACCAATACGATCAGCTAAATCTTGCAGCTTCATTTTTCGCTTAGCCAGCATAACATCGAGATTTACAATAATGCCCATAATCCACCTCTTTATATTGTGAACTTATGTTCATCATGAAG
>Ga0172372_10006033_pt1 | contig 16661 bp, 12 predicted proteins | sample LakKiv5m_2_FD_114544 | JGI IMG/M metagenome (GOLD analysis project Ga0172372, IMG submission 114544) | Freshwater microbial communities from Kabuno Bay, South-Kivu, Congo - kab_092012_9.5m | ecosystem: Environmental > Aquatic > Freshwater > Lake | place: Democratic Republic of the Congo...
AGACCCACGCCCCGGCGATCGCCGCGATTCAGAAGCACGTCACCCGCTACGGCAGCTCCACCGATGAGCTGGCGCGCAGCATGCTGCGCAACGGCAGCTTCTGGGCCTCGGTGGCGGCGGTCTACGAATCCTCGCTGGTGGGCGTCAACAGCCGCCGCGAACCGGGCCAGCAGCCCCTGGTGGCGGTCTATCCGCAGGCCACCTACACCAGCACGATGCGCGCCATCCTGCCCGCCGCCCCCTGGGTGTCCGCTCAGGAACGCCGGGCCGCGTTGCTGCTGATCGAGCGGCTGCAGCAGCCGGCCCTGCAGAGCCTCGCCGCCGCGCAGGGGTTGCGGCCCGCCAATCCAGCGGTGCCGATGCCGCGGATCACGGCCGCCTATGGCGTCGATCCCGCCGCCGTCTACGACTCGCTGCGGGCGCCGCGGCCCGAGGTGGTGGAGGCGATCATCCGCCTCTGGCGCGATCAGGTCAAGAAGCCGTCGCGGGTGGCGCTGGTGGTGGACAGCTCCGGCTCGATGGGTGGCGACAAGCTGCCCTCCGCCCAGCGCAGCCTGCAGGCCTATCTGGCCCAGATCGGTCCGCGCGATGTGGTGGGCCTGATCGACTTCGACAGCAGCGTGCGCGAGCCGGTGGTGCTGCGCGGTGGCCCCAGCGGGACGGCGGCGGCGGTGGCGTTCGTGGCCGGCCTGCAGGCCGGTGGCGGCACCCGTCTGTTTGATGCCGTGGCGGCCGGGCGCGACTGGCTGCGGCGCACGCGCCGCCCCGGCGAGATCCTGGCGGTGGTGGTGCTCACCGATGGTATCGATTCCGGCTCGCTGCAGTCGCTGGGCTCGCTGGAGGCCGACCTGCGGCGCAGCGGCTTCCAGGCTGATGAGCGCATCGGCGTGTTCACGATCGGCTATGGCAGCAGCGGTGAATACGACGCCGCCGCCCTGCGCCGCATCGCCGAGAGCAATGGCGGTGAATTCGTGCAGGGCACCCCCGATAGCATCCTCAAGCGCATGGAACAGCTGCAGCTGGCCTTCTGATGGCGCCGCGTCCCTCCGCCTGGGTTCAGCCGCTCGATCGCCCCCTGGCCATCGCCGCCGCGGGTCTGCTGCTGGTGGCTCTCACCCGGCTCACGCCGCTGGGGCTGCTGCCGTCGTTGCTGATCGCCGCCCCGGTGGCCGTTGGCCTCAGCCAGCTGCAGGCCCGGCCGCGCAGCCGCGCCGAACGCCGCCGCGAGCAGCGCGTGGACGCCAGCATCGAGACGGCCCTGCAGCGGGTCGCCCAGCTGGCCCTCCAGGCTGAGCTGCTGAGTGGCGAGGCGCTGAGCCGCTGGCAGCAGCCCGACCAGCTCGAGCCGCTCGCCCTGGTGCAGCTCTGCTGCGAGCGCCTGCGGGAACTGCCGGCGCGGATCCAACAGCGGCGAGCGCTGCTCGAATCCGGTGGTGGCATCCTGCTGCCGCTGGAGAATCTGCAGGCCCGGCTGCAGCGTGAACGCGAGCAGCTGCGGCGGGAGGCATCGCCGAGCCTGCGGCGGGAGCGGCAGCGCCTGGTGGATCAGCTGGCCCGCAACGTCGAGGCGGCCGATTTCGGCCTGGATGCACGCGAGGCCCGCCTGCTGGCCCTCGCCACCGGCCTGGAGCGGATCGATGGCGGCCTGCGTCAGCTGCAGCTGCAGCTGGATGCCCCCTGGACCAGCAGCGAGGCCGGCGCGGCGGTGGCGGCGGCGATCGAACCGCTGCAGGAGGCGCTCGACCAGATCGAGCAGCTGCTCGATGCCAGCCCTGATCCAAGGCTGTTCTAGTGTGCTGTCCTGCATGTTTGGTCCTGATTCAGGACCTGCGGATGGGTGATGAGAAGCCTTGCCCTGCTCGATGCCCAGGGGTCCGGCATGGTCTCTCCGTTCCACTGCGTAATTGCAGGACGTCACACTAGTGTGCTGTACCGCATGTTTGGGCCTGATTCAGGACCTGCCGATGGGGATGAGGGGATGAGAAGTCTTGCCCTGCTGGATGCCCATCCAGGGGCTGCTTCTACGGCTGCTCCTGCCACACTTCCTGCGCTGGCTGCTGCAGCAGCTGCCGGCGCTGGGCCGCTGCGGCCGTTGGCCGCCGATCGCCTGCAGGGGCTGGCCGAGCTGGCCCAGGCCTGCACAGGCTGCCAGCGCTGCCAGCTCGCGCAGACGCGCCAGCAGGTGGTCGTGAGCCGCGGCAATCCGGCGGCGCGGCTGCTGCTGATCGGAGAGGCACCCGGCGCCCAGGAGGATGCCAGCGGTCAGCCGTTTGTGGGCAAGGCCGGTCAGCTGCTCGATCGCATGCTCGCCAGCGTTGATCTCGACCGCGATCGAGATGTGTACCTCTGCAATGTGATCAAGTGCCGACCGCCGGACAACCGTCGGCCGACCCCGGTCGAGATCGCGGCCTGCCGACCCTTCCTGCTGCGACAGATCGAACTGGTCGATCCAGCCCTGATCCTGCTGCTGGGCGCCACCGCCCTGGAGGCGGTGCTGGGCATCCGTGGTGGTATCACCAGGCTGCGCGGGCAGTGGCGGGCCGGCAGCGGTGAGGGGCTGGCGGGGCGCTGGCTGATGCCGATCTTTCACCCCTCCTACCTGCTGCGCAATGCCTCGCGCCAACCGGGCAGTCCCAAATGGCTCACCTGGCAGGACCTCCAGGAGGTGCAGCGCCGCCTCCAGGCCGAGCTGACCCCGCCCTGCTGACCCCTGCCAGGGCCGCGGGCCGCCTCAGGCTCGGGCCCTGCCGATCAGCTCAGGTCGGTCCGCAGGGCCGCTACCGGTTCAACGTGCCGGTTTCGCGCTGTCGTGCGCGACATTTTGCCAGTCGTGCGCGACATCGGCAGCATGCGTGAGCATCAGCATCCCAGGCGCTGCCAGGAACGGCTTGACCCCGGCGCTGCGGCCGCAGCCCCCGGCCGGGTCTGGATCAGCCCTGGGTCGGCTCGGGCAGCGGTTCCAGCGGCAGGCGCCGCCATTCGGCCACCACGTAAGGCGGTACCGGCAGCTCCACGAACACACCCGGCAGCTCCAGCCGCAACGGCCGATCGTTCTGCAGATCGGCCAGCAGGGGCGCGAGATCGAACTCAGCCGCCGCAGCGCGGCTGTCGCCGGCCAGCTTCGGGCTGGAGAGGGTGATGTCGCTGAGGCTCCACAGGCGCCGGCCGGAACGGACCAGCAGGGGTTCAGGATGGTCGAGGCGCAACCGCCCCGGATAGCTGACGATGCGCAGGGTGACCGCCGCCTCCGGTCGCGGCGGCCCCGATCGGTAGGCCACCACCTGCCAGCTCTGATAGTCGAGATCCCGCAGGCTTTCGAGGCTGCGCACCAGTCCGGTGCCGGTCTCCTCCGGGCTGGCCTGCAGCATCGCCAGCGCCGGGGCCGTGATCCCCAGCAGCAGCAGCACGGCCAGCAGCGCCCCCAGCAACCGGTTCATCGCGGCAGCTCCGGGGCACAGGGCTGTCGATCCGCACCCGGGATCGCCTGCCAGCCGGTGTGCGTCGCCCACAGGGCCCAGATGGCCATCGGCCGCAGGTAATGGCAGGCCCGGAAGGTGTGGGCGGCGGTGATCGCCTCCGGCGTGCGGAACTGCAGGCCACCGCCATAGATCTGCTGCACCACGGCGCCACAGATGCGCAGGGCCGTCTCGGTTTCGCCCATCAGGCGGTAATACGCCGCCAGACCGAAGTTGATGCCGGTCCATACCTCCAGCGGATGGGTGCCGTCGGGATCCAGCGGGGTGCCATCACGCCGCAGACCGTTGGCGACCCCGAGGCGACCAGCGGCGAAGGCCTCGAAGCAGGCCTCGCGGATGGCGCGCAGGCTGGAATGGCAGCGTTCATCGCTGACCACGGCCGGCAGCCCCAGCAGCCTGGCGTAGAAGTCGCCGCAGAGCTGATCGGCCATCACCACCGGTGTGCCGCTCTGCGCATCGATGTTGTAGTACTCGCCATTCCAGAGCAGGCGATCGAAATGGTGGCGTGAGGGCTCCAGCCAGCTGCTCCACAGGCGCTGCTCGGCGCTGGTGTCGAGGCCCAGCTCCAGCTGCAGCCGCTGAGCCATCGCCAGGGCCGCCTCCAGCGCCGCGATCCAGAGCGCGCCGCAGTAGGCGCTCACCCCCTGCAGCGGCCAGTCATCAAAGGTCTGATCCGGGGCACCACCGTTATCGGGCAGGCCATCGCCGTTGCTGTCGAAGGTCTTGAGATAGGCCAGCGCCTGCACCGCCGCCGGCCAGCATTCCGCCAGGAAGTTGAGATCAGGGCCGCCCGGCGCCAGCAGGAAAGTACGCCAGACCTGCAGCACAAAATCGCTGGCCAGATCCTTCCAGAGATTGCAGTCCTGGTAGGCGGTGTAATTGCTGGCATCAAAGGGGCGCTCATTGGGGGCGCCGAGATCATGGGGGGTGGCGCCGGCCAGCTTGCGGGCTGCCTCCACCCGACCGCGGCCCTGGGTGAAATACCAGCCGATCGGTCGTGGGGTCGGATCGGCGGCGGGGATGGTGCGGGCGAAGGCGCGCAGCACCGCCTTGTCGAGCTCCGGCCACAGCTGCAGCAGCGCCAGCGAGCCGTACAGGCGTACGTCCAGGCTTTCGTACCAGGCGTAGTCGAGGCATTCGAGCACCCCGAAGCGACCGACCGGATCCCGAGCGGTGGCGGCGGTCCAGAGGCTGCCACCGCTGGCCAGGTCGTAGAGCTCATTGAGCAGGGCCATGCGCAGCGGTTCGGGCAGATCGGTTCGCTCCACCACCGGTTGCTGCCAGGTCTCGATCGCCTCACGCCAGGCTCGCCAGTCGCGCAGGGCATCGGCGGCGATGGCGGCGGCATTGTCGCCCTCCGCCCCGTAGAAATCGGTGTAGCGACGCAGGGCGCTGCAACCGCTGCCAAATGCCGTCACCGGCAGATCCCAGGCGATCACCACGGGAATCTGCACACACTCCCCCGGGGCCAGGCGATCGCGCACCGCCAGGGCGGCGCTGGCGGGATCGTTGTCGCCGCTGCGGCGATCGTTGTCGCTGTCGGGGATGGAACCATCGCGGGCGAATGGCAGCCACAGTTCGGAGCCATCCGCGGCCGGATTCCAGCGGCTGCAGCGAAACAGCTCGAGTTCGCTGCGGCCGAGGCTGGCCGGATCGGGTACGGCGAGGCACCACTGGCCCTGACCCTCCGCCAGCGGCTGGCTGCGCTCCCCCTCCAGCAGCAGACCGCGCAGGCCGGGCTGGTCGATGCGGCGGTTGCGTTGTCCGCGGCTGCGGCCGATCGCCGGCACGTAGTTGTGCTCCGGGCTGCCGTCATCGCGGAAGTGAACCGCGGCGGCGGGATCGGTGTTGGTGAACCAGCCGACGGTGTTGCGCCAGCTCAGCAGCAACGACACGCTCAGCGGCCGGTCGGTGGGGTTGCGCAGCTGCCAGATGAATACCGCCACCGGATAGCTGCTGCGCTGGTAATCGCCCGGCAGGATCGGACTGAAGGCCTGGCAGCAGACCTCGGTCTCGAATACCCCTCGGTAGTCGTATTCACTGATCGGGTAGCGGGCGGCATAGGTGCCGGTGCGATGCTGCTCGCTGCTGGCCGGATACCAGCTCCAGCTGCGCAGCGGTGGATCGGCCGCGACGCCGGAGGCATCGGCCTGCGGTTGCACCGCCAGGGCATGGGCGCGGCTGCTGTGGCCATCGCTCTCGTACAGGGCGAACTGGCAGTCGGGGATCACCCCGAACCAGTGTTCACCGCCATCGAGATGCCAGAGGTTGAAGGATCCATCCGGGGCCCGGCCGAGGCAGCCGGCCCCGAAGCCCCCCAGCGGCATGCCGTGGTTGGGGCCGTCGTCGAGATTGCTGGTGTAGCGCACGGTGTAGGGCTGTTGCCAGCCCAGGCCGAACGGCCGGCTCCAGCTGGCTGTGCTGGTGCTGCCGCAGCCACCGGCCTCGGTCGGGCCTGGAGCGGCCCTGCGCAGCAGGGACTTCAGGGCAGACAGACCGGTGAGCGCCATGGCGTCCTGGAACGTGAGGCCAGCTTGTCAGACCAGCCCGGCTCGCCCGCCGGCCCGGAAACCAACCACAGCGCAGCGGCGCCGGCCGGCGGGCTTCAGGGGCGGCCGGGGTCGGTCGCGGCGGCTTCGGTCGCGGCGACGGCTGTGAGCCCGTCGGCCAGCTCCTGATCCACCAGGGCATCGAGGCTGACCGCTGAACGCACCAGCGACTGATCCATCCGCACAGGACGGCAGGTTTTGCTGGACAGGCTGGCGCCACCCCCGGCAGGAGATGGCCCCCGGCTGACTTGATGCCCGTCCACACGGGCGATCGCCACACCCACATGCACCAGCACCTGATCGCCCACCCGGGCCTCGCTCAGGCAGGCGAGGCTCACCTGCTGACGCACGCCACCGAAATCCACCTCGGCCAGGCGCCAGAGCGGATCCTGCTCTGACCCCGCCGGCGTCGAGGCCTGCTGGTGGATGGCAATGATCGTGCCGGAGACGGCCAGACACATCGGGCAGCTGGCGGGGGCTGATCTGGTTTTAGGCCGCGATGGCGACGGCGAACGGCAGCACGGCAGCACGGCAGCACTCCATCGCGATCGCCACACCTGCTGGCGCGATCCGGCCCCCAGCGGCAGGGCTGGGGGCGGCGTTGCCGCTGCTGGCGGCCCGATTCAGCCCCCCCGGCCAGGCCGGCCCCTGGGCAGGGCCGCTGCAAAGTGCCGGTTTCGCCAGTCGTGCGCGACACGGGCACCATGCGAGGGCTTCAGCACCCCAGACGCTGCCAGGAGCGGGTTGCCCCCCTCTGCTGCAGGGTTGCCTGAACGGTCCAGACGCAAGGCCACTCAGACTCGCAGATGTCATGCCTGAAGCCGATCGGGACAGGGCCTGACTTGCAGCTGCACGCGTCAAGGCTGGCCTTGGCAAGGTGAAATCAAGACTCTCAGGCAGCCCTGCCCTCTGCTGCGGCCGCAGCCCTCGCGCCGAGTTTGAATCAGCCCTGGGCCCCTGGGCCCCTGGGCCCCTGGGCGCAGCCCGGCCCGGGGGCGGCCCGGCTGGGCGCGGCCTGGCTTGGGCACGGCCTGACGGTGGACAGCCTGACGGTGGAAGGCCTGACGGTGTAAGGCGTACCTGTGGCTGGCCTACTGGCCTATTTGATGTACTCCTTGAGCACGCCGTTGCGGTTGGGATGGCGCAGCTTGCGCAGGGCCTTGGCCTCAATCTGGCGGATTCGTTCGCGGGTTACATCAAAAATCTGACCGATCTCTTCGAGGGTCTTCATGCGGCCATCATCGAGGCCGTAGCGCAACCGCAGCACATCTCGCTCGCGCGGGCTGAGCGTAGCCAGCACCCCTTCGAGGTCTTCACGCAGCAGATTCTTGGCCACATCCTGCTCGGGGTTCTCGATATCGGCCTCGATGAAGTCACCGAGGCGTGAATCCTCCTCCTTGCCGATGGGCGTCTCCAGGGAGATCGGCAACTGGGCGCTCTTGGCGATGAAGCGCAACTTTTCAATCGTCATTTCCATCGACTCAGCGATCTCCTCCTCCGTGGGTTTGCGGCCGAACTCCTGCGAGAGGGTCTTGGTGGTTTTCTTGATCCGCGAAATGGTTTCGTAGAGATGCACCGGCAGGCGAATGGTGCGGCTCTGATCGGCGATCGCCCGGGTGATCGCCTGGCGAATCCACCAGGTGGCATAGGTGGAAAACTTGTAGCCCTTCTCGTGGTCGAACTTCTCGGCGGCACGGATCAGGCCCAGGCTTCCCTCCTGGATCAGATCCTGGAACGAGAGGCCTCGATTCATGTATTTCTTGGCGATCGATACGACAAGACGCAGGTTGGACTGCACCATCTTTTCCTTGGCGCGTCGCCCCAGCATCAACCGGCGCCGGAACTTGATCAGCGGCATCTCAAACAGCGCCGCCCACTCCTTGCTGTCGGGGAAGTGCCCCTTGTCGGCCTCGAATTCAGCCGCCTTCTCTTCCAGTTCGAGCAGATCGGCGATCTTGCGGGCCAGCTCGATCTCCTCATCCGGGCGCAGCAGGCGGATGCGACCGATCTCCTGCAGATAGACGCGGATCGAATCCTCCGTGTACACCCCCTTGGGACCGACCTTGATGCTGGCCAGGGCCTTGACGCCCTTGGCATCGCGGCTGCCCAGCTTGTCGTCGAGCCCTGCGATGGCGTCGGTTTCGGCGCCCTCCAGCAGGGCATCACCGATCGCCTCGAGGTCGAGATCATCGCCGCCGGCCTCCTCGGCCTGGCCGACGACCGCGCTGGTCCCGGCCTTGGCAGCACCGGCCTTGGCGGCTGCCGCGGCCTTGCCCCCGGCAGTCGCCTTGCCGCCGGCAGTCGCCTTGCCGCCGGCAGCCGCTTTGCCGCCGGCAGGGCCCTTGGTCCCGGCAGCGGTCTTGCTCCCGGCAGCGGCCTTGCCGCCGGCGACCGCCTCCGCCGCAGCGGCCCTGCCAGCTGCTGCCGCCTTGGCCTTGGCCTTGGGCTTCGCCCTGGCGGCGGGCTTGGCAGCGCTTGCAGAGCTGGCCTCGCCGGCCTCCACACCCTCAGCCAGCACAGCGGCCGGATCCGCCGCCGCGCTGGCCGTCGCCTTGCTGGCCCTGGCCCTGGCCGGCCTGGCAGCGCTGGCGGCCTCGGCGGAGCCCGCCGGGCTGGCAGCCTTGGTGGCCTTAGCGGCCTTGGCAGTCTTGGCGGGCTTGGCAGTCTTGGCGGCAGCAGCCGTTGCGGCCGCACTACCGGCCTTGGCGCTGCGCTGCGGCCTGGCGGGCAGGATCTCCCCACCGGCCGTGACCGTCATCAGGATCTCCGGAACACCGGAGCGGGCCCCGGGCACAGGCTTACCGCTGGCGCTGACGGGAACAACAGACTTGGCGACCTGGGCGGCGGCGGAACTCATGGTGGGCGGCAGGGGACGGGAGGGGATCAGGGTCAACAAGGCGGCGGCGGGCTCGATCGGCGCCGAGGGCTCGCTCAGCGGCAGCCGGAACTGGGAGGGCGGCAGGCAGGCGATCGATCACCGCAGCGGCAGCTGATGCCGCACAACGAAGACGACACCTCGCGGCGGCTGGCGAGGTGCGGAAAGCGGAAACAGGGCCGTGCAGCGCAACGACCGAAAGGACGACAGATCAAGGAATACGGGGCAGCGATCCGGGCAATCGGCCGAATCCTGAGCGAATGCGTGAAATAGGGAGGAGACCGGCGACAGTGCTGTCAGGGGTGTTCGCAGATCCAGGGGGCCGCAGGAGGGAGCTCCTGGGTACGCTCTGGGGATCTTCCCGCTGGACGGAACTCTGTCGGGTTCCGACGGCTGGCTCTTGGACAGCCCAACATGCTCATTCTAGGAACGGGCAGGAGACCCGCGCAAGGGCAGCGCCCGCAGAGTCGGGCCCACCTGGGGACCCAGCGCAACCTCGAGGGCCAGGACCACCTGGGGAGCCACCAGCCCAGCCAGCTCAGCCAGCTCAGCCAGGGCAGCCAGGGCAGCCAGCCCAGCCTGGAAAGCCAGCTCAGCCCGGAAAGCCAGTTCAGCCAGAAGAGCCAGGGCCGTATCGGGACCCAGCGCAAGCTCAGGGACCAGAACCACCCGGGAAGCCACCAGCTCAGCCAGCTCAGCCTGGAAAGCGAGCCCAGCCTGAAAAGCCAGTACAGCCGGGGAAGCCGGTACAGCCTCAAGAGCCAGGGCCGCATCGGGAGTCAGCGCAAGCTCAGGGGCCAGAACCACCCGGGAAGCCACCAGTCCAGCCAGCTCAGCCAGCTCAGCCAGAAGAGCCAGGATCGCGGCCGCCGCCTGCGGCAGCGGCCCGCCGATGAGCCGCAGCGCCGCGGGCGCGCCAGCTCCGGATCCACTCCGGCCGGCCAGCCCCGCCGGTGGATCCGATGCCCCGGGCGCAGCGGCGCCCTCCGGCCCGATCCCGGCCCCAGTCCAGCAGCAATCCCGGCAGCAATCCCGATCCCGGCCCCAGCGCGCCGCCCCAGCCAGCCGCAGCGGCCACTGGCGCCACTGGCGCCACTGGCGCCACTGGGGCCGCTGGGGCCGATGCGGCATCCCGGACAGTGGCGCCTGAGGCAGTGGCGCCGCGAATAAAGGCGCCGCGAACCGTGGCGCTGCGAACCGTGGCGCCACGGCAAGACGCCCCGGCGGCTGATCACGGCACCGGCGCTGATCCAGGCGCTGATCAGGGCGCTGAGCTCACAGCGCCGGCGGCCCCCCGCCTCCCCTGGCTGCAGATCTGGGTGGAGGCCGGCCGCGAGGGACGCAGCTTCACCTATGCCGATCCCGGCCGGGAGCCGATCGGTGTGGGTGATCTGGTCGCCGTGCGCCTCCAGGGGCGCCGCCACATCGGCCTGGTGCAGGCGATCGAGCCCTGCCTGCCAGCGCACCTGAGCCCGGAGCAGATCCTGCCGATCGAGGCGCTGGTGCAGGCCGCCGCTGTGGAGCCCGCCTGGCAGCAGCTGATCCAGGCGGTGGCCGAGGACTGTCACACCAGTGTCTTCCGCACCCTGCGCAGCGCCCTGCCGGCCGGCTGGCTGGGCCAGCGCCCCCAGCGCAGCGGCTCCCCTCGGCAGCTGTGGGAAATAACTCTGGTGGAGCCCACCGCTGCCGATGCAGCCGCACCAGCAGCATCAGCAGCATCAGCATCAGCAGAGCCACCTGCACCAGCTGCACCAGCAGCATCAGCAGCATCAGCAGCATCAGCAGCATCAGCAGCATCAACTGCAGCAGCCGCAGCAGCGACAGCAGCGCCAGCAGTGCCACCTTCATCAGCCGCACCAGCAACGCCAGCTGCACCAGCAACGCCAGCCCCTCTCACCCGTCGCCAGCACCAGCTGCTGGATCACCTGTGCGCCTGCGGCGGCCGACGCCTGCTCCGGGATCTGCAGGGAACGGATCGCTTCGGCACCGCCCTGATCCGTGGCCTGGAGCAGCGCGGCCTGCTGCGCCGTCAGGCCACGCCTGCTCCGGCCCGGGCCGCCACCATCCCTGCCCGCCGGCCTGCCGCGGTCTCGATCGCCCTGGAGCCGGCCCGGGCGGCCACGGCGGCTCAGCAACAGGCCGTGGCCGCGATCGCCGCGGCAGCCCCGGGGGCCAACCTGCTGCTCTGGGGCGTCACCGGCGCCGGCAAGACCGAGGTGTACCTGCAGGCCGCAGCGCTGGAACTGGCCGCAGGCCGCAGCGTGCTGCTGCTGGTGCCGGAAATCGGCCTGGTTCCCCAGCTGCTCGATCGTTGCCGCGCCCGCTTCGGGGCCGGGGTGCTCGAATACCACAGCGGCATGGGCGATGCGGAGCGCACGACCGCCTGGCGCACCTGCCTGGCGGCGGCGGCCCGGGGGGAGCCGCAGCTGGCGGTCGGCACCCGCTCGGCGGTGTTCCTGCCGCTCGGATCCCTGGGCCTGATCGTGCTCGACGAGGAACACGACGCGTCCTACAAGCAGGAGAGTCCGATGCCCTGCTACCACGCCCGTGATGTGGCGCGCCGCCGCTGCCGGCTGGACGGTGCGCGCCTGCTGCTGGGCAGCGCCACCCCGTCGCTGGAGACCTGGTTGCGTTGCCGCAGTGACCGCGACGGCGGCGACACCCAGCTGCTGCGCCTGCCGGAACGGATCGGTCAGCGGCCGCTGCCACCGGTGCGCCTGGTGGACATGCGCCTGGAGCTGGCCGAAGGCCATCGACGCCTGCTCAGCCGCCCGCTGCAGCAACGGCTGGCCCAGCTGGCGGAACGCCGCGAGCAGGCGGTGGTGCTGGTGCCGCGTCGCGGCTACCACGCCTTTCTCAGCTGCCGCAGCTGCGGCACGGTGGTTCAGTGCCCCCATTGCGATGTGGCCCTCACCGTGCATCGCAGCAGCACGGCCTCAGGGCTGCGTGAATGGCTGCGCTGCCACTGGTGTGATCACCGCCAGGAGATCGGCAACCGCTGCGACAGCTGCGGCTCCACTGCCTTCCGGCCGTTCGGGGCCGGCACCCAGCGGGTGCGCGAGCAACTGGAGCAGGAACTGGAGGGGTTGCGGGTGCTGCGCTTCGATCAGGACACCACCCGCGGCCGCGATGGCCATCGCCGCCTGCTGGAACGGTTCGCCGCCGGTGAAGCCGAGGTGCTGGTCGGCACCCAGATGCTGGCCAAGGGCATGGACCTGCCGCGGGTGACCCTGGCGGTGGTGCTGGCCGCCGATGGCCTGCTGCATCGTCCTGATCTGCGTTCGGCCGAGACCTGCCTGCAGCTGCTGCTGCAACTGGCCGGTCGCGCCGGTCGCGCCGAGCTGCCCGGTGAGGTGCTGGTGCAGACCTACAGCCCGGAGCACCCGGTGCTGCGCCATCTGGTCGACGGCCGCTACGAGCAGTTCCTAAACCAGGAGCTGGCGCTGCGCCGCCAGGCGGCTCTGGTGCCCTTCCGGCGGGCCTGCCTGCTGCGGCTGGCGGGCCCCTCGGCCAGCGCCACGGCCACAGCGGCGGCAGCCCTGGCTGAGGCGATCCGCGCCGATGTGACCCAACAGCACTGGAGCCTGGTGGGCCCGGCGCCGGCGGCGGTGGCCCGGGTGGCGGGCCGCAGCCGCTGGCAGCTGCTCCTGCATGGTCCCGCCGCCACTGCGCTGCCCCTGCCGTCGGAGGCGGCGCTGCGGGCGCTGATGCCGCGGGCGGTGAGCCTGGCGATCGACCCGGATCCGCTGCAGCTCTGAACCGGGCCGAGCCGGGCCGGCACCGGCTAGTGTGCTGTCCCGCATGTTTAGGCCCAATTCAGGACCTGCTGATGGGGCTTGGAAGCCTTGCTCTACTGGATACCCAGGGGCCGGCATCGTCCCTCCTTTCCCCTGCGTAGTTGCAGGACGGCGCACTAGCGCTCAACCGTCCGCTGCACAACCTCCAACCACCTCCAGACTCAGGGCTGATTCAAACTCGGTGCGTGGGCTGCGGCATGAGGCGCAGGAGGTCAACCCGCGCCTTGCAGCGACTGGGGTGCTGAGGCTCCATTCCTGGTGCCCGTGTCGCGCACGACTGGCGAATCCGACACCTTGAAGCGGCCCTGCCTCCAGACCTGTCGCTGTGCCCTCCAGGCCTGTCGCTGTGCGCCTGATCGGAGCTGATTTTGGGATGGAACCCCGTGCTTCAGGGCGGCCTTTGCTGGTTCTCGACATAGGCCCCAGGGCTGCCTGAAAGCCCCGCCGGCACCTCCGATCACAATCGGCTTTGCCGGCGTTGACAACATTTTGATCCTGTGGCAGCGGATCACGCAGCCGCCATGCTGAGCTGAGATTTCGACTTTGAGGCAGCCCTGACATAGGCCCTGAGGGTTTCAATCGGTGCCGCTCCAGCGGATGCGGCGCAGTGGCTCGGTGTCCACGACGACACCGAGGGGCTCGGCGGGACCTCCGCCCGCAGCTGCACGTGGTCTGCTTCGCCGTTCAGCTCTGGTGTGCTGACAAGCATGGTTGGGCGTGATTCAGGACCTGCGGCCGGGGCCTGGAAGCCCTGCCCTGCTCGATACCCTGGGGCCGGCATGGTCCCCCTGTTCCACTGCGTAGTTGCAGGACGGCACACTGGCGGCGCCCGCTGCCAGCCAGGATCCGGCCGCGGACCGGTGTGCGGGCCGCTCTCAGGCGGGCAGCTGGGGCAACCCGAAGCCGAGCGCCAGCCGCAGGCGTTGCAGCAGCAGGGCCAGCAGCAGGGCCAGGCCGATCAGCAGGCCCCCCAGCCCCAACGGGCTCCAGCGCCAGCAGCGGATCTGCAGCTGATTGCGGCGACCGGGCTGCAGGCGCCAGAGCACCGCGGCAGGTGCCCCGCCGCGGTGGGGCATGGCCAGGGCCGGTTGGGGCGAGGCGAAATGCACGGCCTGGCGGCGCAGCGGACTGAGCTGCAGTTCCAGGCGCAGCGACGGCAAGCCATCGAGACGGCCCAGATCCAGATCGAGGCTGAGCTGCTGCCATACCCCCAGCAGCCAGTTCGTCTCCTGCAGAGACAACAGGGGTGGCGGCAGCTCGACATCCGCCAGGGCAGCGGCCGCCGTCAGGCTCTGATCCAGGGCCGCGAGAGCCGTCGCCGCCGGCAGCACGGCGGTGCTGAGCTGCAGGCCATGGGCATCGAGCCGCCGCTGAAACGGGATGGCTCCCTGACCCAGGGCCCGCTCGAAGCGCTGCGGCCAGGGCCCGCTCGGGCCCTGCTCAGCGGCCAGCCGGTGGCTGAGCTGCAGCCGCCCGGGCGCGGCGAAACGCAGCTCGCTGTGCACCTCCAGACAGCCCCCCAGCAGGGAGGCCAGCAGCAGCAGCACCAGCAGGATCGCCGCCAGGGCGGCAAAGCCGCGCGGCGAGCGGGTTTCACCCACCGGTGGCGGTGGCGGTGGCGCTGGTCCGGGGCGACGGCGGCGCAGCGGCGCGGTGCCCAGGCTCTCCAGCGATGCCTCGGAGCCCAGTTCCGGCAGGGTCAACGACCAGTGCCGCGGCCGGCGCAGGGCCGGTGCTTCCAGCACCACCAGCAGATCCCGGGCCCGGGCCCGCAGGGTGGGATCCAGACAGGCCTGCAGGCTGCGGCAGCAGGCGATCGCCCGCTCGGCCTCACCCTGGCCCATCAGCGCCGTGGCCTGCAGCAGGCGCACACCGGCCCCGATGGCGCTCACCGGGCCATGGGCGGCGGCGAGGGGTTCCAGCAGCCTGAGGCTGAGGCCGTAGTCGCCGCGTTCGATCGCCAGGCGGGCCTCCGCCAGCAGCCGGGCCACGGCGGGATCGAGGCCAGCTTCAGCCATGGCTGCCGGGTCCGCTGCCGTTGTTCAAGCCGTTGCTCCCTGATGGCAGTGGCTGCTGACCACCATCGTGCCGATGCCGGCATCACTGAAGATCTCCAGCAGCAGGGCATGGGCGACGCGGCCATCGAGGATGTGGGCGGCGCCGACGCCCTGGGCGAGGGCGCGGATGCAGCATTCGGTCTTGGGGATCATGCCGCCGGCCACCACGCCGGCAGCGATCAGCTGGCGAGCCTGGGCCAGGCTCAGCTGGCGGATCAACGAATCGGGGTCATGGCGATCGCGCAGGATGCCGGCGGTGTCGGTGAGCAGGATCAGCTTCTCGGCATCCAGGGCCGCCGCCAGCTCGCCGGCGACGGTATCGGCATTGATGTTGTGGGCCTGGCCGTCGCCATCCGGGGCGACGCTGGAGATCACCGGGATGTAGCCATGGGCCAGCAGCGGCTCCAGCAGCGTGGGGTTCACCGCCGCCACTTCGCCCACCAGGCCATGGCTGCCGTCGCCGAGGGTGCGGGCCTGCACCAGCAGGCCATCGCTGCCGCTGAGGCCGACGGCGCGACCGCCCAAGCGGTTGAGGCCATTGACGATCTGTTTGTTGACCCGGCCCACCAATACCATCTCCACCACATCCATCGTGGCCGGATCGGTGACACGCAGGCCGTCCTGGAAGCGGGCCTCGATGCCGATGCGGCCCAGCCACTGGTTGATTTCGGGGCCGCCGCCGTGGATCACCACCGGCTGCACCCCGACGCTGGCGAGCAGGACCAGATCGCGGAACACCGCCTGGCGCAGCTCCTGATGCACCATGGCAGCGCCGCCGTACTTGACGACGATGCGACGGCCGCTGAAGCGCTGGATGTAGGGAAGGGCCTCGCTGAGGACCGAGACGCGCAGCTGGTCCTGGGCGTGGCTGGAGCGATCGGCCTTCACGCTGCGCCGCTGCCGTCGGGGGGGGCTGGGGCCGACTGCGGGTCCGCCCAGCCCTGGGGCACGAGGCTGAGCAGCAGGCTGTTGGCGGGACCGCTGCGCAGCTCCGCCCGCAGGCCGGCCCCGAAGAAGCGGCCCAGCCGCTCCTGGCGTTCGTGCCAGCGCTCCAGCGGCACCGCCTCGCAGGCGAAGCGAAGCCGCAGGCCGTAGGCGCCGTCGCAGTCGAGTTCCTCGATCGTCTCCAGCAGCGGCGGCCGCTCCTCATCCCAGAGCTTGAGGGCTTCCAGCGACGACTCCAGGTGTGCCTTCTGGCCGTAGCGCCAGCGGGTGACGTCGGCCAGCAGGCGGCGCAGCGGCTCGCTGGCGGGCAGGTTGCGCAGGGACTGGAAGGTGCCTGGTGGCGTCAGGCGTCGCGCCGGCGGCAGCTCGGATGACTTCAACGCCAGACCCCCCAGCAGGATCGGGATGCCGTAGAAGATCGTCGGCAGGCTGAGATTGGCGTTGTCGTGCAGGTAGGCGATCGTGCCGATCACGGTGAGCACGGCCCCGGCCAGGCTCACGAGGCTGCCGGGGGAGGTGAGGGCTTGCATGCTCCCCATCTTCCAGCAACAGGGGGCAGGATGGCGGCAGCAGCGCCGGCCCCGGCCCCGAATCGGCCCATGTTCTCCTCCCGTCCATCCGATCCGCCCGGCCGCAGTTCCGCCGCCACCACTGCCGCCACTGCCGCCGCAGCCGCTGCCGCCACTGCGGGGGAGAAGGCCGCGGAGGGGGCAGCCACCCCCTCGGCGCCGGCCCGCGGGGCGGCGTCCACCGCTGCGGCCGACCCGGCCGCCACGGAGCTGGAACGGGCCCGTCTGATCGCCGAACTCGATCAGGATCGTCTCTGGCTGCTGCGCCAGATCGATGCCGGCCGCTGGGCCGAATGGCGCCTCGATCTGGCCGCCCTGGAGCGGGAGCTCGGCCAGTTGCTCGATCAGCTGCGCGAGCACCCCAGCCCCTGACCTGAACCACCCGGATCCGTG
>Ga0172372_10006034_pt1 | contig 16659 bp, 14 predicted proteins | sample LakKiv5m_2_FD_114544 | JGI IMG/M metagenome (GOLD analysis project Ga0172372, IMG submission 114544) | Freshwater microbial communities from Kabuno Bay, South-Kivu, Congo - kab_092012_9.5m | ecosystem: Environmental > Aquatic > Freshwater > Lake | place: Democratic Republic of the Congo...
CCCTTAATACTTGGGCATATCGGGGTCTACCTGTTCGGCCCAGGCGCTGATACCGCCCCGAAGATTGTACAGGTTCTCAAAGCCGAAACGCTCCTCGAGCAGCCGGATGATGTTGCTGCTTCGTCCCCCCCCCCGGCAGTGCACCACCACTTTGCCCGTCCTGGACACGCGCTCCGGAGCCCAGGCCAACTGCGCCAACGGGATCAACTCTCCCCCCAGGTTCGCGATTTCGTATTCGTAGGGCTCGCGCACATCGATCAACTGAAAAGGCTCTCCAGACTCGCGGAGCGCCTTGAGTTCCTGAACCGTTATTTCTTTCATCGCGCGGGGGTTGTTTGAAAAATCAAAATCCGGATGGCTGGCTATTGTCCCATATCCGTTTGCCGGGTTAAAATTAAGGGCAACTGCCCTAACCCCGCAGCAATCGTCTGTTCGAACCGGCAGCCGTTGGCTCTTCTGGTGGAAACTCATCCGCCAGGTGGGGCGCCATGGGACACCTTCGCCTACCTGCTCCTCAATTTTCTTATCAGCCATTTCATTAACATACATTTAAACGAAGTTTCCATACCATGGCCTACCCTCAAGAGGGTAGGCCATGCCCTGCCCGCGGTATTGTTCCGGCCGCCTGCAAAGCGTTATTTTGCAGTATCTGGATTTGGTCTAAACAATCCAAGCATTTTGCGCAACGCCCTCGACCTCAAACAAGACGAACTGGCTCAGGTAGCCGGCTTTGAGGACAACCGCATTGCCCCGATGCTGCTCGATCTGGGTTGCCGACCGGGCCAGCGCATTCGCCTGCTGCGCCGCGCACTTTTTGATGGGCCACTTTGCGTGGAAATCGGGGATCGCGTCCTTGCTTTCCGCCGGGAAGAAGCCCGAACCATCCTCCTCACCGATCCCCGTTGAATTCGCTCCCAGCCCCCGTTCGGGTAGCCTTAGCCGGCAACCCAAACGCCGGGAAATCGTCGGTCTTTAACCGCCTGACCGGCCTCCAGCAAAAGGTCGGCAACTTTCCGGGCGTTACGGTGGAGAAGAAAACCGGCCCCATCCAGCTGCCGGGCGGCCGGAAGGCGCAGTTGATTGACCTGCCCGGGGTGTACAGCCTCTACCCCCATTCCCCCGACCAGGTGATCACCCTGCAGGTCCTGCTCGATAAACAGGACCCCCTTCACCCGGACGTCGTGCTGTACGTGGCGGACGCCTCCAACCTGGAGCGGCACCTGCTCTTGTTCACAGAAATTGCCGATCTGGGGCTGCCTGTCATTCTCTGCCTGAACCAGTTGGATGTAGCCGCCGAGCGTGAGATTTCCATAGATTTCTCTATGCTAGAGCAAGCCTTGGGCGTTCCGGTTATAGCCATCAATGGCCGAACGGGCGAAGGGCTTCCGCAGGTGCTGGCCAGGTTGGATGAACCCCTGACTGTTCGTCCCCGTCCCTTCTGGTCCGCTCAAAAGACCAACCCGCAGGTGGTGCAGGCTCTGCAATCGGCATGGCCTGCCCTGGACCCCTACCGGGCCCTGCTCACCGCCCACCAGTACAGGCACCTGACTCACCTCACGCCAGGGGAACGCGAGGTTATGCGTAAGGCCCTGGCTCCCCTCGACTTTCAGCCCTTGCGCGCCCAGGTGAATGAAACCATGGCCCGTTTCGACCTCCTGAGCCCGCTGGTGCAGCAAGCCAGCAAAGCGCAAACCAGCCATGCTCAAGGAAACGGTGGACCCGGGCTGAGTGCCCGCCTGGACCGTGTCCTGATCCATCCGCTCTATGGAACAATCGTATTCTTTATTGTTCTGTTTCTGATCTTTCAAGCGGTCTTCCGCTGGGCGGAATGGCCCATGCAGATGATGGATCAGGGTGTTGCCGGCAGCCGGACTCTGCTCGATGCGCTGCTCCCTTCCAGCCTGTTCAGCGATCTGCTCATCAATGGACTGATTCCTGGCATCGGCGGTATTCTGATTTTTATTCCGCAAATCGCCCTGCTTTTTGCACTCGTAGCCCTGCTTGAAGAATTGGGCTACATGGCCCGGGCCGTGTACTTGTCCGACAACCTCATGCGGCGTTTTGGCCTCAACGGCCGAAGTTTTGTCTCGCTCATTTCAGGCATCGCCTGCGCGGTACCGGCCATCATGACCGCCCGTGGCATCACCAACCGCCAGGAGCGCCTGGCCACGATCTTCGTGACCCCATTCATGAGTTGTTCGGCGCGCCTGCCCGTTTATGCGTTGCTGATCGCTTTCGCCGTGCCCGCTTCATCCAGCCTCGGAGGCCTGTTGAACCTTAAGGGCCTGGCCATGTTCGGCCTCTACTTTATTGGCGCTTTTACGGCGCTGGCCAGTTCCTGGCTGATCAAGCACTTCTTCCCTTCGCCGGAACCTTCCTACCTCCTGCTGGAATTGCCCGACTACCGCAAGCCCCACTGGCGCAACGTCTTCACCACAGTCTGGCAAAAAGTCAGCGTGTTTGTTTTTAATGCCGGGCGAATCATCCTGGTCATGTCGCTGCTGCTCTGGGTACTCAGCAGCTACGGGCCCGGCACAGGCGTGCGCGATTCGGCCGCTTCGGTAAGAGCCAACTATGCCGACTCCGCCCTCAGCCCGGAAGAACTCGATGGGCTGATCGCCGCACGCCAGCTCGAAATGAGCTGGGCCGGTCACCTGGGTCATCTGCTGGAGCCAGTTATCGCGCCCCTCGGCTTCGACTGGAAAATCGGCATTGCCCTGATTACTTCGTTTGCCGCCCGTGAAGTTTTCGTCAGCACCATGGCCACGATCTACGGAGCCGCCGACCAGGAAAACAAAACCGGCATTGTCGCCTCCATGCGCCGGGACATTAACCCGTCCACCGGCAAACCCGTGTACACAGCCGCCACGGCCATCTCGCTGCTGCTGTTCTACGTCTTTGCCATGCAATGCATGAGCACCCTGGCCGTCGTGCAACGCGAAACCGGCTCCTGGAAAATCCCGCTCTACCAGTTCCTCTACATGACCGGGATCGCTTACGTAGCCAGTTTCGCGGCCTACCAACTGTTGAGTTAGCGGGGGGCGGGTAACCCGAACACCTCAGATGATCATTCCCGCGCCAACCGTGTTGTTGGTTGCCTCGTCGATGATGATCAGGGAGCCTGTGAAACGGTTGCGGCGGTAGTTGTCGTAAAACAGCCGGTTGGTGGTGCGGATAGAAATCCGGCCGATGTCGTTTAAGCCCAGGGACTTCTGGTCTTCCAGTTTGTGCAGGTTGTTGATGTCCACTTTGTAGCGAACATCCTTAACCACGCAGCGGGTTTCACGGGTGGTGTGCTGCACACTGTACTTGCCGCCTATCTGGATGGGGGTTTCACTCATCCAACAGACCATCAACTCAATGTCCTGCCCCTCTTCGGGCATGTTGTTCTCGCGAACAATCATGTCGCCGCGCGAAATGTCGATGTCATCTTCGAGCGTGAGCGTAACCGACATCGGTGCGAATGCTTCTTCGATTTCGCCGTTGATGTCCACGATCGAAGCCACCTTGGTGGCAAAACCGCTGGGCAGATGCACGACGCGGTCGCCTTTCTTCCAGATACCACCGGCTATGCGGCCTGCGTACCCGCGGAAATCGTGGAACTCATCGCTTTGCGGGCGAACCACGGTCTGCACCGGGAAACGGGCATCAATGTGGTTGTAGTCCGAGCCGATGTGCACGTGCTCCAGGGTGTAGAGCAGCGTCGGTCCGTCAAACCAGGGCATATTGGGCGAACGATCCACCACGTTGTCGCCGTTCAGGGCCGAAATGGGAATGAAGCGTACGTCTTTCGTGTCCAGTTTGGCGCTGAAGTCCGTAAACTGATCCACGATGCGCTCATAAACCTCCTCCTTGTAATCGACCAGGTCCATCTTGTTGATGCAGACCACCACGTGGGGAATCTGCAGCAGCGAAGCGATAAACGTATGGCGATGAGTTTGCTCCACAATGCCGTTGCGGGCATCCACCAGAATGATGGCCAGGTTGGCAGTGGAAGCGCCCGTAACCATGTTGCGGGTGTACTGAATATGTCCAGGGGTATCCGCAATGATGAACTTGCGGCGCGGTGTGGCAAAATAGCGGTAGGCCACGTCAATGGTGATGCCCTGTTCGCGTTCCGCCTTGAGGCCGTCGGTGAGCAGCGCCAGGTTCACTTTCTCTTCTCCGCGGCGCTTGCTGGACTCTTCAATGGCCTCCATCTGGTCTTCAAAGATGGACTTGGAGTCGTACAGCAGACGCCCGATCAGGGTGCTTTTGCCGTCATCTACGCTGCCTGCGGTCGTAAACCGCAACAATTCCATATCGAGGTACCCTTTGGAGTCGAACTCTTCGACTTCCTGGATGCCGTTTTGACTGCTCATATTGTTCCGTCTTGGAATTAGAAATAACCTTGTTTCTTGCGGTCCTCCATGGAGGTCTCTGACCGCTTGTCGTCCGCGCGACCACCGCGTTCGGTGATCCGGGTAGACGCTACTTCCTGAATGATGTCTTCCAGCGTAGAGGCCGAAGATTCAATGGCACCGGTACACGTTGCATCACCGATGGTGCGGAAACGGACGGTATCCGTGTACACCTTTTCGGTCTCGCGCACGGTGATGTACGGTGTCTTGGCCAAGAGCATGCCGTCGCGCTCGAGTACTTCGCGCTGGTGGGCAAAGTACAGGCTCGGGATGGGGATGTTCTCCAACAAAATGTACTGCCAGACGTCCATTTCCGTCCAGTTGGAGATGGGGAATACCCGGAAATGCTCGCCGAACTGGTGGCGTGCGTTAAAGAGGTTCCAAAGCTCCGGACGTTGGTTTTTCGGGTCCCACTGGCCGAATTCATCGCGGTGCGAGAAGAAGCGCTCCTTGGCGCGAGCCTTCTCTTCGTCGCGTCGGGCACCACCCATAGCGGCGTCGAACTTGTACTTCTCCAGGGTTTCCAGCAAGGTCACCGTCTGAAGGGCGTTCCGGCTGGCATTCTGGCCCTTTTCTTCAATGGCCGTGCCGCGGTCAATGGAATCCTGCACCAGGCCAATGATCAGCTCGGCTTTGGTATCCCCAACCAGCCAATCGCGGTACTCAATGGTCTCCGGGAAGTTGTGGCCGGTGTCCACATGGACGAGCGGGAAAGGAATACGGGCCGGCCAGAAGGCTTTGCGGGCCAGGTGCACCATAATAATGGAGTCCTTTCCCCCGGAAAAAAGCAGGGCTGGCTTTTGGAATTTTGCCGCCACTTCGCGCATGACGAAGATGGACTCGGATTCCAATTCGCGAATGTGAGAAAGATTGTAAGATACCATATCAATCAAGGACTTGTCGCTGGATGAATAGGAACTCCTGCTCAGGAGTACTGGATGAGAGGCAGAATTTTCTCCACCAGGTAGGCCACCGATTCTTCAGGGGTCTGGTTGGCGGTGTCAATCACTACTTCCGGGTTAATGGGTTCGTCGAAAGGCGCGTCTTTGCCGGTAAAGTTGGCAATCTGACCCGCTCTGACCTTGGCGTAAAGGCCTTTTACGTCGCGCTGCTCACAAAGTTCGTAGGAGGCCTTAACGTACACTTCCACAAAATCCTGCGTGCCGACAATGCTTCGGGCCAGATCCCTCAGGTCGTAGGTGGGGCTTACGAAAGAGTTGATGGTTATGATGCCTCCGTCCAGAAAAAGTTTGGAAACCTCTGCCACGCGGCGGATGTTTTCCAATCGGTCTTCTTCAGAAAAACTCAGGTTTCTGTTGATGCCGCTGCGCACATTGTCACCGTCCAATAATTTGGTCAGGTAACCGCGCTCGTGCAACACCTTTTCGACACCTTGGGCAATGGTGCTTTTGCCTGAACCGGATAAACCGGTCATCCAAATGACTTTAGACCGCTGCTTCAACAGCGCCTCTTTATCACCGCGCTGCAGAATCCTGTCGAAAATGGGGTGAATGTTTTCGCCTGCACTCATGGTAGAGGGGTCGGGAAGGGTTGTACAGGGACCATAACCCCGTCTAAACCGATTTTCGAAGGGCAAAGTTACGAATTCACAGGCAACGCCGCTTAAAAAATCGCAGCCGGTTGCAAATAGGTGGTTTAGCTTCTCTGAGCCGAGCCTCTTAGGTGCTCCCTGGCAGAGCCTTTGCCTGGAGGGACAGGGGGCCTTCCCCGGATCACACCTTCAGCGGGCGTGGGCCAATTCGCCGAGCGCCAGCCAGGCCATGAGCCCCTGGCCGGTATCCAGCGCGTTCTCGTCAATGTCAAAGTTGGGGGTGTGAATGGGGGCGGTAATGCCGCGATCGGGATTGCCGGTGCCCAGGCGGTAGAAGCAGGCATCCGCAACCTGGCTGTAATAGGCAAAGTCCTCTGCCCCCAGGCTGATGTCCAGATCCACCACGTGATCGGCGCCGAGGTAGGCGCAAGCCAGGGCCCGCGTCCGGGCGGTTAACTCCGGTTCGTTCACGAGCGGCGGATAGCCCACCTTGATGTCCACGTCGATCCGGCCGCCGAACATTTCGGCCGTGCCCCGCGCGATGCGCCGGATCTCCTCGTGCGACCGCTCCCGCAGTTCCGCATCGAAGGAGCGGAAGGTGCCGGCAACCTCAACGCGGTCCGGGATGACATTGGTCGCCCCGTCAGCAATGATGCGGCCGATGGACAGCACGGCCGGCTGGTCCGGCCGGGCAAATCGGCTGACCACGCGCTGCAGGTTAATCACCAGCTTGGAGGCCATCAGAACCGGGTCGATGACCAGGTGCGGATAGGCGGCGTGTCCCCCCCGCCCCACAACGGTGAAATAGAGTTCATCGGCGGCCGCCATGTAGGCCCCGGCCCGGAACCCGACCTTGCCGGAAGCCAAAGGTGGGTGCACGTGCTGGCCCAGCACGCTTTTGGGCGCCGGATTTTGCAACACCCCGTCGGCAAGCATCAACGTGGCCCCACCGGGAAACTTTTCTTCGCCCGGTTGAAAAATCAGTTTGACGGTACCCGAAAATTCCCCCCGCAGCTGGTTCAGGATGCTCGCCGCCCCCAGGAGCGAAGCCGTATGGGCATCGTGGCCACAGGCGTGCATGACCCCGGCGTTCTCCGAGCGATAAGGCACCTCGTTCGCTTCCTGGATGGGCAGGGCATCCATGTCCGCGCGCAGAGCGACCACCGAAGACCCCGGATCCAGCCCTTCGATCCAGCCCAGCAGCCCGGTACCGCCTACGCCCGCCTGAAACGGAATGCCCATTTCGGTCAGGCGCCCGGCCACGTATTGCATGGTTTGGTGCTCGTGGAACGAGAGCTCCGGATAGCGGTGCAAGTGCCGGCGAATAGCCACCGTGGTCTCCCATTGATCCGCAGACAAGGTGCGGATCCGTTCCGCCAGATCCGTTCGCATGGGCTTAAAGGTCTGAAACGGCAATCAACTGCCGCACTAAAAATGATCCGGGGAAAACATGCAGTACTTTTTGCAGGTCCCGGAAGGCCGCAAAACGACTCTGGTGGTTGCCCACCACCACCTTGAAGTCCGGCTCTTCCAGCACCACCTGTACATCCAGGTCGGGAAAAACCATCTCAACCTGGGCTTTGATGTCCCGGGCGCGCGACAACACCGGGTTCGCATAAACCTGCACCCGGTAGCCGGCCACTACGCCGTTCTCCTGGTTGATGCGAACGTGCTCGTCCACCATGGCCTCCACCTCGGGAGGTGCCACAACGCGGAGCTCGCTCGATTGGGCAAGCCCCTCCAGGGCCATCAGCCCAAGCATTCCGGTAAAAAGCAACGCGTAGTTCATGGGATAGGCTTAAAGGATAGGGAAAGACCTTTCAGCCCTGTACTGGCTGAAGCGCATCGGGGTTGTTATCCAGCAAGGCCACCCCGTTCGAGGTACCAATCCGGTCCGCCCCGGCCGCAATCAGCTCTTCGGCAAAACTGCGGGTCCGTATGCCGCCGGACGCTTTGATGCGGATGCTTTTGGGCAGCTCCCGGCGCAACAACCGCACTGCCTCGACCGAAGCTCCGGGGCCGTGAAAGCCTGTGGAGGTTTTGACGTAATGCACACCCAGCTCCGCAGCCATGGCGCAGACCCGGATCAGCTCCTCCTCGGTCAGCATCCCAGTTTCCACAATGACTTTGAGTACCCGGCTGTTGATGCCCGCCAGGGTAGCCAGGCTCTGAATGTCGTCCCGAACTGTGCCCCAACGGCCGTTTTTGAGCGCGGCCAGATTAATGACCATGTCCAGTTCGTTCGCCCCTTGTTCGAAAGCCTTTCGCGCTTCCTCGACTTTGGCCGAAGTGGTCTGGTATCCCATCGGAAATCCCGCCACGGTAACCACCTGCACGTTGGTTCCCTCGAGCAGGGCCGCAGTCTTTTCCACGAAATACGGAGGAACGCATACCCCGGCAAATCCATACATCTTTGCCTCCAAACAACGCTGCTCGACTTCGGTCAGCAGCAGCCCGGGGCTGAGGGCTGTATGTTCAATTCGCGCTGCCAGCTCTTTCTGGTCGCGCTTGAGCGGGGGCCGGGCTTCCCGTTTGGGCTTGCCCGAAGGCTCAGGCGTTGATGCCATGGCACTGTTTGTATTTCTTTCCACTGCCACAGGGACAGGGATCGTTTCGTCCTACTTTCTTGTCTGTTCGGATGACCTGTTGCACCCGGGGCTGCTCCTGGCCTGCCGCCGCCGCAGCTGCTTTGGCGATCCTGCCATCATCGTAGGCGTGGTTGCCCGGCACCGGAGCGGGAGCGGCACTGGCCAACGCAGGCCTCGCGGAAGGCTGCGATGCCCTCACCTGGCTCATGTCCGTCTTTTCCACCCGGGCCTGCTGCACCTGCTGAGGCGACTGAATGGGAATACTGCCCTTGTAGATGAAGGAAGTGACTTCCTGGTTTACCTCGGCCACCATTTTCTTAAACAGTTCGAAAGCCTCGAACTTGTAAATCAGCAAGGGGTCCTTCTGCTCGTACACCGCATTGCGCACAGCCTGGCGCAGATCGTCCATCTGGCGTAGATGGTCCTTCCACGACTCGTCAATCACCGCCAGCGAAATGCCCTTTTCAAAGGCCTGGATAATCGCGCGACACTCTGATTCATAGGCCTCCCGAAGGTTCACCGTGACGTTGAGGGCCTTGCGGCCGTCCGTGAAGGGTACGATGACGTTGGCCAGCTGCTCGCCCCGGCTCTCGTAGAGCTCGCGAATCAGGGGGAAGGCCATCTCCGTCAGCTTGCGGGTTTTACGCTGGTACGCATCCCGGGACTGGTGGTACAGTTTGTCGGACAGATCCTCCACCTTTCCCCTGCTGAATTCCTGTTCGCTGATCTCCGGGTCAATGGAGAAAAAGCGGATGGCCTCCAGGCGAAAACTGTCGTAGTCGCCGCGCTCTTTCTGCTCGCGCACCAACTCTTCGGCCAGATCCTGGAAGGTGTTGTTCAGGTCAACCGAAAGCCTTTCGCCGTAAACCGCGTGCCGGCGCTTCTTGTAGATCAACTCGCGCTGGGCGTTCATGACGTCGTCGTACTCGAGCAGATGTTTTCGTATGCCGAAGTTGTTTTCCTCTACCTTCTTCTGTGCGCGCTCGATGGATTTGGTGACCATGGAATGCTGGATGACCTCGCCCTCCTTGAAACCCATCTTGTCCATCAGCCCGGCGATGCGGTCCGAGGTGAACAGGCGCATCAGGTTGTCTTCGAGCGACACGTAAAACTGCGAAGAGCCCGGGTCACCCTGGCGACCCGCACGGCCGCGCAACTGCCGGTCAATGCGCCGCGATTCGTGGCGCTCGGTGCCGATGATGGCCAGACCACCCGCCTCTTTCACGCCCGGGCCGAGCTTGATGTCCGTTCCGCGACCGGCCATGTTGGTGGCGATGGTTACGGCCCCGGCCTTGCCCGCCTCCGCGACAATCTCCGCCTCGCGCTGGTGCTGCTTGGCGTTCAACACATTGTGGGCGATGCCCTTCATCCGCAGCATGCGGCTGAGCAACTCCGAAATTTCCACCGAGGTGGTACCCACCAGCACCGGCCTTCCCTGGCCGGTCAGGTTCACGATTTCGTCGATGACCGCGTTGTACTTCTCGCGCGTGGTCCGGTACACCAGATCGTCGCGGTCTATGCGGGTGATGGGCTTGTTGGTGGGGATCACCGTCACATCCAGCTTGTAGATCTCCCACAATTCCCCGGCCTCGGTCTCGGCCGTACCGGTCATTCCGCAGAGCTTGTGGTACATGCGGAAGAAATTCTGCAGCGTCACGGTGGCGAAGGTCTGCGTGGCATCCTGCACCTTGACGTTCTCCTTGGCCTCGATGGCCTGGTGCAGGCCATCGGAGTAGCGGCGCCCTTCCATGATGCGGCCGGTCTGCTCATCGACGATCTTGACCTTGCCGTCCATGACCACGTATTCCACATCCAGTTCGAAAAGCGTATAGGCCTTGAGCAACTGCTGGACGGCGTGGAGGCGCTCCGACTTGATGGAAAAATCCTGCAGAAGCTTGTCTTTGGCTTCCAGTTTGGCGGTTTCGTCCAGCGCAGCCTGATCCAGTTCCGCAATGGTAGCTCCCACATCGGGCAGCACGAAGAAATCGGGGTCTTCGCCGGACGCCGTCATCAGGTCGATGCCCTTTTCGACCATTTCCACCGAATTGCTCTTCTCGTCAATGACAAAGAACAGTTCCTGGTCAATCTCCGGCATGCGGCGCTGGCTGTCCTGCAGGTAGGTGTTCTCGGTCTTTTGGAGCACCTGCTTGATGCCGGGTTCCGAGAGGTACTTGATTAGCGCCTTGTGCTTGGGCAGGCCTCGGTGCGCCCGCAACAGGGCGATGCCGCCTTTCTCCTGATCGCCGGCCTCCAGCAGGCGTTTGGCTTCGGTCAGAAAATTCTGGACCGCCTTGCGCTGGGCTTCAACCAGGCGCTGCACACGCGGCTTGTACACCTCAAACTCCTGGTCTCGGTGCTTGGAAACCGGGCCGGAAATGATCAGCGGGGTACGCGCGTCATCCACGAGCACGGAGTCCACTTCATCCACCATGGCGTAGTGGTGCTTGCGCTGCACCATTTCTTCGGCATGGCGAACCATGTTGTCGCGCAGGTAGTCAAACCCGAACTCGTTGTTGGTGCCGTAGGTGATGTCGCAGAGGTAGGCCCCTTTGCGTTCCGGGCTGTGCGGCTGGTAATTGTCAATGCAATCCACGGTCAGGCCCAGGAAATTCATGATCGGGCCCATCCATTCGGCGTCGCGCTTGGCCAGGTAATTGTTGACCGTAACGATGTGCACGCCCTGGCCGAGCAGGGCATTGAGGTAAGCCGGAAGGGTGGCCACCAGCGTCTTGCCTTCACCCGTGGCCATCTCGGCAATTTTGCCGTTGTGCAGCACCATGCCGCCGATCAGCTGCACATCATAGTGAACCATGTCCCAAACCACCGGGGTACCCCCGGCGGTCCAGGTTTTCTTGTACACGGCCAGCCCGTCGCGGATTTCCACAAAGTCGCGGCCAACCGCCATGCGCAGGTCCTGCTCGGTGGCCTTAACTGGAATCTCGCTGTTCTCCTTAAACCGGCGCGCCGTTTCCTTGACCACGGCAAAAGCCTCCGGCAACAGTTTGCGCAAAATCTCCTCGCCCTTTTCTGTGCGCTCGGTGACGAGCTTATCCAGGGCCACGTACAACTCCTCCTTGTTGTCCGGATCCATGTCCGGGTCAGCCTCCATGGACTGCCGGATTCCGGCGATCTTTTGGTCGATGTCTTTGAGGTAGTCTGCTATCCGGCCGCGAAACTCGGTGGTTTTGGCGCGAAGGGCGTCGTGCGATAGCCCGCTGAGTTTAGCGAACTCCGCATTAACCTGGGCGACCAGCGGCTCCAGCTCCCGGACGTCTTTGTCGTACTTGTTGCCCCCGAACAGCTTCGTGAGCGTTTTGGTGATAAAGTTCATGCTCGATGATTCGTGCTCAAGGGTACTACTTAAAACTCCACAAAGTCAACCCGCTAAAGAACCGGAGGCAGGTCACCTCTGCAGGCAAATGCAGGCGAAAACAGGCGCTAAAGATAACACCTTTCGCCCTGCCAGACCCGGGTCAACGGGTCCGGAAGCTGCAAATCACCGGCCAATCCAAGCGTGCTGCCTATCTGGCAGACCACGGCCATGTTTGGGAGGGTCTTGGCTCCCCTTGTCGGCCGCCTTATTTTCGGCGCGGCATAACGCTGCCCTTTATCCATGAACGTTCTTTTGCTCGGTTCCGGCGGTCGGGAACACGCCCTGGCCTGGAAAATTGCCCAATCCCGCCTGTGTGGCAGGCTCTGGATCGCCCCTGGCAATCCCGGTACGGCCCGCTGCGGAGAGAACGTGGCCCTTTCCCCCGTTGATTTTGAGGGGCTGAAGGCCTTTTGCCGGCAAAACAAGGTGGATCTGGTGGTCGTTGGGCCCGAAGCGCCCCTGGTGGCCGGCATTGTGGATGCTTTTTCCGAAGACCCGGCCACGGCGGGCATCCCGGTCATCGGCCCTACCCGCGATGCGGCACAATTGGAAGGCAGCAAAAGCTTTGCGAAGCGCTTCATGCTGCGCCACGGCATCCCAACGGCCCGCTACCAGGAGTTTCACGCGGGCCAGTTGGAGAAAGCTCTCGCGGCACTGCCGGCCTTCGGCTTGCCGGTCGTGCTGAAGGCAGACGGATTGGCAGCCGGGAAAGGCGTGCTGATCTGCCACACCCGGGAGGAAGCGGAAGCCGAGCTTCAGGCCATGCTCGGGGGAAAATTCGGGGCAGCCAGCGCCACCGTCGTGGTCGAAGCCTTCCTGACCGGACGCGAAATGAGCGTGTTTGCGCTCTCCGACGGCGATCACTACGTGCTGCTGCCCAGTGCCAAGGATTACAAACGCGCCGGTGAAGGCGACAGCGGCCTGAACACCGGCGGCATGGGTGCCGTCTGTCCCGTGCCCTTTGCCAGCCCTGAGCTCATGCAACGCATCGAAGCGCGCATGGTCCGACCCACGTTAAAAGGCCTTAAAGAAGATGATTTAGTATATAAAGGATTTATTTATTTTGGCCTGATGATCGTCGGGGAAGATCCCTACCTGATCGAATACAACTGCCGGCTCGGCGATCCGGAAACCCAGGCCGTCATGCCCATGATCCAGAGCGATCTGCTGGCCCTGCTGGCGCGTGTTCCGGGCGAAGGGCTGCAGGGCGCCGAGCTGCAGCAGGAACCCGGATATGCGGCTACCGTTATCCTGGCATCGGGCGGATATCCCGGAGACTTCCCGACCGGGCTGGTCATCAGCGGCGCGGAAGACCACGGGGCTGCACCCGATACCAAGCCGCCTAACCACAGCATCCCGGGCCTCCTCTTTCACGCCGGCACCGCCCTTCAGCCTGACGGGACCCTGGTCACCAGCGGTGGCCGGGTCATGGCCAGCACCGGTCGCGGCCGCGAGTTGACCGAGGCACTCCGTGCTGCCTATATCCGGGCGGAGGACCTGCATTTTGAGGGCAAATTCGTGCGCCGGGACATTGGCTTTGACCTTCGCTAACCAATCAAGGGTAACATGCCAGTAACCTGAAACCGGGTAAAAGTCAGGGTTAACCAGGTCTGAACCAGATCAAAGGTTAGGCAGGGACCTCATGGCCAGCAGCGTTCAGCCGTGCCAGCAGCCTTCACCCGTGATTAGAGCTTTGGCGGCGGCGTCGGTAACTTCTTGCGGCGGCTGGGAGGCTCGTAACCATCCGGACGGCTCTGGTCCGTGCCCTCGGGCTCTTCCTCGGTCGTGTGCTTGTACCCATCCGGGCGCAACTGGACGGTTCCATCGGGCTCCTCCTCTTCCGTATTGCTGAACCCGTCCGGCTGGAGCATAATCAATTCCTCCTGGATAGGGTCCTGCGCGCAGGAGCCGGCCAAAAGTCCAAAAGACAGAACAGCGAGCATCAAAACGGTAGCGCGTATCATAGGTGCGTATTTTATCGTCTGAAAAATCGTGTCGTTGGAACCTCATGCCGTGCATTGTTCCCGTACACGATGCAAAGACGCACCAGATGCCCGACTTGTTACAGCTTTCGGTGTTAAGTCCTGTTAAGGGGCTGCGTTAAACTTGGTTAGCAAGCGTTAACGAAAAGCGCATTTTTTCGGGCGAAAGGGTCCTGAAGCCTTGTGCCACTAAGCGTTCAGCCTGTTAACACACGCCGTTGCGGCAAGGGACAACAGCCCTTCCCCCGAACCCTGCATTTGCGGATACACTCAGATTTCGCCCACCATATCCGCCGGGTTCACCCAGGCATCAAACTCCGCCTCGGTCAGGTAACCAAGGGCCAAAGCCGCCTGCTTCAGCGTGGAATGCTCCGCGTGCGCTTTGCCGGCAATCTCTGCGGCTTTGTAATAGCCAATGTGCGGATTCAGCGCGGTGACCAGCATGAGCGAGCGCTGCACCAGGTCGTTGATGACCGCATGGTTGGGCTCGATGCCCACTGCGCAATGCTTGTTGAAACTGTCGCAGGCGTCGCCGATGAGGCGTGCGGAGTGCAACAAGTTGGCGATCATCATCGGCTTGAACACGTTCAGCTCAAAGTGGCCGGTTGCCCCGCCTACGTTAATGGCCACGTCGTTGCCCAGCACCTGCGCGCAAACCATGGTCAGCGCTTCGGCCTGCGTGGGGTTGACCTTGCCGGGCATGATCGATGAACCCGGCTCGTTGGCGGGGATGATGATTTCGCCGATGCCGCTGCGCGGACCAGACGCCAACAGGCGCACATCGTTGGCGATCTTCATCAGGCTGCAGGCCGCCGTTTTGAGCGCGCCTGACATTTCCACCACGGCATCGTGGGCGGCCAGCGCCTCAAACTTGTTCGGTGCGGTCACAAAAGGCAGCCCCGTCAGTGCCGAGATGCGGCCCGCCACATGCTCCGAGTAGCCTTTCGGGGTGTTGATGCCCGTACCGACGGCTGTTCCCCCGAGCGCCAGCTCCGACAAATGCGGCAGCGCGTTGTTGATCGTGCGCAGCGCGTAATCCAGCTGAGCGGCATAGCCGCTGAACTCCTGGCCCAGCGTCAGCGGCGTGGCATCCATCAGGTGCGTGCGACCAATTTTGACGATGCCCATAAATGCCGCGGACTTCTGGCGCAGCGTATCGCGCAACACCGTCAGCCCGGGAATGGTCACCTCCGCCACCATGCGGTACCCGGCAATGTGCATCGCTGTCGGAAACGTATCGTTCGACGACTGGCTCATGTTCACGTGGTCGTTGGGGTGCACGAACTTTTTCTCGTCGCTCAACTGCCCGCCGTGCAGCACGTGTGCGCGGTAGGCGATGACCTCGTTCACGTTCATGTTGCTCTGGGTGCCCGAGCCGGTCTGCCAAATCACGAGTGGAAACTGGTCGTCCAGCGCGCCCGACAGCACATCATCGGCCGCCCGCTGAATCAGCGCGGAGCGCTCCGCGTCCAGCACGCCCAGCGCTTCGTTGGTCTGGGCCGCCGCTTTTTTCAGCACGGCAAAAGCGCGGATGATCTCGCGCGGCATCTGCTGCCCGCCGATGGTGAAGTTCTCCAGCGAACGCTGTGTCTGCGCGCCCCAGTACTTGTCGGCCGGGACCTGAACATAACCCATTGTATCTTTCTCGGTGCGGAAATCCATGGCGTAAAGGTTAAAGATTTCGGGCGAAGGGCGATGCGGCTCCGCGCCAATCCTTTGTTAACGTACTATTTGTTATGCTCCGGTAAAAGAGGCTTTGCGCTTCTCCAAAAAGGCCTGCGTGCCCTCGCGGAAATCGGACGTGGTCATCATTTCGCCAAAGGCTTCACTTTCCATCGCATAGCCGGCTCCTACCTCCGGTTTGCTGCGGTACTTGGCGTTGATCAGGTCAATGCAGCGCGCAATCGCCAGGGGTCCCTTGGTGGCTATCGTGCGCAGCATCGCTTCCGCGGCCGCGAGCAATTCCGCCTGGGGAACCACTTTGTTGACCAGACCAATCCGGTGGGCTTCCGCCGCGTCAATCATGTTGCCGGTCAGCAACAGTTCCAGCGCACGGCCCTTGCCCACCAATTCAGCCAGGCGTTGAGTGCCGCCATAGCCGGGAATGGTGCCCAGGTTAACCTCGGGTTGCCCAAAACGGGCGTTCTCCGCCGCAATCCGGATGTGGCAGGCCATCGCCAACTCGCAACCCCCGCCGAGGGCAAAGCCGTTCACGGCAGCGATCACGGGCTTTGGTCCGGCTTCGATGCGGTTCAGGATCCGGTGCCCTTCCTCCGAAAGGCGCTTTCCTTCTTCCGGGCTGAAATGCGCGAATTCTGCGATGTCGGCGCCCGCAGCGAAGGCCTTTTCGCCCGAACCCGTCAGGATAATGCCCGCGATATCGGCCCGCGTTGAAGCATCCTGCATGGCCTGGTCAATCAACCCGAGCAGCTCGCGGTTCAGCGCATTGAGGCTCTGGGGTCGGTTGATGGTCAGCAACAGCACGCCGTCGCGCTCTTCAGTCAGCAAAAGGGGCGGATTCATGGGAAAAAGAGGGAAATGTTAAGCAAAAGGGTCGGTTCGAAGGGCGATTTCCGTTGCCCGGCAGACTGCGCAAAATCAACGTCGCCGGTGCTCCGGAACCGGCCGCAAAGATAGCCCCGGCGGGTGGAATTGCTTTAACTTAGCCCTCGGCGTTTGCGCCCGAAAAGCGTTCCGCCCTGCCCATGGACGATGCTTTCTTTTCCATTTTTCCCCCCCCCCTCTTTTCCCCCCCCCCCCCCGC
>Ga0172372_10006037_pt1 | contig 16652 bp, 15 predicted proteins | sample LakKiv5m_2_FD_114544 | JGI IMG/M metagenome (GOLD analysis project Ga0172372, IMG submission 114544) | Freshwater microbial communities from Kabuno Bay, South-Kivu, Congo - kab_092012_9.5m | ecosystem: Environmental > Aquatic > Freshwater > Lake | place: Democratic Republic of the Congo...
CAGGCTAGACGAGGTGGGGACCCCCATTCGCCGCAGGGCTTCGGCATTGCATGCTTGTTCGTGCTGCTGCTTCATGGGAATGACCCAAAGCTTTTTGCCCAAAAACAAGGCCTCCGCGGGTGCCTCAAATCCCGCCCCACAGAGCACACCTTCGGCATGTTCCAAGTGCTGACAAAAGAGGGCATCTCCTGCGGGATGTACCGTCACTTTCCCGATTTGGCGGGTTTCTTTTTGGCGTTTACTAAAGATGACCCAGGAACGTTGTTCATCCACGCTTTGCAAGAAATTAACAAGCAAGTCATCCCGATAAGCGGGCAAATAAACCAAGAGTTCACCGCTTTGAAGGGTCGGTTGAAGTCTGCGTATCCCTTGTCGAATGACCGGGGTTTGGATAAAATCATCGTAAGGCTCAAAGTGTAGCCCTATGACTTTGGGGCAAGGGGCATAATGCCGGAAGAGTTTTTCGGCAACCCACGCTTCAGGCATCCAACCTTGTCGTGGTGGTCGAGGCGCCTTGTTGGACAAAAACGAGGCCTGATGGCTAAGAGAAACCATACGTTTAAATCCCTTTTGACGAGCTGCCCACGCAGAGACCGGCTCAAAATCATTGATAACCAAATCGTATTGGTCCAAGGGCAAGGAGGTGGCATCGCGCACGAAGGCTACCGGATTTTGAATACCAAAGGTTTGGGACCAGTCGATCCCCCCTTTTTGGCCAAAGACGAAACCGGCGCCGTTAAATCGGTAGCGAACCGGAAAATCCACCGAAACTTGAACATCCCTGCCCGACACCAACAAATCCACTTCACCGCGTTTTTGGAGCGCAGGGAGAATAGCGCCGGCACGGCTAAGGTGGCCGTTGCCCGTTCCCTGAACGGCGTATAGTATTCGAGTTTTGCTCAAGGGGTACTCAAAGGGCTTCTTGCCGATACCGTAGCGAGTGAGAAAATCTCTTCCAACAAGGGGTGGGGTACTGCGTTGGGTACGGTGGTCATGGGCGCCTCCTCTTGGATGGGGAGATGTTGGGGTTGGACTGTTTCCAATTTGGCGGCGTAGCGATGCAAGGTCCATTGCCCCCAATGGTATTCCAAGGCGGTCAAATTCTCGATCCAATCCCCTGAATTGAGGTAGGTGACCGTTGGGGCTTCTTCTCCCGGAGCGGGACTTTTGGAGGATTTCATGGTTTTGATAACCGGTTGGTGAATATGCCCACAAACAACGTAGTCGTAGCCTCTTTCGATGGCTAAGTCAGCGGCTATTTGTTCAAAATCGGAGATAAAACTAACTGCCGTTTTGACGCCGTCCTTGATTCGTTTGGAGAGGCTAATTTTTTCACGACCCAATTTTTCGAGGACCAGATTTACAAAACGATTGAGGACAATGAGAAGGTCGTAACCGTGACCGCCCAACCTTGCCAGCCATTTGGAATACTGCATACTTACATCAAAAACATCGCCATGAAAAAACCAGGCTTTCCGGCCATCGATTTCCAAGACTAATTTATCACGCAGGTACAAATTCCCCATGCGGTAATCGCTGAATTTTCGTAACATTTCGTCGTGATTTCCGGTCAGGTAATAGACCGGGATCCCTTGCTCGGCAAATTTTAACAATTTACGGATAACTTGCATGTGGGAGGCCGGCCAATATCGTTTTTTGAACTGCCAAATGTCCACGATATCTCCGTTCAGGACGACGGTGCCCGGCTGAACTTCGTCCAAATAGCGCAGGAGTTCTTTGCCGTGGCAACCGTAGGTTCCTAGATGGAGATCGGACAAAACCAGCAAGTCAATCGTGCGTTTTTCCATCGTTTTGGGCCTTAATAGGGCCAAAATTCGTTTCCCAATGTAAATAGAACATGAAATTCTGACCTGATAAGGTAATTGTACACTAATTTGGTCGTGTGAATAAGTTCCAAAATTCCCCCGAATGAAGCTCTTTGACCCTTTTGGAAATCCCCTTTTGATTAAGCGGCTGCTATTCGGCGTCTTCGGGTCTTTTTTCTACATAGGGTTGTGCGTAATCAACCGATTACGCATTGAGGGTTCGGACAAATTACGCCAACTCCCTACGCAGAATGTCCTGTTCGTGTCCAATCACCAGACATATTACCGGGATGTCATGGCCATTTTTCATTCCATTTGCGCTGCCAAATGGGGTTACGGTCGGCGTTTATGGGCGCCTTTTTATCTGCTTTGGACTCCTGCCAGATTGTATTACGTAGCTGCTACCGAAACCATGAAAAAGAGCGGGATACTCCCTTGGCTCTTTAGTTTGGCCGGCGCGGTGACCGTCAAGCGGTCTTGGCGCGAAGCAGGTCACGATGTGCAACGCCAAGTGGATGTTTCCGAAGTTGGAAAGATTTACAAAGCATTGGATTTCGGGTGGGTTTTGACGTTCCCTCAAGGAACCACCAAGCCCTATGCCGAAGGACGCAAAGGGGTGGCTCAGATTATCAAAGATCAGCAGCCCATTGTCGTGCCGGTGGTCATCAACGGCTTTCGTCGTGCTTTCAACAAAAAAGGACTGCTTCTCAAAAAAAGGAACGTTGATTTGACAGTGACTTTCAAAGACCCGTTAAATTTGGATTACAGCGCAGGCAAAGACCAAATCATAGCCCAAATTATGGACGCTATCGAACAGAGCGATCGCTATCGCTTCCCCCATTATACGCCTTCCCTAAAGTAAAAAATTCCTCTTTTTCGTGGTTGTGCAGGGTGATGAGGCCCGCACGGGTCAATTGAAGGAGCATACGATGGGCCCGACCCATGGATAAATTAAACATTTTGCGACAATCCTGCAGGCTCATTCGTTGATGACTTCGCAAATAAGCTAACACAGCTTGTTCCCGACTTCCAAATTCCAACAACGGCTCGGTGTCCTCCGTATGATAATTTTGTAACATCTTGATGCTCATCGGAGAGGCGAGTAAACACTGATCTCCGCTCCGCAGATAGACCTCCCAATCCCCTTCATCATTTAGGTTACGAATGGGTTTGTCGGATGCTTCCGGGATTTGAACAACCAAAATCTCTTTCATACCCACTTTGACGGTTTCAAAGTGCAGGGTCAACTCGGGTTGGCAAAAATGCTTCGCAGCACCCAGCAACATTTCGGTTTCATCCGCCGGATGAATGTTACGAAGACTACGGTTGTCTCGAACCCCAACCAGAAGCCGCCCTCCTTCGGCATTGGCAAAGGCTGCTAGCGTGCGGGCAATTTTGCGTGATGAGGTGATGGTTTCCTTAAAATCCTGACGGCGGTTTTCGCCCTCCTCGATCCAACGGTACAACTGCACGGCCGAGATCTCGTGTCCCAGAGGACCAGCACTTGTTGGCTTGGTTGTGGTATTCTTCGCCATGGGGCGTTGAGGATGATTTAAAGGAGGCATTCCGGATCCCAAAACAAACGTTCAAAATCCAAGATACGGTCTTCGACAACCGATATTTTTTCGGCGGCTAGCAGGGCCTCCATGGAGGCAACGGGATCAAAATGGTGCTTTCCGCTCAATTGGCCGTTCCGGTTGACCACTCGATGGGCAGGGACGGAGGGTTGTAGGCCGTGACAGGCGTTGAGGGCATAGCCAACCGTACGCGCACTTCGCCCACTGCCCAAAAATCGGGCTATCGCCCCGTAGGTGGTGACTCGACCTGGAGGCACTTGCCGGACCACATCGTAAACGCGTTCAAAAAAATCCTGATCCATGGCTTGCTCTTGCAAAGTTCAAGGCAAGGGCTTTATGTTTAACCCATGTCTTGGATTTTAGGGAACACCGATCGATTAATGGACGCCCGTTTTGCAGCTGCGGCGGGTGCTGAGCGCTTGCTGCTGCAGGTGCCAGGGGATATGCAGATTTGGAATGAGATCAGCGGATGGGTTGCTGGTCCCGAATTATGGCTCATTGCTAACCTTGCGACGGTTGAACATGGGCCTTCGGGGTTAGGTTCTTACGCGGATTGCACCGGTTGTTTTGTTCGGGATGGGGAAGTATGGGACAAGATTTCGGCAAACCTTGAATGGACCAATTTAACGGGTACTGCTTGGGCCTTGGGCCTGAATCCCGGTGTTTTGCACACGATCCGCCAAAGCGGACAAGAGGGGCGTCATCCTCCGGGCTGGGTTGTTTTGGATTCCCGTGTTCTGGATTCCTGTATTTTGGATTCCGATGATGCCGATTCGATCAAAAAATCCTTGGCTGGAAGTCCAACGGCATGGTATCTGGGGATGGCCTTGGATCAATATCCCTCCAGGCTGGACGATTCCATTTGGGAAAGGTGGCTGGATCAAGGGGAGGAACTTATGGGTTTACCCTGTTCTGGCCTTTGTTTTGAGGGCCAACCCGGACATGATTCGGACTATGTTACGCTACAGGATTACCTTGATACGGTAGGAGGACGATGGTTTTAAGGCCAATGAGCACGAACATAATGAATGGGTAGGCCTTGGGCCATGTACCTTGATTCGTAGGTTGTTAGCACCGAAAGCGTTTGTTGTTCCTGGTCGTTGCGTTGGGCAACTGCATCGGGGTGGTGGACATCGCGTAGGCATCGTTCCAAAACCAGTCCTTCCGCTTCCCAGGCTTCGAGGGTATAGTCAAACAAAGGGGTGTTATCTGTTTTGAGATGCACCTTGCCTCCTATTTGTAACACATTGCGGTATCTTTTGAGAAAGGCCGGGCTGGTCAGCCTCTTTTTTTCGCGACTTTCTCTAGGCTGGGGATCCGGAAAGGTGATCCAGAGCTCAGATAGTTCACCCTGGCCAAAGTACATTTCTAAATCCTCCAATCGGGTCCTCAAAAACCCGGCGTTCTGGATTCCATGGGCTTCGATCTGCTTGGCTCCGTGCCACATTCGGGCGCCTTTGATATCGGCCCCTAACCAAAGGCTCTCCCTAAGTTGGAGGGCCATACCAACCGTCCACAGCCCGGTTCCGCAACCCACTTCCAGGAGGAGCGGAGGCTGGGAGATCGGTGTGGGTTGGGGGTCCACTTGGTGAGGGTCCAAGAGCCGTTGCCTCCAGGTCCCTGCCGCGTTTTGGGGATGCTCCCATACCCGGGGCATCTGTGCCATTTCGGCAAAATGCAAGAGCTTTCGTCTAGACAACGAAAATCAATTGGAGGGTCTGGGCTGCAGCGCCCGTTGATACAGACGAATCGTATTTTCTAAACCCAAATACAGGGCATCGGCGACCAAAGCATGACCGATGGATACCTCGTGGAGAAGGGGTAGTTGCTCATGCAGGAACGATAGATTATTCAAGTTGAGATCGTGTCCCGCATGAACCATCAGTCCGCGGTCCAAAGCGACCTGGTAGGTTTTGCGGTACGGTGTAATGCACGGTATCGGATCAGCCCCGGAATCAAAAGCCTTTGCAAAATCTTCGGTGTACAACTCAACGGCATCAACGCCCAGGTCAGCCGCTTGTTCGGCCCGAAGAGGATCCGGATCGACGAACAAAGAAACCCGTATGCCCGCGTTACGAAGGGTTTGGATCAGAGGTTTTAACGCAGGCCCATCTTGGTCCAAATCCCAACCGTGATCCGAAGTTCGTTGGGATGGGTGATCAGGAACCAGGGTGGCCTGGGCGGGGTTGACTTCCAGGACCAAAGCCATAAAGGAAGGTTCCAACGGGTTGCCTTCGATATTCAGTTCGGTACGGATGGAACGACGAAGACCACGTACATCATCCGGCCTGATATGCCGGGCATCGGGCCTGGGGTGAACGGTAATTCCATTGGCACCAAACCGCTCACAGTCCAAGGCGAACTGTACTGGGTCTGGTACGCCATGATCCCTGCTGTTACGTAGCAGGGCAATTTTGTTCACATTGACGCTAAGCCGGGTCAAAGCGAAAAGCTCTCACCGCAGGCGCAGGATCGGGCGGCGTTGGGATTATTAAAATGAAAACCTTTGCCGTTAAGCCCGTCACTAAAGTCCAATTCGGTACCCACCAGGTAAACCAAACTTTTTTTGTCGCAAAGCAGGCGCACCCCGTGGTCTTCGAAGCGCTGGTCTTCGGGTCGTGCTTCGGCTTCAAAATCCATACGATAACTTAGACCGGAGCATCCACCGCTAAGGACCGAAATCCGAAGGTAGGATTTACCGGCTTGTTCGGGGTCCTGGAGCAGGCTTCGAACTTTGTCGGCGGCTTTGGGAGAAACTTGTATCATAGTTTAGGCAAAATTAGCCTCTTCCAGCGATTTCCTGACGGGGTGCCGTTGTTATTTTGGGGACAAGAAACATCATGACTCCTTCCTTGGACCCTAAGCCTAAATCCGAATCCTCGGGGGACTCCCCTCATTTTCCTGCCGATCTAACCCGAATCGAGCACTTGGGGATTGCTGTACGTTCCTTGGCCGAGTCCGAACCGCTGTATACCCGTCTTTTGGGAACTCCGCCCTACAAAAGCGAGTTCATCGAGCGCGAAGGGGTTCAGACCCTCTTTTACCAGGTGGGCCCCAACAAAATTGAATTGCTCGAAAGTCACCGTCCGGATTCCCCTATCGCCCGATTTTTGGAGTCCAAAGGCGAAGGCCTACATCATGTGGCCTATGCGGTCGAGGATATCCTGGCCACCATGCAGCGACTCCGTGATTTGGGTTTTAGGCTCTTATCCGAGGAACCTCTCCCCGGGGCTGATCGGCAATGGGTCTGCTTTGTGCATCCCCGCAGTGCTGGGGGGGTCCTGGTGGAGCTGTGTCAACCCATGCCGGCTCTACCCTAGGCAGGCAGAATTCCGAGTTGCTTTCCGACCTTACCAAAAGCATGAAGCATGTGCTCCAGCTGGGAACGGGTATGGGCAGCCGATAGTTGAACCCTAATTCGGGCTTGCCCCTGGGCCACCACCGGATAAAAGAAACCGATCACGTAGACACCTTCGTCGAGCAAGGCATCGGCCATGCGTTGGCTCAGTGCAGCATCGTACAACATAATTGGAACGATGGCTGAGCCCCCATCTTTGTAATCAAAGCCAAGGGATCGGATGCCTTCTTTGAAGAAGCGCACGTTTTCGGCTAACTTTTGGGGCAGTTCGTTGCTTTGTTCCAACATCCGAAAAACTTCCAGCGAGGCTCCTACGATAGCAGGGGCCAACGAATTGCTGAACAGGTAAGGACGGGATCGCTGACGCAACATGGCAATGATTTCGGCACGTCCGGTGGTATATCCGCCCATGGCTCCTCCAAGGGCTTTGCCCAGGGTACCGGTCACCAGGTCTATTTGCCCGTGCACACCACACAACTCGGGAGTGCCACGGCCATTGGCGCCCAGAAATCCTGCGGCATGGCATTCATCCACCATGGTTAATGCGCCGTAGTTTCGGGCCAAGGCCACAATTTGATCCAGTTGGGCGACATACCCGTCCATGCTGAATACGCCATCCGTAACAATGAGTACGGTTTCGTGGCCGGCTTCTTGGCATTCCTTAAGACAACGTTCCAAATCCGCCATGTCGTTGTTGGCGTAACGGTATCGGGCTGCTTTGCAAAGTCGTACCCCATCGATGATGGAAGCATGGTTTAGTGAATCGCTGATGATGGCGTCTTTTTCGCCCAGAAGGGGCTCAAATACACCACCGTTGGCATCAAATGCAGCCGCATAAAGGATGCTGTCCTCGGTACCGTAAAAATTCGCAATGGCAGCCTCCAACTCTTTGTGAATACGCTGGGTTCCGCAGATAAAGCGAACAGAACTCATCCCAAAACCGTACTCATCCAAGGCGCGGTGGGCAGCAGCCACCACGGCAGGATGACTGGACAAACCCAAGTAGTTGTTTGCACAGCCGTTGATGACGACCCGGCCATCATCCAAGGTGATTTCAGCGTCTTGGGGGGAAACCAAAATGCGTTCCTTTTTGTAGAGGCCTTGATCGCGTAGATCTTGGAGTTCTTTTTGGAGTTTGGGCCCTAAGCCCAGGTGGTACGGTTGCATCATCTTTTATTGTAACAATTTCCAAATTTCATCCTTGAGCTCGGGTATGCCCTCGCCAGTCACCGAGGAGATAAACATCGTGGGGACACCTTCCGGCAATTCACGCGATAGGCCTTGCCGCAATTCAGCGTCTGCCAAATCAGCCTTGCTGATCGCAAGAAACCTCCTTTTGCTTAGTAATTCGGGGTTGTATGCTTCCAATTCATGAACCAGAATGCGGTATTGTTCGAGGATAGAGTCGGCATCTGCGGCGATGACAAACAACAAAATAGAATTACGCTCGATATGCCTCAAAAAACGATGCCCCAAACCTCGACCGGCATGGGCTCCTTCGATGAGTCCCGGAATATCGGCCATCACAAAGGAACGAAAGTCGCGGTAGGGGACGATTCCCAAATTGGGCACCAGGGTCGTAAAGGGATAGTCTGCAATTTCGGGTTTGGCGGCCGAAACGGACGCTAGGAGGGTGCTTTTGCCGGCGTTTGGAAACCCTACCAGACCGACGTCGGCCAATAGTTTGAGTTCCAGGATACGCCAAGCTTCCTGGCCGGGTTCACCGGGTTGGGCAAAGCGAGGGGTTTGTCTTGTGGCGCTTTTGAAATGATGGTTACCCTGGCCACCGCGGCCGCCATGGAGGAGGATCGCCTCTTCGCCGTCGTTGGTAATCTCCAGGATTTTTTGTCCGGTTTCTGCATCGCGGGCTACGGTTCCCAGCGGGACTTCGAGGATTACATCGTTACCCTGCGCCCCTGTTTTGAGACCGGAGGATCCGCTCACCCCGGCATCTGCCATGACGTGTTTGCGGTATTTCAGGTGCAGAAGGGTCCATAATTGGGCATTGCCGCGCAGAACAATATGACCGCCGCGGCCCCCGTCTCCTCCATCCGGACCGCCTTTGGCGGTGTGTTTGTCCCGATGGAAGTGGACAGAGCCTGCCCCACCGTTGCCGGAGCGGCAACAGATTTTGACATAATCAATGAAATTACTTTCGGCCATGGACGATTAAGGCGACTTTAGCGCCCTACGGCCTCCCGAATCCGAGTATAGATTTCTTGGATGCTTCCTGTTCCGTCCACTTCCTTCCATTTGTTTTGATGCGCATAGTATTGAGCAACCGGGGCGGTTTTGGCAAGGTATTCCTCGATGCGTTGAGCAATGATTGCCTCGTTTTGGTCGTCTGCACGACCAGAATCTTGGCCTCTCAAGAGGAGTCGTTGAACCAATTCGGGCTGTGGAACGACCATCGAAACCATGCAATGGATGCTTTGACCCAACCCCTCCAACAAAAGGTCCAAGGCCTCGGCCTGGGCCAAGGTTCTGGGGAACCCATCAAAAATAAAGCCCTTGGAATCGGGGTTCTCTTCCAAGCGATGACGAATCATACCGATAACGACCGTGTCCGGAACCAGTAATCCAGCGTTCATGAGCCCTTGGGCCTCGAGACCCAGAGGGGTACCCGCGGCAATTTGGGCTCGCAATAAATCCCCGGTTGAGAGGTGAATAAGGCCCAAATCCCGAATCAAATTTTGGGATTGGGTCCCCTTGCCGGCACCGGGGGGGCCAAAGAGAACAATGTTGAGCTTCATGGGCCAAAAGTACGAAACAAGGGAGGGGGGCAGGGCCTGTTTCCTCCCCTCTGCCCCCTAATTTTGCGGCCTATGAATCCAACCTTTCATACCGCCCCCGAAGACGCCTTTGTGCGTCGCCATATCGGCATTCATCAGCAGGCTTTGCAGCGTATGCTCCAAACCGTTGGCGCTACGGATTTGGAGGCCTTGGTGGCCGAAACCGTCCCGGCCGGAATTCGAAGCGAAAGGCCGATGAATCTGCCTACTCCATTGACCGAGCAGGAACTACTTACCGAATTGGCCCGCATCGGGGACAAAAACAAGGTTTTTCGCAGTTACATCGGTTCGGGATACTACGGCACCTTGACACCGGGGGTCATTCAGCGCAATATTTTGGAAAACCCGGGCTGGTATACCCAATACACGCCTTACCAAGCAGAAATTGCTCAAGGACGATTGGAGGCGCTGTTGAATTTTCAGACCATGGTCTGCGATCTTACCGGGATGGAAATCGCCAACGCGTCCTTGTTGGATGAATCCACCGCAGCCGCAGAAGCGATGCTGATGCTTTTTGCGAACCGCAAAAACACCGAACACCGCAAAATTTTTGTTTCACACAAGTGCTTTCCTCAAACCAAGGCGGTCTTGGCAACAAGAGCAGAACCACTTGGAATAGAGGTTGTTATAGGTAGGATAGACGATTTGAATTTCAACGAAGGGTATTTTGCTTGCCTGTTTCAATACCCGGACGGTTATGGACGGGTTAGGGATTATGCCCCATTTTGTCAACGGGCCCAAGAGGCCGGTGTTGCCACCGCGGTTGTGGCGGATATCATGGCTTTGGTGCTTCTGCCATCGCCTGGATCTTGGGGAGCGGATGTGGTGGTGGGTTCGGCTCAACGTTTTGGGGTGCCGATGGGGTATGGTGGACCGCATGCGGCGTTTTTTGCCACCAAGGATGCCTACAAACGGCATTTGCCCGGCCGGTTGATTGGCGTTAGTGTCGATGCCGAAGGCAAAACCGCCTACCGAATGGCGCTTCAAACCCGTGAGCAACACATCCGCCGCGAAAAAGCAACGTCTAATATTTGTACTGCCCAGGTTCTTTTGGCCATTATGGCCTCCATGTACGCTGTTTACCACGGCCCGGCAGGCCTCAAGGCTATCGCCATGCGAATTCACCGACGGGCAAGGGTTTTGGATGCGGCCTTAAAGGCTTTGGGCTTTGATCAAATCAACGACCTGTATTTTGATACCCTGGTATGCACCTTGGATAAGGAGTCGATCGAAAAAATTCGAGTAATTGCCGAATCCAAGGCCATGAATTTTAACTTTTTGGTGGAGGGACAGGTTGGAGTTTCGGTGGACGAGACGACCTCCCTACACGATTTATCCCAAATAGTTTCGGTTTTTGGAGCTATCACCAACGGACTGCAGGTGGATGTGACGGAGCTCGACGCTCAAGTGGACTCCGATTTTTTGCCATCGCGCGCCGATGATATATTGACCCATCCTGTTTTTGGTCGATATCACAGCGAGCACGAAATCTTGCGTTATATCAAAAGATTAGAAAGCAAAGATTTGTCCCTTTGTCATTCCATGATACCCTTGGGATCTTGTACCATGAAGCTAAATTCATCTACCGAGATGATGCCTATAACATGGTCTTCTTTTGCGCATATTCATCCCTTAGCCCCGATCAATCAAGCCCTTGGTTATCAGCAAATATTTACTGAACTTCGACAGTACCTGCGGGAGGTCACTGGTTTCGCTGACGTGAGTTTACAGCCTAATTCCGGGGCTCAAGGCGAATACACGGGGTTAATGGTTATCCGTGCCTACCACCGATCGCGCGGTGATTACCATCGTAACATTGCGTTAATTCCCTCTTCGGCACATGGAACCAATCCCGCATCGGCGGTGATGGCCGGAATGCAGGTGGTCGTTGTTGCCTGCGATGCGCAGGGTAACGTCGATGTGGAGGACCTACGTCAAAAAGCCCAAGCACATCGTACTGCTTTGTCCTGCCTTATGGTAACCTACCCGAGCACCCACGGAGTGTTTGAGGATAGGATACGGGAAATTTGTTCGATTATTCACGAACACGGTGGGCAGGTTTACATGGATGGTGCCAACATGAATGCACAGGTTGGTCTGACATCACCCGCCTTGATTGGTGCGGATGTTTGCCACCTCAATCTACACAAAACCTTTTGTATCCCCCACGGTGGTGGTGGTCCTGGGATGGGGCCTATTGGGGTTGCTGAGCAATTGGTCCCGTTTTTGCCTGGTCATCCGGTGATTGAATGCGCTGGACCTGAAGGCATTGGTCCGGTTTCGGCCGCCCCTTGGGGAAGCGCTAGTATATTGTTAATATCCTACGCCTACATTCGTATGATGGGGGCCCAGGGTTTGACGGAGGCCACTCGTTACGCTATTTTGAATGCCAATTACATCAAAAACCGCTTGGAGGGAGCCTACGGGGTGCTTTATACCAATGCCAACAACCGATGTGCCCACGAGATGATTTTGGATTTGCGACCTTTCAAAACCAGCGCTGGGGTTGAGGTGGAAGATGTCGCCAAGAGGCTGATGGATTACGGTTACCACGCTCCAACCGTGTCATTTCCGGTGGCGGGAACCATGATGGTGGAACCCACCGAGTCCGAAAGTTTGGAAGAATTGGATCGGTTTTGTGAAGCCATGCTGTCTATCCGCAAGGAAATTGCGGCGATCGAAAACGGTGCAGCAGACCGACAAAACAACCTACTCAAGAATGCACCCCATACCGCCCGTGTTTTGGTTGCACCGGATTGGAAGCGCCCTTACAGTCGTCAGGAGGCCGTTTTTCCTGCCCCTTGGTCTGAGCAAAACAAATTTTGGCCATCGGTAGCCCGGGTGGATAACACCTACGGTGATCGCAATTTGGTTTGCGCTTGCCCTCCTCTAGAGTCCTACGTGGTTTGAGGTTAATCGAGGCAGCCCCCCTTCCGTTAAAGGCATTTTAACGGCAAAAATGCCCTTAGATGGGCCCTTAATGCGTAACTTTGTTATATCCATGGGCATGGTCTCATGGCTTTAAAAACCTAATTATGCATCAAAACCGAACTTTTTTGCCAACGGCTTTAGTCCTTTTGATAGGCTTGTTCACCTTCGAAGGGGTTTTGGCCCAAAACCAGCGTTCTGTTCAGCCTCGATCGTACCCCGGCAAGCAAGCCAACGAAGAACTAAACCGGCCTTCGAATACCACGACATCCGGCTGGGGTACCGAAAGCACAACGACCTTGTGGACCTTTGATTTCAGCAGTTCAACTGGATTAAGTACGGGAGATGATGCCAATGGTGGGGCTCGTTGGAAGGTGGTTTCTGCTTTGGAGCCCAACTTGACATCCCAAAACTTTGGTCCAACATTCAATTCCACCTCCGGGGGGGCTTTTGCTCTCATCAATTCCGATTCCTTTCCGGCAGATACCCAGGATGATTACCTCATTCTCAAAGTAGGTGCTAGCCTGGTGGGCCAAAGCGGGGTTCAGTTAAGTTTCCGGCACTATTTCCGACGTTTTGCCGAAGATCATGTTGTTGAAGTCAGCAACGACTCGTTGTCTTGGGTTTCGTTTTACAGCTCCTCTACGTTGATACCACGAAATACCACCATCAACAATTCCACCTTGACCCGTTTGAATATTTCTTCGGTTGCGGCCAATCAACCCCAAATTTGGATAAGATTCCGGTATGTGGGGGCTTGGGATTGGTTTTGGGCTTTGGATGACGTGGAAATTGCCAATCTTCCTCCCAATGATTTGGTTTTAGAGGATTGGGATATTAGCCCCAAAGCTGGACTTTGTTTCAATGCCCAAATGGCGCGCGCTCATTTGCAGGATTCCCTCATTTTTTCGGGTGCCGTCCACAATTTTGGGGTGAACACGCAGCCCAATGTCCGGGTGAATGCCAGGGCTTTCCAAGGGGCCTCCGCTTTGTACAATACCAATTCACCAGCGGTCGTTGGGATGTCTTCCAATAACCGCGATACCCTGGAGGCTAGACCTTATTTGGCTATGGCTAATCGCCCGGTAGGAACCTATACCCTGCGTATCGAAACTTTATCCGATTCAACCGATGGGTCACCCTCCAACAATGTGGATACCACCATGTTGTTGGTTACCGAAGATCGAATTTCTCCATTTTATCCGGCTTCAACCAGCCTGGGTACGTTGGGTACGTCCAGCTTTTCGGGCGAAGAAGACGGGGTCATCGTAACATCCCTTATTAATTTGAGTGCTCAGGATACCGTAACCGGAATCCGGGTCTATTTGCGGTCGAACACCGTTCCTGGGGGCCTCATTGCCGTGAGCATGCGTGATACCGACGGCATTGAAGGATCTCCAGCCATTGAGTTTCCTGTTTTGGTTGAATCGGATTTGACAACGGTTACAGCGGCTGATGTAACGCGTGGTTATATGGACATCCCCATTCCCGCGATTTTGGCCGGAGTACCGCAGGAAAGAATCCTACCTGCAGGACCTTATTACGCCGCGGCTCAGTTGTTTTCCAATTCGGCTGCCAATCATATTCGAATTCCTGATGATTTGAGTAACGAGGCCTTTATGCCCTGGTATGCTTCTATGGTGTATTTGCCAACCGATGGAAGTTGGTATTCCAATGGAATTGCGATGGGCGTTGCGGCATTGTTTTCTTCAACGACTTCGCTCCAGGAAATGGGCACCAACAAGAATTCGGCTATGGCGTATCCCAATCCCTTTCAGAATGAGTTTCATTGGAAGTTGCGCCTGGAGTACCCCGCCCAGGTTCAATCGTTTTGCTACGATATGCAAGGACGTTGTGTTGTGCAAGGCCCCATCATCGCAGCAGATTCCGGCAACTTGGATTATATAACCCCAACTGAACAAATTCCGAACGGTCTGTATCGGGTAGAAATACGAGCTGGGCAACAACGCCTAGGCTCACGTCTCCTCGTCAAAAATTCTCGTTAACCTAGTCAAGCTCTTTTGAAGTCTTTTTCTTTCAACTCGTAATCCCTTAATCCATGAAAAATCTTCGCTCAATGTTTTTTTGGTCCATGATGTTGGTGGCTCCTGCTACCTCATGGGCACAGTCCAGACTTAGCTCCCATCCCTTGCCTTCGCTGCGCCAATCGGCTGCAATGGAAGTAGGAGGAACCGCCTCCGCCATCAGCGGTACCGCAGGTTCTTCGGGAGCAACCTTTCAGACCGAGGCCATTAATATTTGGTCGGAGAATTTTGGCTCCAATCCCAACAGCCGCGGTTGGATGAATTATGGGTTTCGTGGAATCAATACCGGCAATACTCCCGATACCAACGGGGTTTGGGAATACCGTGGAACGTCCACCCTTCCTGCAAGTGGAACGGGATCACGTGGTGCCTATGCTGCCGGTACAACGGCTATTCAATCCCCAACCCGTGTTAATGGATTCATGATTTTTGACTCGGATTGGTTGGACAACAACGGTTCGCCAACCGGTACGGGAGTTCTTGGGTCCCCACATCGGGGTATGTTGATTAGCCCTGCGATTGATCTAAGTTCACACGATTTCGTAAACTTATCTTTTTATCAGTATTATCGTCGCTTTGGTGGCCCAGGGGGATCGCAGAGCGCAACGGCAACGTACTTGCTTTTTTCGGTCGATAACGGCACAACCTGGTCCGATACCTTGGCCTTGAACAGCAGCATTGCGGTTAACTCATCCACCTCCAGCAGCACGATGACCAGGATTAATGTTTCTCCGTATATCGGTGGTCAGGACAGTGTCAAAATCGCTTTTTTGTTTAACGGAGACTATTATTTCTGGATGGTCGATGATATTGCCATCGAGCAGGCACCTCGTGTAGATATGGCCATTACCAACACCGCATTTTTGCCGGATACCGCTGCAGGTCGAAGCATCGAATACGGCATGGTACCCAATGCCAACAAGACTCCCTTGATTTTTCAGGCCCGTGTTGCCAATATTGGATCCACGGTTCGCAACAATGTTCAACTTTTGGTTTCGGTGATTGATACAACCGTTCCCGGAACTCCACTGTTTACCGGAACATCAGCTATTTTGCCCTCTTTGGATCCGTTTACCGATACGTTGATGAGTATATCGACGTCTTATACCCCGAACCTCCTCAAATTCACTCGGGTTAATTATAGTTTGACTTTTGATTCCACCACCATGGACTCCACGGCCAACAACACGGCATCACGCCAATTCGAATTGACGGATACCATGTTGGCCTTGAATGTGAGTTTTCCAGCAACCCAATTGACCTTCGGTACGAGGAACTTTGTAGGTAATCCCCCGGTTTACGACATCAAAATCGCTAACATTTCTCAGTTGGTTAGCACCGATACGGTGACTTCCGCAACCGCCAGGTTGGTGAATACGGGTACTTCAACATCCCAAGCGGGTGGTCTTTTGTATTTCACGTTGGAAACGGGGGATGCGACTACCGGCTTGCCCGGCGGAACGGCTTCGGTTGTCCTAGAAACGGATTTGTATACGTTAACTGCGTCGGATATATCCAGAGGACGAGTAACTGTGCCATTTCCTGCAACGTTGGGAGGTAGTCCCCAAGAGCGTATCGTCGCACCGGGAGAGTACTGGTTGGTTGCTCATTTGTTCTCCAACAATGGTTCCAATCATATCAGCTTAATCGATGACCAAACGGTGACGATGCCTTGGTTTGCCACTGTTTTGTTCAGGAGCACCGATTGGTTTAATAACGGGAATGCCGCCCGCATGTCCCTCAATTTTGGTCGTGTTGCTACCGGGACTCAAGTGGTTCCGCAGGAAATGTTGGCCGCTGTGGCTTACCCCAACCCAGGCTCGGATATTTTGAACATCAAGGTCAATGCGGCTCGTGATTTGGGCAAGACCCGATTGGTTATGACCGATTTAACGGGCCGTGTTGTTTTGGAAGAACGTTTGAACTGGATTGGCCAGGGTGGTCGTCATCTTTTGGATATCGCCAACCTACCGAACGGTACCTATTCGTTGGAGATCCAAACCGAAGCCGGTTTGGCCCGCCAACGCATTATGATTCAACACTAATTCCCCCAGTGAACCAAAGAAACCGCCTCCATGCCGGGGGCGGTTTTTTTGTACATTCATGTTTCCAAAACTTGAACCCAG
>Ga0172372_10006040_pt1 | contig 16649 bp, 15 predicted proteins | sample LakKiv5m_2_FD_114544 | JGI IMG/M metagenome (GOLD analysis project Ga0172372, IMG submission 114544) | Freshwater microbial communities from Kabuno Bay, South-Kivu, Congo - kab_092012_9.5m | ecosystem: Environmental > Aquatic > Freshwater > Lake | place: Democratic Republic of the Congo...
CAAAAATAATTTGCTGACTTCCAGCAGCACCCGGATAATGCAACTTCGTATACAACAATATACCTCCAGCCAGAGATTTAGCATCACCCACGGTAGACACTCGCAACGGAATCTTTTGACCTACACCCGCATAAGCTGGTAATTTGCCAGATACATTGACCAAGGCCACATTTTTAGTATCAAAGTTAAGCGCAGGCACGTCTAAATCAGAGTTGTGCAACCATGCCTGTAACATACTGTCTTTTAAAGCATTCTTTTTATCTCCAGTTCCATTCAAGCCAACCACTAGGCCCTGACCAGAAATCTCGTTCTCCTGCTCACCTTCTATTGTCACCAAATCTTTAACGGTCAGAGCAAACAAATTGAAATAGGCCATGTTTATAAACACAACCATCAATGCTGCCTTTAAGCCTTTTATTTTTTTTACACGAGATGTCATCATAGCCAAGTTATCCTAGCGAAACTTTCGCAAGTGAAACCTAAAATAATTTAAATTTATCTAGCAATTTCCCAATGAATCCACGCTTCTGATTATCTGCCAAAGGGCCTTCAAAATCAGTTTTAACTTGCAAATCCAAAATGCTTTCCGAATCCACCACATCCGTAACTTGATTGATGTATTTTGGATTGACACGACCACCAATTCTCACCGTAGCTAATGTGGAGTCCGAACTAATGGTTCTAGCTCCTTCAATCACCAAATCACCCTGCGGTAGAATTTCAATGATTTCACAAGGAACATTCAGTCTGACTTTGGAGCCATCGGTCTTTTTACCGTTGGCTTTAACTTCTGACTGAGACTCCAATTCAACTTTTGGCAAACTCGGTTTAGCCGCTCCTCCAAAATTGTCAATAAAACTTTTAAACTCTGTACCCCAACTGTTATCCCGTTTATAGTCCTGTTTCTTACTAAATTCAATCGTATCATCCACACTCACGTTCACCATGATCGTATCGTGGACGCGGTAGTCATAAGTAGGACGTTCTCGTTTGGCTTTCTTGAATTGCGAGCTTGGAGACGACCCCTGCTTTGACAAAACTTGCGGGTCTAAGAGAGAATCTGCATTCAGCCCCCCACAAATTATTACTAAACATAAAACTTGACTCAATTTCATTTATGGACCTTGCACCAAAACCGTCTGTTCATCTAAAATTTTCGCCGAAATACTCTCATTTTGCCTACGAACCTCTATTGTCTCCCCCAGATTGCCGTCTTCAAGTGCTTTGGCTATTCCAGAAATTTCAACTCCATGCGATTTGATGATTAGCCTAACCGCATCACCCCTCTTAATCAATGGAGGACGAGAGATATACCTAGGTTTTATCGGGGTTCCTTTACTTAAATTTCGCTCCAATTCATATCCTAGCACCTCATCAAACTCACGAAACGCATCTTGATTATTTTCAGTCAGAGGCTGCTTTTCTAACATATCTGCGCGCAAAACAGTTCCCCTGCTGAGAGCGTCTTTAACCACAACAACTCTATCGGGCAACACCAGCTTGGGAACTTTTGCCTTTTCAGCAAGATAAACTTCCTTTTCCACAGCTCTGACTAAAACAAAATCTAACCCAGATTTTGTTTTAGGATCAAGAGTCAAATAACCGAATCGATTGAGGCGTTTCTGTATATAAGTTAGGTGAAGCTTGATTTCTTCACCCAATTTAATTTGTCCTAGAAATATCGTCTCAAAACGATCAGCACTATCCTCTAATACCAAGTCTGATAAGCGAACAAAACCCTCGGCAAGCCGAACCTCTGACTTTAGCAAGAGGGATGCCGCCTCAATGTGTCCCCAAGCAAGTATTAAAATGATGAATCCAGCTAGGGATTTAATCACTTCAATTATCTTTTAAGATCGTTTGCTAATCTCAACATCTCATCAGCGGTTTGAATGCTTTTGGAATTCATTTCATAAGCACGCTGAGCTTCAATCAAACGCACCACTTCCTCAACCGACTTTACGTTTGAAATCTCCAAAGTTCCGCCGCGCAAGTTTCCACGACCATCCTCGCCAGGAATGCCCGTAATCGGCGCACCGGAAGCGATCGTTTCTTCAAAAATATTTTCACCACGCGCTGACAAACCCGCATTGTTCGGAAAGCTGACCGTTTCAATTTGTCCAGATTCAATTTGATTTCCGTCAATGTCTCGCACTGTGATGATGCCATCACGGGCAACATTGATTTCACTGGCACCTTCTGCAATCGTGATAGCTGGCTCTAAGCGATAACCGCTTTGATTCACGATCTCTCGGTTGGCATTCAATGTAAAAGAACCGTCACGTGTATATCCAATTTCTCCAGCACCCAGATCTATCTGAAAGAAACCATCTCCCATAATGGCTATATCCAATGGTTGATCCGTCAATTGAAGTTCGCCTTGAGTGAACACCCTGCGAGTGGATACATTGGTGACACCATGACCAACTTCTACTCCAGTTGGATTATCAAATTCCTGATTGATCGCCGAACCAGCTGATTTAATTTTTTGGTACAACAAATCTTGAAACAAAGCCTGAGATTTCTTAAATGACGTGGTGTTCACGTTTGCAATATTGTTGGCAATAACATCCACATTGCGCTGTTGCGCCTCCATGCCTGTTGCGCCGGTCCATAGTGATCTAATCATGATATATCCTCATCTTTAATTTACGTTGCTATTTGACTAATAGCTTTACCAAGAGTTTCATCTTGAAGACTGATCATGCGCGCATTAGCTTCATACGCACGATGGGCTTCGATCAAAGAGGTCATTTCTCTCACGGCAGAAACCGACGAGGCTTCCAAGTGACCTCCCACAAATTTCGTATCGACAGCTATTTCATCTGTCACCGGTTCCAAACTTTCAAACATGTTTTCACCTATCTTATGTAACGCATCTAGTTTAGATGGCATAAACACACCTATTTGAGCAACCGGAGCGTCATTTACAAGCACTCTTCCAATGGTGTCAAATTCAACTTTACCCTCATCCAGCTGAATCGGTTCGCCGTCATCGGACATGAGTCGGAATCCATTTTGAAGCACTAAAAAACCTTGCAAATCCTTAGTAAAAGCTCCATCTCTCGTGTAATAACTATTGACGCCATCGGTCACCTTAAAAAAACCTGAACCATGCAATGCAAGGTCCAAAGGATTGCCTGTCGGAGTTAAATTGCCCTGCGTGTGAATACTGTGAGAGCGGTCAGCTTCAACGGCTCCGCCAATCGCCAATAACTCCCTTCTGGTGCTAGCATTCAAAGAGCCATTTAAACGTTGCACTTCAGGATCACGCTGGCGCAAAGCCAAAAAATCACGTTTAAAACCTTGAGTGCTGCTATTGGCCAAATTGTTTGAAATCACATCGGACCTCATGCCCTGAGTGAGCATGCCATTTGCCGATAAGTACAGTCCGTAAATCAAAAGCTCATGCCTTAATTAGATGATTTTTCTGGGATTCTAAAGGTGAACCTCAAAAGAAAAGTCGAATTCCTCAGACTTTTAAAACAGCACCCTAATAGCGCTGTGAACGCTTTTCTCTAGGCGCCTTCCTTACAGGTAAAAGTTCGTCCATAAGACTTTGATCAAAACTCTTGCCCTCATCCATCGACGTGCTAATCATCAACTTCGCCTGTTCATATTTCCCGTCGGTGCTGAGTTTTAAACACTCCATTGCCTTCAATTTATCTTGATCAGCTAGAGCGATCAATGCTTTAGCTATCCAATAACGATCGAGCTCTTCACCCTTGATGCTCTCTAAATGAACCATCAGCTGCTTTGCTCTTTTAACACTATAAGCTGGACTTACAACAGGAGCAAGCAATGAACTGAAGATATACTCCACAATGATGTCTTTTGAATTAGGTGAAGCTTTGAATGCTAAACTAAAACAACTTTCACAATCGTCGTATTGTTGGTTCTCAAAAGCCAACAAAGCTTGTCTTTGCAACTCCCGCGACTTCTTTAAGACATCGTACTCAACAACAGGCTCTCCAAGCTCCGTGATTGTGAATCGTGTAGCGTTTATGACTTCGTCGCCCAGTTGACGACGTTCACGCGCATGCACCGACAAAGTTAATAATATCACTAAAACAAAAGTGGCTTTCAAAATGGATGGATCAAATTATTAAGTTCAGATTGTAAAACATCTCGAAGTTCTGTCGGAAGGTACCATTTATCTAAATGCAATTGAAGCTGTTCCAAAACTTCGAGCGCCGTGTTGTAATGCAATATCTTATTGACCAACTTTTCAAAAAACTTCATATGCACTTGAGCCATCAACTCATGGTGACGAGCTATAGCTTGACGATCCATGCTCAAATTGCGAAAGCCTAAGCCCAACAAAATTAAAGATCCCCACATTTCACCTGCCATTTCACCACAAATACTCACGGGTCTATCAGACTCATGACAAGCTAAGGAAATGCCTTTAAGCGTCATCAAAAAAGTCGGATGACACCACTGATAAAGATGCTGGACTAGCGAATTTGTTCGGTCTGACGCGACATAGTACTGCAATAAGTCATTGGTTCCAACGCAAAAAAAGTCCACCATCGAGGCCAACTTGGGAATGAGATTTATCGAGGAGGGCACTTCAATCATCACCCCTATCGGAGGACGCTTGATCGACAAGCCTTCCCTGCGTAAATCGCGCAATACTTTGATAATATGGTCGCGGATACGACTCACTTCTTCATACACGGTCACCATAGGGATCAATATTCTCAAATTTCCACCCGTGGCATGCTGCGCTTTAAGCATCGCCCTTAACTGAGTAAAAATAACTTCAGAATTTTTTAATAGAAATCGAATAGATCTAGCTCCAAGCACAGGGTTCTCTTCGCGCACAAAATGAAGACAAGGCGGCTGCTTGTCTGCGCCAGCATCCAATATCCTCAATGTCGTTGGGCGTTCACCAGCGGCCCTCAATATCTTGGTGTAATTTTCAGTCAATTGAGCTTCTGTTGGAAGTTTCGAAGAAGTGAAAAATTGAAATTCAGTTCGAAACAATCCAATTTCAGGAATCCATGTTGGTAAATTTTCGACATCTTTTTGAAAACCTCCATTCATAGCCAGAATCAATTCTTCACCACTTTTAGTTTCACAATGAGCTTGAAGATGACTGTAATTTGCTTCATCATTGGTATGGTGAGAGCGAGTGTACTCATCGACCCAAATTTTAGATGGATTTGGCACAATTAGTCCCAATTCACCATCGACAAATAATTCTCCAACTTCAAATATACTCATCAACTGATCACGCGTGATGATCACCGTTGGTATGCCCATACTCTTAGCCAGAATGATATTATGGCTGTATAAATTCTCTTCGACCAACACCAAAGCGCCAAGCTTTTTTGGTCCCTCTTCTATCAACACCGTCGGCGGCATCCGATTCGCAATACAGACGACCTTCTCTTGAGGCCCCACTTCAGTCTCTTTTATCTTAGGGCTCAACGTATCGTACAGACGACGCCCAACATCGATCACGTCAGCCGCTCTTACCTGAATATACTTGTCAGAAGTCGATTTGAACATCTCGGCAATTTCATTGGTCGCTAGCGTTACAGCTTGCTCTGCGCTAACATCGTGCTTTAAATGCTCGTCAATCTTCTGTAATAATTTTGGATCTTGCATCATCATCAGATGCGCATTCAAGATATCACCCACCTCCTTCGTCGCAGCCTTCTCTTTGAGTTCTTCGAGGAAACTTTTTGATTTCTGAAAAGCTTCATCAAAACGCTCTTTCTCCACTTCGTAGCCCAACCCCGGAAGGGTTGACTCACTTTTACTATCTTCCATCATCAATCGTTTTACAACCGAACCATGGAAAAAACCTTTGACCACGCCGCGTGCTGTAATCTTCGAATCGGAAGTGGCACTATTGTCCTTAGGAACGACAACATAAGGGGAAATCAGGTGTGAAATCGTTTCAATTAGAGCAATGTCATCCAAAGATGAATCGTATTTCTTGAGAAATTGAAAAATCAGCACACCTGTAATTGTTTTCTGCTTAAAAATAGGCGTACCAATGAAACCGTGATACTTTTCTTCGCCTAATCCCTGAACATAGTAAAAAGCCAAGTGAGACGTCGCTTCACTCAAGCAAAGTGTTTTCCCCGTATTTACAATATGGTTAACGAGTCCACTGCCGCGTTTTATTTTTAATTTATTGACATGAGATTGATCAAAACCTGTGTTCGCTATCAGAGTATAGCCATCTTCAGCAACAGCATAAATTGAAACCACATTGCAATTTAAAGCTGGCCTTAAGTAATTGCATATATCATTTAACGTTACATCTTTGGATGAGTTGACCATCGAAGCCACATGGCTTGTCACTTCGAGTAGTTTATTGACCCTTGCCATCGCGCTTAATGATTGGAGAAAAATTCCTGATTGAAAAGTAGATATTACGCAAACAACAACTATGTACAGAGAACGGCTATGAACGAAAAATCCTTCTTTTTCCGTTACTGCATTGAATTTGAAGATGTTGATAGCTATGGCATTGCCCACCACAGCAAGCTCATCAACCTACTTGAACGCGCAAGAGTCCACTTCTTTCACGATCATGGTATCTCTCTATCCACAGGAGACTTTCAATTGGTCTTGGCCAATCTCAATGTCCAATTCAAAAGCCCTGCAAAAATGATGGACCAAGTGCTTGTTGAATTAAAACTGGAAAAACTGTCAAATTTCTCCCTTACTTGGAACTACACTATTCTAAGGGATGAAACAACCCTTCTCAATGCTTCAATAAAAATGGCCTCAGTTGACAAGAATACTAGACCTTGTGTATTTCCAGAAGAAATCCGCATGTTGCTAGAAAGCATTCAAAACAACTAAAATTGTCTCATATGAGACTAAATATCTAAATAAAATGTGAAATGTGAACTAAATTGATTCAAATAGAGACATAATATGTCTCAGCGTCCTGAACATGTCTTCACGTGTTTACAATTTCTCTAAACGAATAACTAGCCCTTACTTGAACACTTACCCTCCCATACTTCAAAACCGCATTAGAAAACCCAAATTTCGCGGCCAATTGACCAAAGTAGATTCAGCCGAATCTCAATTGGGTTTATTGCAAGCGGGTAATGGCGAAGGCACCCTTTATTTACTGATTGATCCCCAAACTTCCATCGCCAAAAAAGCTAGATTTTTATCTTACGGAAAACTTTCTTCAATCTTAATTTTCGATGCTTTTTGCGAACATATCAAAGACAAAGCCATAGAAACCTATGACCGCGTAGATTATAAACTCCTACAGCAACTGCTACTTGAAAATATCGATGCAACTGAACTGCCTTTTCCTCAAATTGACTTTGAAACACTTGATGACTTGCTTAAAAAATTGCGCGCCAACTTGCCCAAAATGCAAGTGAGTGCTCCCATTCAAAATCAGGTCGGCGCTTACAAACGCAAGGCAAAAGAGGACATGAACGAACGAGATCTCAATTGGCTGCCCCTTTCAGCACCACAAAAAATTGCTCAAATAGAGATGATCATTTCAAAACTTGTCCCTGAAAGAACCTCTTACTTGGCTGAAGACTTAGAGCTCTATAACGTTGAGAGAGACCTGAACGTTATGATCCGCTTCAACGAAAAAATCACTCCACAGCACCGTGCGCTCATCATACAATACCTAAGCGAAGCTTGTCAGGCTGAACTTCATCCTGAAATCATTGTAAGCGAAGTCAGTTCATGAAGTCGAGCGAAAAAAACTATCATCAAGATTACAAATACGGCTTCACTACCGAAGTTGAAATGGACTCCTTCCTCAAAGGACTCAACGAAGAGGTCATCGTTAAACTATCCACCGTGAAAAACGAACCCGAGTTCATGCTCAACTTTCGTCTAAAGGCCTATAGACAATGGTTGACCATGAAAGAACCCACTTGGCAATTTGTCCATTACCCGCCCATCGACTATCAAGACATTGTCTACTACTCGGCGCCAAAAGTGAAAGAAAAAGTCGACAGTCTCGATCAGATTGATCCAGAGATTTTGAAGACTTTTGAAAAATTGGGCATCCCCCTAAATGAACAAAAGCGTTTGAGCAACGTTGCCGTAGATGCTGTTTTCGATTCTGTCTCGATTGCAACCACCCATAAAAAAAAATTGTCCGATGCTGGCGTGATTTTTTGCTCCATTTCTGAAGCACTGCAACAATTTCCAGAACTGATCGAAACGTATTTGGGTTCCGTCGTGCCCATTGGAGACAACTTTTTCTCCGCACTCAACTCTGCCGTTTTCACCGATGGTTCATTTGTCTACATCCCCCCTTATGTGGAATGCCCACTTGAACTCTCAACTTACTTTCGCATCAACAATCAAGACTCTGGCCAATTTGAACGCACGTTGATCATCGCAGACCAAAACAGCAAAGTATCTTACCTAGAAGGGTGCACCGCTCCCCAGTTTGACAATAACCAACTGCACGCCGCCGTCGTCGAACTCGTTGCACTAGATGACGCGGACATCAAATACTCCACCGTGCAGAATTGGTATGCAGGCGATCCTGAAACAGGCAAAGGCGGCGTATTCAACTTCGTCACCAAACGCGGCAAATGTGCAGGCAAACGATCTAAAATTTCATGGACTCAAGTAGAAACAGGGTCAGCCATAACCTGGAAATACCCTAGCTGCATCCTACAAGGCGATGACTCCAGCGGTGAATTCTACTCAGTCGCACTCACCAATGGTCGTATGCAGGCTGATACAGGCACGAAAATGATCCACTTGGGGAACAATACGAAAAGCACTATTGTCTCTAAGGGAATCTCAGCGGATCACTCATCTAACGCCTATCGTGGTTTGGTCTATGTCGGACCAAATGCCAAAAATACCCGCAACTATACTCAATGTGACTCTATGTTAGTGGGCAACCATAGTTCAGCACACACCTTTCCCTACATCGAGGTGCAAAATCAACAAGCGCATATGGAACACGAAGCTTCGACTTCTAAAATCAGCGAAGACCAACTTTTTTATTTTGAACAGCGCGGCATATCCAGAGAAGATGCCATTTCAGCTGTCGTCAATGGTTTTTGCAAAGATGTCTTCAAGCAATTGCCCATGGAGTTTGCAGTCGAAGCCGAAAAATTACTCTCCCTCAAGCTGGAAAACAGCGTCGGCTAATTTTAATATTTTCTGAGCACTATGTTAGACATTAAGAATCTTCACGCAGCCGTGATCGACGGCGAACCCATCTTAAAGGGCATCAGCTTATCTGTCAAAGCTGGCGAAGTTCACGCCATCATGGGGCCCAATGGTTCTGGGAAAAGCACCACCTCCAAAATCATCGCCGGCCATCCCGCTTACGAAGTCACCGCCGGTAAAATTCTGTTTGAGGGAGAAAACCTTTTAGACTTGGACCCCCAAGAACGAGCCCTAAAAGGCATTTTTATGGGCTTTCAATACCCTGTTGAAATAGCCGGCGTCAACAATGCTGAATTCCTGCGTATGGCTTATAACTCAAAACTTAAACACCTTGGACAAGCCGAAGTAGATGCACTCGACTTTGAGATGATTCTAGACGAGAAAATGGCCCTGCTTGAAATGAATCAAGTTTTCAAAGAACGCATGCTCAACTCTGGTTATTCTGGAGGCGAAAAGAAACGCAATGAGATTCTTCAAATGGCCATTCTCGAACCCAAACTTGCCATTTTGGACGAAACCGACTCCGGTCTCGACATAGATGCTTTGCGAATTGTTGCAGAAGGCGTCAATCGCACCAAAAACAAAAACAATGCCTTGATTTTAATCACCCATTATCAACGTTTGCTCGATTACATTAAGCCCGACTATGTTCACGTTTTAAGCGCAGGGAAAATCATTAAGTCTGGTGATGCCTCACTCGCTCTAAAATTGGAAGATCAAGGTTACGACTGGATCACTCGCGCCTAAATGAATGCACTTCCTTTAACGCTGCCAGCTAGAGATTTAGAAGCATGGCGCTATGTCACGCCCTCCCTGCTAAAAGAACTTTCTCAGTTCAATGCCAAGTCGCCCTCAACTCCGATAACGACAGAGCATCGTGGTTTAGTTCTACATTCTGGAAAAATGCTCTCGCATCGTCAACCACAATGGCGGGAAGCTATCACCATCAAAACCTTTTGCGAGCTTAGTCCAAAAGAACTCAAACTTACCCATGCCATTGCACACGATGAACACGACTGTTTCGCGCGGCACGTCCTATCCACTCATAGCGACAATGGCTTGTTCCTTCAAATGCCTCAGCAAGCACCCGCAAAAGAACCGCTTGAAATTGTGATTCTCGGCCAAGGCTCCAAAACCTTGCTCAGCAACAGACTGCACATTTCGTTGCCAAAACTCAGCCAACACCACATCAATCTCCATTTTGTTGGAATGAATGCAGAAGATTATGCCAACCTTTGTGAGTTGAGTTTCGATCACAACGCAGGTTCTGCACTCACACTATGTGTTTTCATCAATGAAAGCCCTGAGTCTATGACTCTTACCGGCTTTCAGCACACACTAAAACGCGACAGCCGCTTGAGTTTGCAAATCCTCAACGGCGAAAATAAGCTCACTCGACATCACATCCAAGTCGATTTGGATGAAGAAAATGCGGAAGTTGATTTAACCGGAATTGGCAGCCTCACTCAATCGGGCACGCTCCATCACCACCTCAAAATTCGACACCAAAGTCCTAATTGCCGCTCTAAGCAATTGTTCAAAACGGTTTTGGCAGGCACCAGTCGCTCCAGCTTCGATGGCACCATTGAAGTAGCAAGAGATGCCATTAAAACCGAAGCCCGTCAATTGAGCCGCTACCTATTGCTCTCTCCCAAAACCCGAGCCAATGCCAAACCACAACTTAAAATCTATGCCGACGATGTCGTTTGCACTCATGGTTCGACTATTGGCCAACTAGAAGAAGATGAACTGTTCTATTTGCAAACACGCGGCTTGCAACGCAAACAAGCAGAGCACTTGCTTTCAAGGGGTTTCATTGAAGAGGTGTTGATGCGCTATCCAGACCAACACTATGCCAACTTATGGCGCAAGCAACAACTCGACCGACAATTTCCAAACATTCAATGAAGCTCCACGAGACCTATCCCATCCTCGCGAACTTTCCCCAACTCACTCAAAAAGTTCACGGCAAACGCTTGGTCTACCTCGACAATGGCGCCACAACGTTAAAGCCAAATGAAGTCATCGACTGTTTGCATCATTTTTATCGCGATGCCTATGCCACCGTCCACCGCGGCGCTTACCTCATCAGCGAACAAGCAACACAATCCTTTGAAGCCGTCCGTGCCAAAGTGGCAAAATTCATAAATGCGCCTAGCCCCAATGATATTATCTACACTCGTGGCACGACTGAATCCATCAATCTCGTCGCACAAACTTGGGGCCGGCAAAATTTAAAGCTTGGCGATGAAATCCTCATCAGCGCCATGGAGCACCATTCCAACATCGTGCCTTGGCAAATGGTCTGTGAACAAACGGGCTGCAACTATCGCGTGATGCCCATGAACGAACGAGGTGAATTGATCCTCGAAGACATTGAACACCTGCTGAACGAAAAAACCAAACTGATTGTTTTTAATCACATCTCAAATGCTTTGGGCACGATCAATCCCGTTAAGACTTTGGTTGCTATGGCAAGAAAAGTCGGGGCCAAGATTTTGTTAGATGGCGCTCAAAGCATTGCCCATTTGCCCATCGACGTGCAAGACTTAGATGTCGACTTCTTTGCCTTTTCAAGCCATAAACTTTATGGACCTAGTGGTGTAGGGGTGCTCTATGGCAGAACTGAGTTATTAAAAACTATGCCGCCTTGGCAAGGTGGAGGCGACATGATCCATCATGTTAGTTTCAAAGGCACCACTTATGCAGAGCCACCCTCTCGCTTTGAAGCCGGCACTCCCGCTATAGCTGAGGTGATTGCAATGGGTGCTGCTATCGACTACTTAAAGTCACTTGGCATGGACAAAATCGCAGCCCATGAACATGAGTTGCTCAGCTACGCTTTAGAAGCACTGCCCAAAGTTAAAGGGCTTAAACTCATCGGCACTGCCAATCACAGGGCCGGAGCCATCTCCTTCATTTTAGAAAACATCCATCCCCACGATATTGCCACCATTGTCGATGGCGAGGGTGTTGCCATTCGTGCAGGCCACCACTGTGCCCAGCCGGTGATGGAGCACTTCAAGGTTGCAGCCACCGCCAGAGCCTCTTTGGGCATCTACAATACCAAAGCAGATATCGACGTTCTCGTTTCTGCGCTCAATATCGTCAACGATATTTTTTAGCTCCTCATTCTTGCTCACTCGCCATCAAATGAGCTGCAATACAATTGATCTGATGGCCCTTGACTGAGCAATCTTCATGTCTTACAATAAAGCCTTTTATCAAAAGATCATTTTAGATCACAATCGCACCCCCAAAAATTTTGGCCCTCTTGAAGGCGCAACACACCGTTGCCCTGGTCATAATCCTCTTTGCGGCGACCAATGGATTGTCTCGCTCATTTGCATGGACGATCTCATCGTAGACATTCGCTTCGAAGGTTCAGGTTGTGCGATATCAAAAGCAAGTGCCTCCTTGATGACACAAGCCGTCAAAGGCCAGTCTGTGCCCTTGGCAAAAAAGCTTTTTGAGCAATTTGAAACGATGCTTACTGGCACTCAAACTTCACCTGAACTTGGTGAATTGCTCGTGTTAGAGTCCATTCGCTCAACGTCTTCTAGAGTTAAATGTGCGACTTTAGCATGGAAGGCCATGCTAGGGGCCTTAAACGGGGAACACAACATAAGCACTGAAAAATCGTAACTCATTCAACCACAACGAGAACATTATTTTTCGCTCAAAGGGCATTCTCGCTAGTTTGACAGGCATAGACCCATTTTACACTCGCTAGCTCATGCAAGATTTTAACCTCATTGAAAACCAAGCCTTAGAGGAATTAGCTATCATAGAGCAATTGCCTCCTTTAGATCAATGGAAAAGTCACCATCTAGGCAAGAAAAGCCCTCTGATGGCGCTGCTGAAAGGATTGAAAGACGCCACCGCTGAAGAGCGCAAAGAGCTGGGTATGGTGTCAAATACTATTAAAAACCGTCTCACTGATGCGTGGGAACAAAAACGTCGCCAAATCGAACAAGCTGCAATTGAAGGCAAACTCAATGCGGAATGGCTAGATCTGACAGAGCCCAGAACACGCGAACGCCGTGGCCGTCTGCATCCCATCACTCGTTACTCACGTAAAGTGGAATCCCTCTTTACGAGAATGGGCTTTCAAGTTTTATCAGGCCCACTTGTCGAAGACGACTGGCACAACTTTGAGGCTCTAAACATTCCACCAGAACATCCCGCTCGTGATATGCAGGATACTTTCTTTATGGAAAACGGATCACTCCTAAGAACCCACACTTCTCCTGTGCAAATTCGCACAATGGAAAATATTCAACCGCCATTTCGAGGCATTGCTCCTGGTCGTGTTTTTCGCTGTGAAGAAATCGATGCCTGCCACGACAACACCTTTTATCAGGTTGAAGGTATCTTGATAGATCGCGATATCTCCGTTGCCAACATGGTCTACTTCCTAAAAACTTTATTAAAAGAGATTTTCGGCCGTGACGTCGAGGTTCGCCTGCGTCACGGATACTTCCCCTTCGTAGAACCGGGATTTGAATTAGACCTCCGTTGCCTAGTCTGTGAAGGCAAAGGGTGTCCAGTGTGCAAACACGTAGGTTGGAGCGAACTCATGGGTTGTGGAATGGTGCACCCCAAAGTTTTAAAGGCCTGTAAAATTGATCCAGAGCAATGGGGCGGTTTTGCGTTTGGAATGGGCTTGAATCGTTTGGTCATGAATCATTACGATATCGACAACATTCGTCACTTCCTAAGTGGTGATCTGCGCTTCATTCAGCAATTGCGCTAGTTAGAAGAGAGGACGGAAATTGATCATCAGTTGGAATTGGCTCAAACGTTATTGTAAACTTGAGGGATTGAACCCTAAAAGCGTCGCACATCGTTTCACTCTGACCACCGCAGAAATCGAAGAGGTGCTTGAAGCCCCAGAGCCAAGCTTTCTAGCCCAGTTCAAAGTTGCCTTAGTAGAAGAGGTTAAGCCTCACCCCAATGCTGATAAGTTGAGGTGCTGTAAAGTCAATGACGGGGAAACTATCTTAGATATTGTTTGCGGTGCGGCAAATGTGAGAGCTGGTTTAAAAACTATTCTCGCTCCAATAGGTTGCGACCTCGGTGAGTTTGTCATTAAAAAAACAAAATTGCGTGGCGAACCAAGTGACGGCATGCTTTGCTCAGAAACCGAATTGGGCATCGGCCACAACAATGACGGTATCATCGAGCTTGAGCAAGGTGAAATTGGAGACAGTGCCGACAAAGCGCTCTCTGTTATGGGTGCACGCTGGGACTTAGACAATAAAGCCATCACCCACCGCCCCGACCTTTGGGGACACTATGGTATTGCAAGAGAGTTAAGTTCAGTCTATCAAATTGATCTAAACCCTTTAGAACTCACCACATTACCTGAATCAGGTGCTCCAAATAAGATTAAAGTGGAGATCAAGGCACTCGAGGCCTGTCGTCGTTATTGCGGCTTACAGATCGATCAAATTGAAGTAAAACCCTCTCCTGCTTGGTTGCAACAGTTATTGCGTGAAGTTGGGTTAAAACCCATCAACAATGTTGTTGATGCCACCAACTTTGTCATGTTTGAGTTGGGTCAGCCCACCCATGCCTTCGATTTAAGTCTATTGGATGCAACTATTTCTGTTGAGTTTGCCAAAGCAGGAGAACCCTTTACAGCTCTTACCGGCAAAGAATTAATATTGAGAGAAGATAGTCTCGTGATACGCTCAGGTGAACAAGCTGTCGCATTGGCGGGTGTTGTTGGAGCAGCTAACTCATCCATTCAAGCGACGACAACCAGTATCTTTTTAGAAGCCGCTCACTTTGCTCCCGTCTGCGTTCGCAAGACGGCTCAAATTTTTGATTGCCGAACCGATGCTTCTTCAAGATTTGAAAAATCACTCGACCCCGTCCATGCAAAACTGGCCTTGCAACGCATCGTGAGTTTGCTCAAAGAAACCTGTCCCAATTTAAGCTTGCCAAGCGGCCTCATCGATATTTACCCAAGTCCAATAGCAGACCTCACGATCACTCTTGACCCAGACACCGTTAAAAGAAAACTGGGCGTTAACCTTTCCAATCATGCTCAGAAAAACATTCTCGAGCGATTGAATTTCAAAATCACAAGTGAAATGGACGGCAAATGGGAGGTCTTGGTGCCAAGTTTTAGAAACACCAAAGATATTGAAGGAGAGATGGACCTAGTTGAAGAGATTGGCCGCATTCATGGTTACGATGCCATCATCCCTCAAAGTCCAAATCTTGAATTGAAATCTATACCCGAAACAACCCTGCAACAAAAAATTAAAACCATTCAAGACTTCTTGATTCACCGTGGTTATAGTGAGATCATGACCTATAGTTTCACTAATCTGGAAGAGCACGACAAATTAGGGCTCTCCACGAAAGACTTGATGTCCATCAAAAACCCTCTCAATCGCGAGCAAACCCACCTGCGTTCAAACTTGTTGCCTCGTCAAATTGAGGCTTGGGCACTCAATGCAAAACAAATGGATTATTTTCAGATGTTTGAAATGGGCACCGTGTTCAAAAAAAGTGAACGCCTACTTCCCATCGAAAAAGAGCAACTATGTCTTGCCATATACGGTGAAAATGAACATGGCGAACTGCTTTTTCAGCTAAAGCAAGATCTACTCGATTTAATCGATCAAATCAACGGCATCCCTGTTAAAGTTCGTCAAATCGATCAAGCAAAAGATCTCGCTCATCCCAAACGCCTTGCCCATCTATTTCAAAATGATACACCTATTGGCTATATCACCGAATTGCATCCGTCGATTAGCCAATCCTTCGGCTTCAAAAAAAGACTGTGCTTCGCCGTTTTGGAAGCGCCCCTTGAACTAAAGACGCTTGATGGTTATAAATACTTCGGTTTGGATAAATTCCCCCCTGTTCCCTTTTCAATCTCTTTGCTTGTTCCCGAAAGAACCACGGTAGGTAACGTGATGGAATTGATTCAAGAGGTTGAGCCCACCATGATACGAGATTTAAACTGGGAGGGAAATTATACTGGGAATTCCATCCCCAACGGTAAAACATCCATGACCTTAACTATGAACTTTCGAAGGTTTGATCGAACCATGCAAAGTGAAGAAATAAAAACGCTTCAAAACAACATCATTCATGCCGCTAAACAAAATGGTTTTTTTCTAAGAGAAAGTTAATGTCTACCGTTGCAGTCGTCGGCCTAGGTTATGTTGGTTTACCACTCGCTGTCGCTTTTGGCAAACGTGGACATCAAGTCATTGGCTTTGATATTCAAACAAAAAAACTCGCTGAATTAAAAAATGGCGACGACCAAATGGGAGAGATCTCCGCTCAAGATCTCGCTGCAGCCAAAATTGAATTCACTTCTGACCCAACATCTGTAACTAGAGCTGAATTTATCATCGTAGCTGTTCCCACTCCTGTAAACGCACATCACCAACCTGACCTCACACCACTTGTCAAAGCCTCTCAAGCTATCGCACCTCACCTCAATCATGGTGTGATTGTCATCTACGAATCAACCG
>Ga0172372_10006041_pt1 | contig 16649 bp, 15 predicted proteins | sample LakKiv5m_2_FD_114544 | JGI IMG/M metagenome (GOLD analysis project Ga0172372, IMG submission 114544) | Freshwater microbial communities from Kabuno Bay, South-Kivu, Congo - kab_092012_9.5m | ecosystem: Environmental > Aquatic > Freshwater > Lake | place: Democratic Republic of the Congo...
ACAAACCACCCGAACAACCTACCAGGCCGTTCGAAGAAAAAAGTAGGTTTTGGTGGTACTTGAAGTAGGGATTTGCTAACTTTTTATCCACTAATCCCTGATTTACATGACCACACGACGACATTTTCTCCAAAAAGCAGGCCTTACGACGCTCGCTCTCAGCCTCCCGTTTCCAGATAGCATTGCTCAGGCCTTGGGTCAAGAGTCTAAAGTTTTGCGTGTCGCAATCATGGGACTTGGAAGCTACGGCACCAGAGTTGCTGAAGCGATGAAGGATTGCTCAAGAGCCAAGTTAGTCGGTGTCATCAGCGGCACACCTTCCAAGATAGAGTCATGGAAAGCAAAATATGGGCTACCTGCTCAAAATTGCTACACCTATGACACAGTCGCACAGCTCAAAAACAACAAAGACATTGATGCGGTCTACGTGATTACTCCCAATGCTTTGCACAAAGAACATACCCTTGCTGTGGCCAAGGCGGGCAAGCACGTGATCTGCGAAAAACCCATGGCTATCAACGCCCAAGAGGGGCAGGAGATGATCGCTGCCTGTAAAGCAGCTGGGGTGCAGCTCTTGATCGGTTACCGCATGCACTTTGAGGCCAATACCCTCGACATCGTCAAAAAGCAGCGGGCAGGAGAATTTGGCAAAACGCTTTTTTTTCAAGGTTTAAGTGGATTTGTCATTGGCGACCCTTCCCAGTGGCGATTAAACAAGGCCCTGGCAGGAGGTGGAGCCATGATGGATATTGGAGTTTACTCCATCAATGGAGCTCGCTACATGTTGGGGGAGGAGCCTATTTGGGTGACAGCGCAAGAAACGAAAACTGATCCAATCAAATTTAAAGAAGGTGTAGATGAAACCATCACCTTTCAGATGGGCTTCCCGTCAGGTGCAACTGCCTCCTGTTTGTCTACCTACTCACTCAACTATTTGGATAAATTTTTTCTGTCTGGTACCAAAGGCTTTGCCGAAATGCAACCCTCCACAGGATATGGCCCCATCAAGGCTAAGACTAATTCAGGTCCACTTGAGCATACCCATGTGACCCATCAAACCACCCAAATGGACGAAATGGCAGCGATTATCTTGGATGGCAAGCAACCGCTAATCCCTGTAGATGGAGAAGAAGGATTGAAGGACATGCGAATCGTAGATGCCATTTTTAAAGCTGTGAAAACAGGCCAAAAAATTAGTCTGTAGCTTAGCTAAGCCTCAGGAATTAATGGATGGAAGTTGGTAGCGTTACCGTCTTCCAGATTCCTTGCTATGCTTTGAAAACCTGGGGGTGGGCTACTTTTAGGTGGCTGATTAATCCATCTAAAGCAGCATCTAATATGCGGTACACGTTCTCAAAATCTTCTTCCCCACCGTAGTAGGGGTCCGGAACAGCGAGACCCGTTTCCCCTTCTGCAAAGTTCCGCATCAAATAAATCTCCTTGTTTGGAAATCGAGACTGTAGTTTGAGTAGCTCTAAATTCTGAAGGTTGCTCGAATCCATCGCCACGATGTAGCTGAAATCCCTAAAATCCGTGAGGTGCACCTGTCGGCCTCGGTGCTGGATTCCTACCCCATTTTTTTGTGCACAGCGAAGCGTTCGCTCGTCTGGCAGCTCTCCAATATGGTAGTCTGAAGTTCCCGCACTATCCGATTGAATGCTCTTTTCCAATCCCAAGCCCTTGATTTTGGCATTGAAAATACCCTCGGCCATGGGAGACCGACAAATATTGCCCAAACACACAAACAAAACTTTAATCATTTCTTAGGTAGGGGAAGGTTTTTACACAAAAGCTGGGGTTATTTTCAAATCTATTGGGTTGGTGCTGAGCTTCTTGCAAAGTATTAAACTGTAAAAAAAAGGTTCCTTGTTATTTCATCCAAGCAAAAGCTAAAAAAAATATAGAAATCTAAGGGATTGCCTACTTTTGAAGGATGAACGTTGTGTATTCCTTGTTTATGGAGTTAAGCACGAGGATTTTACCAATCCTTGGCGTTTTTGTGCCAAAAATCAGGCATTTTTTAGCACAACGAAAAGATCTGTTTGCCTCGCTCACTAACTTTAGAGCTGCCCACCCAGGGCCTTTGACCTGGTTTCATGTGGCCTCCCTAGGAGAGTACGAACAGGCAAAACCGGTCATTGCTGCACTTAAAGCCAAGGAACCTGAAACCTGGATTGTGGTTAGTTTTTTCAGTCCCTCTGGCTATGAGCCTACCTCTAGGAAGCCTCAGGCGGGGGTGGATTACATCACCTACCTGCCACTTGACCGCAAGTCTTGGGCAGAGCGCTTTGTTGGGGTTTTGCAACCTACTCGAAGCATCTTTGTCAAGTACGATCTCTGGCACCATCACTTGCAGGCACTGAAGCGGAGACAGGTTCCCACCTACCTCATTGCTACTTCCTTTCGTCCAGATCAATCCTATTTCTCTTGGTATGGGAGCTTTTTTCGCAGGATGCTTTTGCAAATGGATTGGATCTTTACCCAAAACGAGGCCAGCATTCAACTTTTGGCTAACCTGAACATTACGAATGCAAGTCATACTGGAGACACGCGATTTGATCGGGTAGCGGCAACAGCTGCCCAACCCTTGGATTTTCCAGCAATCAAAAACTGGATCCAAGGTCGGCCTACTGTAGTGATCGGATCCGCTTGGGAGGAAGACATGAGCCTGCTCATTCCCTTGATTCAATCCAAACCTGAATTTTTGTGGATCATTGCCCCTCATGCCATGGATGCTGTAGCGATGGACCGTTGGGCATTGGCATTGGAGATTTCCAGTCAAAAACACTCGCAGTGGAATGCTGCCCAAGATTCGCAGGCCTTATTTATTGACAACATTGGCATGTTATCTTCCTTGTACCAATTTGCGCATTTTGCTTATGTTGGTGGGGGATTTGGCAAGGGACTGCACAATATTTTAGAGCCGCTAGGTTTTGGAATTCCTGTAATCTTCGGGAACCCAAGGTCTGCATCTAAGTTCCTGGAGGCAGCTCAAAGTCAGTTGGAAGGCTGCGGTTTTGCAGTATCTAGTTTTTCCGAGCTTCAGGAATGCGTAATTAATTTGGAGCAACCTGAATTTTACACGAAGTCCGCTGCCTCAGCCCAACGTTGGGTGAAGACCAACTTGGGTGCAGCAGACCGCATTCTGGTTCATCTAACCACTTCAATCTCCTCGAAATGAAAGGAAGAGTAATCAAGTCTACTGGGAGCTGGTACCTAGTCCACACAGATGAAGGGATTCTTTCGGCACGATTGAAAGGAAAGTTTAAGCAAGATGAGCTCAAACTCACCAATCCCATTGCAGTACGCGATTGGGTAGCATTGGAAAAGGAGGAGGGGCAGGAGTCGGCAGTGATCCACGAGATTTTCCCTAGGGAAAACTATGTCATTCGAAAGTCTACGCGGAAGCAGCACTTTTCGCACATGATTGCCAGCAATATTGATCAGGCAATCTTAGTGATTACGATGAAGAAGCCTCGAACTTCGCTAGGCTTTATTGATCGATTTTTGGTGGCTACTGAGAGTTATGGTATCCCTACCTTGCTAGTGGTCAACAAGATGGATCAACTGGAAGGCGAGGACGAAAGTGACTGGCTTCAAGATATTCATGAGATCTATGTACCCCTTGGCTATGCAGTAGTTGAAGTGTCTGCGCTCAAGGATACGGATCTCGACATGAAGCTATTGCCCAAAATTCAAGGAAAATCCAACCTGATCTCTGGGCATTCGGGAGTCGGCAAAAGTACCTTGCTCAATGCGCTTTTGCCGGATGCCAGGCAGGAAACCAAATCCATATCTGATTACAGCGCAAAAGGAGTACATACAACCACCTTTGCTGAGCTATTTTTCCTGCCAGGATCAGGAGACCTGATTGATACCCCAGGCATCAAAGAGTTTGGTATTTTGGATGTGGCAGACGAGGAGCTTTCGCATTTTTTCCCAGAAATGCGCCAGTACCTTGGGCAGTGCAAATACAACAATTGCAGCCATTTGAATGAGCCTGGATGCATGGTGCTCGAAAAATTAAACGAGGGCTATATCCACCCGTATCGATACCAGAGTTACTTAAATATCCTAAACGAAGAGGATAGTCATCGATAAAGTGTTTTGAATCTAAGGCAAATTGGTCTAATTTTCACTTTCTAAAAATCATCCCATGACCGAAGTATTGAACCATAAGCAAGTAGGGCAAAAGATCACCCGAATGGCTTTTGAAATCTATGAGCGGAATCTCCACGCTTCTGGCGGAATGGTCGTCGCCGGGATTAGCGGTATGGGCACTATTTTAGGCCACCTTCTGGCTACGGAGCTGCGAAAAATCTCTCCTCTTCAAGTGGAGGAATTAGAAGTAATCTTGGATAAACAGGCAGTAACCGCAACCGATATACAACTTTCTAGCCCCATTGTCTTAAAAGGAAAAACGGTAATTCTAGTCGATGACGTGCTCAACACAGGAAAAACGTTGGTTTATGCCTTGAAACCATTTTTAGAGCATGAAGTTGAAAAAATAGAAATAGCAGTGCTTGTCAATAGAAGCCATGGTTTATTTCCAGTCAAGCCCGATTACACAGGTTTTGAGTTGGCTACTACCTATAATGAGCATATCCGAGTTGATTTTTCGGGTAACAACTATTCTGTTCACCTTCTCTAAGTTTTATGTCGATTCATTCCTCTGCTTCTGTGAAGCGCATCACCACCCACACGCTTCAAGAGATGAAGCAGCGCGGAGAAAAAATTTCCATGCTTACGGCCTATGATTTTTCTATGGCCAAGATTGTGGATGAGGCAGGAATGGACATCGTTCTTGTGGGGGATTCGGCTTCCAATGTCATGGCCGGTCACGAAACCACCCTTCCCATCACCTTGGATCAAATGATCTACCATGCCTCGGCAGTAGTGCGGGCCGTGAAAAGATCCTTTGTGGTCGTGGACATCCCTTTTGGCAACTACCAAGGAAATAGCTCGGAGGCCCTTCGCTCTGCCATTCGAATCATGAAGGAGTCTGGAGCTCATGCCGTCAAAGTGGAGGGGGGAGCTGAAATCAAGGAATCGGTTGCACGAATTTTAAGTGCTGGAGTACCTGTAATGGGACATCTGGGCTTGACTCCTCAGTCGATTTACAAGTTTGGCACCTATGCCGTCCGAGCCAAAGAGGAGGAGGAAGCCGAAAAGCTATTGGAAGATGCCAAGCTATTGGAAGCTTGCGGATGCTTTGCGCTAGTTTTGGAAAAAATTCCTGCAGCTTTAGCCAAGCGAGTAGCCGAAGCCCTTACCATTCCTGTGATTGGAATAGGTGCAGGTGCAGATGTGGATGGTCAGGTATTGGTGATGCACGACATGCTCGGAATTACGCAGGAGTTTAAGCCACGATTTTTACGGGCTTATGCCGATCTCAATCAAATCATGACCCAAGCTTTCCAGCAGTACATTGCGGATGTGAAAACGAAGGATTTCCCCAATTCTTCCGAGAGCTACTAAGTTTAGTAGCGCGTTCTTGTAGATTGCTAACTTTCCTTATCCCAAAGGGTTTCTGCTAGTTCACTTCGTAGAAGCTGCTTCTACACGCAAGATAAAATCACTTAAGACATTCATGTAATTGATGAATGCATCGTATGGGGTGTCGTATGGACTGAAATACTCGTGTACCGATCCATCCGAGAAGAACTTGGTGCAGATGTAATAGAAGTGATCGGAGGTTTGCAGGTAGCCCCAGTCTCGGAGTAATTCCGGATCCTTAATTTTTCTGATTTTCTTTTCCAGTTCATATAGGCGATCAAAGGCCTCATCTTGCATGTCATTGCCAAGCCAAGCAGTAAGATCGCGCTCCTCATCGGCCCAGGAAATCGGGGTAGGCACATGAATGTGGCTGACGGGAGAAAGAGCCGCTACTACCTCGGAAGGGGTAGAGAAGGTAAAGTTAGACTGCGAAAATATCGCCTCTGGCAAGTGACGCATAAAGTCAAAAATCCCAGTTTCTGCCCACTGGTGTTCACCGAATGTTTCGTAGTCCATAAATAAATTGACCACGGGCTCTTCTTTAGGCAAGGCATTGAGCCAATTCACAAACTTGTCTGTAGTCAGCGGATAATCTCCCCAACTGTTGTCACCAAATCGGAAGGCGATGTCATCCGAAAGACGGAAGTTTTTCAACAGCACTTTTAGGTTTGGGTTCAGCGCATTGGAGTAGACGTAATTGGGGCTTTTCCATCCCAGAATATGTTTTGCTCCTTCAGTAAGCATCCCTTGGTAACCTAGCTCAGCGACCATTGCTCCTATTTCATCTGAGTAGATCAACTCGGTATTTCGAAATACTTTTGGACTATAGCCGTTGAACAGCGCTTTGATTCGGTCCTGGTGTTTGTGGACCAAGGCAAAAAACTCATCCTTGCTTTTAAGTGCTGCAAGGGAGTGCGTGTTCGTTTCATTTAGCAGCTCCACATGACCAGTAGCCACGAGTCGCTGGAAGCTTTCCAACATATCGGGGGCATAGGCTTCCATTTGGTCCAAAAAGGTACCAGAAATTGAAAAAGCCACCTTGAATCTGCCATCATAGCGTTGAATAAGCTCCCACAATAAGGAGTTCATCGGGAGGTAGCATTTCTGTGCTACTTTTTGGATGACATTTCGGTTGAGGTAGTCATTCCAATAGTAGTGATCTTCCCCAATATCAAAAAATCGATAGGGCTTCAGCCTGTAAGGTTGGTGGACTTGAAAATAAAAGCAAACAGTTCTCATGCGCGTTGAGCTAAGATTTTTTCGTAAACAGTCACTAGTTTGGCAGCAACATGCTCCCACTTCAATTTTTTCAACTCGTCTGCACCTAACTCGGTAAACATTCGAGTGATACCTTGGTAGTGTAAAAGTCCAAATATGGCGTCTGCCATGGCGTCTACATCCCAAAAGTCAATTTTGATGGCATTGTGAAGAACTTCTGCTACTCCAGATTGCTTGGAGATGATGACAGGTGTATTATGTCTTACAGCCTCCAGAGGGGCGATTCCAAAGGGTTCCGACACAGAAGGCATCACGTATACATCGCTGATGGCATACATGTGATCTACATCGTCTCCTTTCAAGAATCCAGTGAAGTGAAACTTGGTTCCCATGCGAAGTTCTGCCACACGATCCACCATTTTATTGAGCAAATCTCCCGATCCGGCCATGACAAAGCGCACATTGGGGTCACGTTCAATCACTTTTTTGGCAGCTTCTACAAAGTATTCTGGGCCCTTTTGGTAGGTAATTCGGCCGAGGAAAGTCACGATCTTCTCAGGTACTTTTTTCTGAAAGGAAGACTTGATGATGCTCGCATCAAGTACCGCATTGTGTAGGACGGTGACCTTTTCTGGGGGGATGCCGTATTTCCGTACACAGATGTTTTTGGTCAACTGACTTACCGCTACCACATGGTCTGCGGCATGCATGCCCGCACGTTCAATTTCAAAGACTGGAAAGTTGACCGACTCCCCAGATCGATCGTACTCGGTGGCATGTACATGGACGACTAGGGGCTTGCCGCTAATCTCCTTGGCTGCGATGCCAGCAGGGTAAGCGAGCCAGTCGTGTGCATGGATGATGTCAAAGTCGCCTCGGTCCCGAGCGATCTGTGCTCCGACGAGGGCATAGCGGGATACTTCCTCCATGAGGTTTTTACCGTATTTGCCGCTAAACTGGTATTTGGTGGAAAATATGCTTTCATCCACGTCCGTGCGGTCATGGATGGCATAATCTGTAAATTTTTTGAATGCTTTGGGACCCAAATAGGGCACCAAAAAACTATTGACCTCGAGATAAGTCAGGTTTTTCCACAGCTTTTTAAAACGTTTTTCCCGGTAATCAATGGTCACTCCACTGGCATTGACAAAGTCTGCCACTGGCTCCTCATCTCCCCAGAGTTTGGGAACCACAAAAATCACTTCTTGTTGGTGGATGTTCATTCCTTGAATCAATCCATAGCAAGCAGTGCCGAGCCCTCCAGAGATATGGGGTGGGAATTCCCACCCAAACATGAGTACTTTCATAGGGAATCCATTAAACCTGTTTGACTAAGTCCATCATTCGGAGTAACTCTGCAATGCTCCAAGCTTGGGATACCGAACCTTTGGGGCGGTGTGGAGCATCCCCATCGTAGATCTCCGCCACTGTGCCTACTCCATACTGCGTCATGACACCATCAAAGCCTTTGATGATTTTCTCAACGAAAATTTTAGCGGCTTTACCGTGTAGCTTGAGGTATCCCTCTGCAAAATGTCCCAAAAGCCAGGCCCAGACAGTCCCATTGTGGTAGGCTTGGTCTCTACTGATTTGATTTCCAAAATAGTAGCCTTTGTATCCCGGATCATCTGGGGATAGCGAACGGAGACCTCTTGGAGTTAGGAGCTTGGATTTGACAATTTCCAATACTTTATCACATTTTTCCTCCTCCAAAATCCGATAGGGCAGGGAAGTGGCAAAAACCATGTTGGGTCGAATGGACCAATCTTTTTCTTCTTCATTGACCACATCTGCCAGGTAGCCATATTCCCAGGACCAGAATTCCCGATCAAAGGACTCTTTTACTTTTGTGGCTAGTGTCAAAAATTCATCATCCCCACTAAGTTCATGGTAGAAGCACAAGGCATTGTACCAGAGGGCTTGAATTTCTACTGGGCAGCCAATTCTTGGAGTGACGGGACCATCTGGAGTGATGGCATCCATCCAGGTTAGGGCTAGGCCCTCCTGTCCACCCCAAATCAGACCGGAAGGGAGCATGTGAATGTCAAAGTCTGTGCCTTCCTTATATCCTTCTAAGATTCCTCGGAGCTTGGCCAAGTACCTGTTTTGAATTGTTTTTTTGTCTCCTGTATACCGGATGTATTGCTGAAGGGACCAAAAAAACCAAAGCGGCGCATCCATAGAGGTCATGTTGGTGTAATCTCCACTTCCAATGTTAGGGAAAAGAGCTCCTTTCAAATTTTTGGACATGGTGTCCATAATTTCTTGGAAGGTGGCAGTATCACCGGTAGTCAAGGTCAACCCAGGGGCGGCGATGAAGGTATCCCTTCCCCACCACCCAAACCAGGGGTAGCCTGCGATGACGCGTACTTCTCCATCTCGTTGTCGGATAAACTGCCCCGCAGAATTTTTTAAGCAATTTTCAAAGTTGTTTCTCGGAATTCGACGTGCGATTTCCTTACTAAAAGCAGCTGATCTGGTTTCTGGATCTGCATCGGTTAGGCCGGCAGAAAAAATAACTGACTCCCCTTTGGCAATTTCAAATTCTAGGCATCCAGGCACAAACAAGTCCTCCTGGTAGTCGTACCCTCGTTCCCGCTCTTGGATGTACTCCAGGTTGTAATACCAGTCGGGCTTCGAAATAAAGGCAGCCTCCTTGGATAACTGCAGGTAAAGTGGATCGTAGTTGGGATACAATTGAAATTTCACCCCATTTGGGACCAACTCGTAGGCTTGATTGATGCGATCGTTGGCTTTTTGAAGTTGGTGGTAGCCTCTGAAAGCTAAAAAGGGCTGAATTCGAATCGTTGTAGGCGAATGAGCCTCAAGTAATGTGTAGCGGATCATCACTCGATCCCGGTTGGAATCAAGGATTAATTCTTTTTGAAGCAGCACACCTCCCACGCGATAGGTTAGTTTGGGAATCGGCTCCGAATCAAAGTCTTCGAGGTATTTGTGTCCTCTTGGAGAATAGTTCCCTGGAAATTTGGCAATGCCCAGATTAAAGCTTGCGCCATGTTGAATCACTGTCTCATGCACCGTAGAAAGCATCACGTGATTTTGAGAATCGATTTGTGGCTGGGGCACCACCAGTAAGCCATGGTATTTTCGCGTATTGCAGCCAATGATCGTGGTGCTGGTGTAGACCCCAGATCGGTTGGTCCGAATGATCTCTCGGTCCAGGGAATAATTCAGGTTAACTAATTGGGATTTATCAAAATGGATATAACTACTCATCGCGCAAAATTGAATTCAACTAAAAATAGACTATTGCGGGGACAAGAAAAATTAAAGTTCAAAAAATAAAGGTTATGTCTCCATAACCTTTAGGTATTATTCGATTTCAGGAATGAACCGCTTCCTTTTGCAGTTCCTCGCAGGTTTTGATTGACTCTTCAAACTTGCTGAGGTAGTTTTTAATCTGCAGGATATTTACTGGTTTCACAACCGGAAATTTCGGAGATGATTTAAATAGGGTAAACATAACTGTTGGTTTAGTTCTTCATTTATTGACAAATGCCATGCCAAAAGAAGAGGAATTTATAAAAAAACCCCTCCTTCGAGGGGTTTTTGGGTGAAAGACCGGGCTCGAACCGGCGACCTCTGGATCCACAAACCAGCGCTCTAACCAACTGAGCTACAATCACCGTGTGGGGTTTCAACTCGAAGCTTGCCTCGAATTGGTTTGCAAAAGTAAGGACTGTCTTTCGATAGAGCAAGACAGACGGCATTTATTTGTTTGAAAAATACCTAAAGTTCCTTCCTTCTCTAGGTGCAATTGGCCTACTTCGGCTAAGTTACCTGTCTCAATAATCCCAAAGTTAGCGGGGGAGCAGGCTGACAGGCTATCCTTCCTTTTTCCAAAGTATTCCGGGTACCTTTGTCTATATTTGTATTTATGAAACCAATTTGTTTCGTGTTTTCTCACTTTTCCCTCGCTACCCAATGAGCAACGAACCGATAGGATTTGATGCCTTCAAGCTAAACAAACAATTGCTCGATGCCGTAGCCGAATCTGGTTATACCGTTCCTACTCCAATCCAAGAACAAACTATTCCACTTGCACTTGCGGGGCATGATGTGTTGGGAATAGCACAGACGGGTACAGGTAAAACAGCCGCTTACCTCTTGCCCCTGCTCATGAAAATCAAGTATGCACAGGGCATGCATCCTCGTGGCTTGGTGCTTGCGCCCACACGGGAATTGGTTATGCAAATTGAGGAAGTGGCCCAGCACCTAGCCCAATATACGGGACTTCGAATCGTGAGCCTTTATGGAGGTTTAGGGCCCAAAACACAAATCGAGCAGGTGCAAGCAGGAGTGGACTTATTAATTTCCACTCCAGGAAGATTTATGGATTTGTACCGAAAAGGAGCCATCTATACCAAGGATTTGAAAACGATGGTATTGGATGAGGCAGATAAAATGATGGACATGGGATTTATGCCTCAAATCCGATCAATTCTAGAGGTGATTCCATCCAAGCGTCAAAACCTCCTCTTCTCAGCTACCTTTTCTGGTAGAATAGACCATTTGGTAGCCGAGTTTTTAGAGTTTCCGGAGCGTGTAGAAGTAGCACCTTCTGCCACTACGGCAGAGACGATCGCTCAAGTCAGGTACCAAGTGCCCAATATCAAAACCAAAATAAACCTGCTTGCTCATTTGCTCGAGAACGAAGAAATCAATCGAGCCATGATTTTTACGCGAAGCAGAAAAAATGCGGAGTCAGTCTATTCGTTTTTGGAGCGTAAGCATTTTGGAGAGATTCGTGTCATCCATGCCAACAAAGGGCAGAATACCCGAATCAACTCCATGGAAGATTTTAAGGAAGGGGATGTGCGAATCTTGGTGGCTACCGATGTAGCGGCTAGAGGATTGGACGTTACCTTGGTATCGCATGTGATCAATTTTGATGTGCCCCTGATCTATGAAGATTATGTGCATCGCATCGGTCGAACAGGCAGAGCTGAGAATGAAGGAAAGGCAATCACGTTTATCAATCCAGCGGAATCTTACCACTTTGAAAAAATCGAAGACCTAATTCGAATGAAGGTAGACGAGTTGTCCATTCCGGATGAGGTGGATGTACCAGCTACTCCTTTTGAAGAAAAGCAAGGCTATGAACGGGAGTTGGACCGGCTCAAGCAGCGGGACAACCCCGACTACAAAGGAGCTTTCCACGAGAAAAAGGAGCGCCCCAAGGAAAACATTGGTAAGGGTGCAAAAGTAAAAGCGAAGAAGAAACAAAAGAAGCCGAACCGCAACCAACTCAAAACGAAAAACCAAAAAAATAAAGGGAAACCCAGGAAGGGATAATCCCTGGACGGGATGCATTGATTTCAAAAAGCAAGCACAGCACCTTTAGGAATCAAAATAGAAAAAAAGAAGGGGTTGCCTCATAAATATTTTCCTAGTTAGAGGCAGTCGATTTTACTCAATAGAGGCCGATTTTTGATTTTCGGCCTCTATTTTTTTGACTCTTGGTCATTATTGTTATTCATTAGGATTAGAAACGGATTTACGATGTTGTTCGTTTTTCTGGTGTTTTGTGGCTAATAATAGGTCTTAAAGGGTAGTTACCCTGCCATTTTAGCTAGGTTGTGGGCAATGGCTAGTAGGCCTGTTTCCACGTCTACTTTTTCTTTACCGCGGAGCATAAAGCGGCTTCTGCCTTTATTGTACTTGAAGTGCCCAAACACGGGTTCAACATCTGTAGCCCTTTGCTTTCTTTTTTGTATACCTATTGGGGAAGTAAGCAGTTCCTTTGCTCTTGCTTTGTGTAGTTGTAGTCTGTTGTTGACTTTGAGAACCTTATTTCCTTTCCCTGGCTGACAGGCTGTTGCAAGTGGACATCCCAAACAGTTCTTGGCCTGATAATGGGTATAGTTCTGAATGAATCCAGTGGAGGTCTTTCCACTACTTTCTCCACTTTTTTCCATGGGCTGTCCCATGGGGCAGATATAGCGGTCTTCTTGTGGGTCATAATGGAGATTTTCCAATAGTCCATAGATCTTCTTTGGTTTAGATTCCTGATGAAGTTCTTTGTGGAAGTAGTTGTACTTAACGAAGGCTTCGATGTGGTTTTCTTCTAAGTAGCAGTAGTTTTCCTCACTGCCGTATCCTGCATCCGTAGTACAGGTAGAGGGATAAAAGCCATAGAGCTGATGATAGCGTTGCAGATGAGCCTTGAGAGTCAACGTATCAGTAGGATTGGAATGTAGGGAGTAATTAATCACAAACTGACCCTGTGTACTGAGCTGAAGGTTATAGGCAGGCTTGAGCTGCCCATTTTTCATATGGTCTTCCTTCATCCGCATGAAGGTGGCATCCGGGTCAGTTTTGGAATAGCTATTCCGACCTCCTAATAGCTGTTGATGGTGTGATGATCGGGCTGTTGCATCCCTGCCAGCCACATGAAGACGAAGTTTTCTCGGATAGACTTTTCAAGCTTCCGGGAAGAAAAACAGTTTTCCAGATAACCGTAAACTAGAATCTTCAACAACATCCTTGGATGGTAGCTTCTGGCTCCGTTTTGAGAATATAGAGAATAAACCGAACTAAGGTCGATTTGATCAATCACCATATTTACCGTACGGCCAGGATGGTGAGCTGGAATCAATTCCTCCAAACTCGGTGGAAGAAGCATCAGCTGGTTGGTAGTATAGTCTTTAAAAACTATATTCGTGTCTTGTTTTTGCACACCTCAAAATAACAATTTTGAGTTAAACAAGAAAGGCTAGCCGAGAAATCGACTAGCCTTCTAATTTTAAGAGACTTTTGAGACAGCCTCTTTTGTAAGATAGATTGGAAATTAATCTTACGCAGGCAGGATGCTCACGTAAGATCTTCCATCAAATTTTTTCTTGAAGGAAACAACTCCTGGGGTCAAGGCAAACAAGGTGTGGTCTTTGCCCAAACCTACGTTCAAACCTGGATGATGTTTTGTACCTCTTTGTCTAACTAGTATGTTTCCTGCGATGACAACTTCACCGCCGAACTTTTTCACACCCAATCTTTTGGATTGCGAATCACGTCCGTTTCTGGAACTCCCTACACCTTTCTTGTGTGCCATGGTTTTATTCGTTTATGATTTCTTGGATGATTACCTTAAAGCGTGATTGATTCGATCATTACTTTGGTGAAGTCCTGTCTGTGACCATTCTTCTTCTTGTAGCCCTTGCGGCGCTTTTTCTTGAAGACAATCACTTTGTCACCTTTTACATGATCCAGAACTTTTCCGGATACCTTGGCTCCTGCAAGTAAAGGAGCACCAACAGACACAGTGCCATTGGCTTCTGCCAACAAGACCTGGTCAAATTCCACGGAAGCGCCAATTGCCAATGCCAGTTTAGGAGCATAAACGAATTGATCTTTTGTTACTTTGAACTGCTTTCCTGCGATGATTGCTATTGCGTACATGTTCTTGATTTATCGAAATCGGAGTGCAAATATAGGAATTGAAATGAAACTAAAAAACTTTTGTCAAAAATGATGTAAGACTAGGATTCGGTTTTTAGTGTAACTTTGAAGGCAGCTTTTTTAGTTTATTTTGCTTCCTCTTTCTGGAGAACTAAAATTTTTAAGCAAAAATTGCTTTTTATATAACTTATTGATTTTTAATTATTTAAATTTTAAAAATGTTTAAAAATTTAATTGACTACAATTCAAAACGTAGGTCAGGCCTAGGCTCAAAAAAAAAGTTTTAGAATTTAAAAATTATTCAAACGGGCAAAATCAAGAAATAAAATTGATTCTTTACTTAATTCATTTAAATTTAACTAATTGACATTAAGTAGTTTATATAGTTTTTGACCGAGAGTCATAATCTTCATTTTCAGCTAGTTTTCAACTTTTTTATTCCCTTTTTCATCCTCATATTTGTTGGATAGCTGTTCTGAAAAGGCAGCTTTTTCCTTCACAGGAATCCCCAATGGCCATTTATTAGTTAAAAATACCCAATCCTTAGATTACAAACACTAGAGAGCGATGCAGCACGAGCCGATTTTAGAAGAGAATGGTAACCGATTTGTCTTATTTCCTATTCAGCATGCCGACATCTGGCAGTACTACAAAAAAGCTGAGGCCAGCTTCTGGACAGCGGAGGAGATAGACCTAAGCCAAGATCTTTCCGACTGGAAAAACTTGAATGGTGGAGAAAGACATTTCATTTCTCACATTCTTGCCTTTTTTGCCGCTTCCGATGGGATTGTAAATGAAAACCTTGCCGAACACTTTGTGGCTGAAGTACAATACACTGAAGCCAAATTTTTCTACGGCTTCCAAATCGCAATGGAGAATATCCATTCCGAGACCTACTCGTTACTGATCGATACTTACATCAAAGACAACGTAGAACGCGATCGCCTACTCAATGCCATTGAGCACATCGACTGTGTAAAGAAGAAAGCAGACTGGGCTTTGAGATGGATTGACAATGGCTCCTTCCAAGAGCGCTTGATTGCCTTTGCAGCTGTTGAAGGTATTTTCTTCTCAGGATCCTTTTGCTCCATATTCTGGCTTAAGAAAAGAGGGCTTATGCCAGGACTTACCTTCTCGAACGAATTGATTTCAAGAGACGAAGGATTGCATTGCGATTTTGCCTGCCACTTGTACACCAAACACGTAACTAACCAGCTTCCTAAAGAGACCGTTCGCTTGATCATTATGGATGCCGTAGCCATCGAAAAAGAATTTGTGACCGACGCTTTGCCCGTACGCCTAATCGGAATGAACTCTGATTTGATGTGTCAATACATTGAATTTGTAGCAGACCGATTGCTTGTGGAGCTTGGATGTGAGAAGGAGTGGAACAGTACCAATCCATTCGATTTCATGGACATGATTTCCCTACAAGGCAAAACAAACTTCTTCGAAAAAAGAGTTGGTGACTACCAGAAAGCTGGAGTCATGAAATCTACCGAACCAGCAGATAACGTGGCGAGGTTTTCCATCGGAGAAGATTTCTAAATAATCTTGAGTACCCCAAAATACCTATTTCAAACCACCCCCTTTAAAAATTCGCCTGAGTATGTTAGTAGTTAAAAGAGACGGAAGACGAGAATCCGTACGATTCGACAAGATCACTGCACGTATAGAAAACCTGTGCTATGAACTAGATCCCAAATTCATCCAGCCCATTGAAGTTGCCAAGAAGGTAATCGATGGTCTATACGATGGGGTGACCACTTCCGAACTCGACAACCTAGCAGCTGAAGTCTGTGCTTCGCTTACCGTACGTCACCCAGACTACGCTATTTTGGCAGCACGGATTGCCATCTCTAACCTACACAAAACCACCAGCCAGTCTTTTTCGAATACCATGAAAAGACTGTATACCTATATCAATCCGATAACCAAAGGAAATGCCCAGCTATTGGATACCGAAGTTTATGGAATTATTAAGCAGCACGCTGCGAAACTCGATGAGGCGATCGATTACAAGCGTGACTTCAGCTACGACTATTTTGGATACAAAACGTTGGAAAAAAGCTACCTCATCCGTCTGGATGGAAAGGTAGTCGAGCGTCCTCAACACATGCTCATGCGAGTAGCCGTAGGCATTCACCGTGAGGATTTAGACGCAGCTATTGAAACCTACAATTTGCTATCCGAAAAGTGGTTTACACACGCCACCCCAACTCTTTTTAACGCAGGCACTCCAAAACCACAGCTCTCCTCCTGCTTCTTACTCACCATGAAGGATGACAGCATCGATGGCATCTACGATACGCTAAAGTCCTGTGCTAAAATCTCTCAATCTGCGGGAGGCATTGGTCTTTCTATCCACAATGTAAGAGCAAAGGGAAGCTACATCAAAGGTACCAACGGTGTATCCAATGGAATCGTACCTATGCTTCGGAACTTTGACATGACCGCCCGCTATGTGGATCAAGGTGGAGGAAAGCGAAAAGGAAGCTTCGCCATCTACTTGGAGC
>Ga0172372_10006042_pt1 | contig 16645 bp, 9 predicted proteins | sample LakKiv5m_2_FD_114544 | JGI IMG/M metagenome (GOLD analysis project Ga0172372, IMG submission 114544) | Freshwater microbial communities from Kabuno Bay, South-Kivu, Congo - kab_092012_9.5m | ecosystem: Environmental > Aquatic > Freshwater > Lake | place: Democratic Republic of the Congo...
ATGAAATTTCTTTTTCACGGGTAGATTTTTCCTTATTTCGGTCATTTCCCTACTTGAATGTCCGATTTACCAACTTTTCCACTAAGGGGAAGAATAAACCGGGTAATTCGGAGCTATTTAAAACGCGTTACCTGGACATTGCTCTGGATATCCGTTATTTCCTAGACCATTCCAGACCAATCGCCATTCGCACCATGCAGTTAGTCAATCCTTCCTTGCAGCTAAATATCTCAGATATCGGGCAAGGAAATTTTGAGTTACCCCTTGCTGATAAAATCAAGGGTGGTGCAGATAGCCTCCTTTCTTCGGCTTTACCTTTTCACGTGGATTTGGAATCTTTCCGCATTAAAGATGGATCCCTCAATTTTCGTGATGAAAAAACAGGATTATTGCTCGAAGCCAATGGCATAGATCATAAATCTTCTGGTGAATTATCATTACAACATTACAATTTGAATACAAGGTCACGAATTCGCGACCTCAATATTGTTTTGGGGACCTCAAAACTGCTTAGCAAAACACGTGTCGAAGCACAAATAGATTTCATGGTAGATTCGCGCAGAAAGCAATACATCATAAGAGAAAACAAACTGGCCATTAATGGTCTGTTTTTACAGGTTAAAGGCATCCTGGAAAACAAGGCAAACGGCTTTTACGGAAAAATGTCACTTTTTGCTCCAGAAAATAATTTTGCTGAGCTCATTAGACTCTTTCCATATTTAGACCAAGGCCAATTCAAATTATTCTCAAAAACCCGCGGTTTTTTTTCCCTTCAATTGGACATTGACGGTTTGTTCCAATTTTACCCCCGTCTTTATCCCTCTTTTCATGGAACACTTCTCGTAAAAAATGGAGAACTCGCCGAATATCCAGAACATTCAACGATGGAGGGACTAAATACGCGAGTTACTATCTGTAACGACTCAGATAATTTATCGGGTTTGGATATATCCATTCCTTCCCTTGAAGCATGCCTTGGAGGGCGAGATTTTTCTATGGGTCTATATCTTAAGGACCCGTTTTTTGATCCTTACCTTGACGGCTATGTTCGAGGAACATTTTATCTAGAAAATCTCCGACCTTATTTTCCTTCGTTAAAATTGGGAGAGGTCACAGGAATCATTAAAAGTGATTTCTCTATCAAAGGGAAGATGTCCGATGCTGAAAAAAATATCGTTCAAAATAGGGATATGCGGGGGACCATAGCAATATCTGGTTTGCGATGGAAGGGTACAACTAAATCCAGATTTTCTGTTCCTTTCCTGCTAGCCAACTTTAATAAGGGTAAACTACAAATTGCACCATTCAAGGTTAGGTATCAAAATCAAGATTTTCTTTGTAGAAGCCGCATAGAAAATATACTGGCCTATTTTAGCCCGCTACGATCCGTTCAAGGATCTTTAACTATCGAAGCACCCGAAATTCATCTTGATAAAATACTTCCACGTGATTTAGAAATATATTCGGGGAATAGTGCCGACAAATTAGCGGAGAATCTCTCTCCAGTCAAAGAATCGAAAACCAACTTACAATGGTCACCATTTGTTTGGAATTTTACTGTCAAATCAGGAAAAATACGCTACGGCAAAACCACACTCGAAGATGTCCTCCTTCGCGGTACCTACCGAGAAAATCTTATAACATTAAACTCTTCCTGGGCCAACTACCAAACGGTAAGATTTCAAACTACCGGTATCTTGAATAACTTAGATTCATACCTTAAAGGTAGAGGAAAAGCAAGAGCCAATCTTGACTTGCGCATCTCCGGCCTACCATTCCTTTTACCCTCCACAGATCTTGTCGAAGCAAGTAAAAAGGAAGATGGTATACCCAATCCTACTCCGGCTAAAGAGGTTAGTGGGACTTTTAAATGGCCGCAAAAGGGGAAAACCCAAAAAATCCCATCGTTGCTCCCCCGGAATTGGCTTATAGATGCAAGGGTGCATGTTGATAGCATTCGGAGTGAGAATTATGCATTTGAAAGGGTCCGATTCCGAATGAAACTAGGAGAAAAGCGATTAACCCTTGACCGCGGACTAGCATTCCAGCGAAACCACCCAATACGTTGGAAAGGCGTGCTTCGTCCTAACAATAGCTTTGTAGTCAGTTTAGACTTAGAAAGGTTCAATGAAGAATTATTCATTTTACCAAATAATTCACCATTTCGTCTATTACAATTAGCACCTGTTGGGAAGAGGAATCCACCCTTTGGTTTAAGGATTTCCGGGCAATTGGGGGAACCTCCAACATTTAAATTTTATAACCTAGATTATTTGTTTTATACCCAATTAGCTCCTTTAATTGAAGGAACTCAGTTCCAATCAATTCGGGATAGCAAAAAGGAAGTTTCCTGGTGGATAAGTTTCAAAGATAAAACATTTTTATTCTGGCCCGTTTTACTTCGATTAAATAATATTCCATTTTACCTTGCAGGAATACAGCACGGCGAATCGGAATGCTTATTTAAAGTCAGCGCATGGATCCCACTTACCTTTTTTAAGGGAATAGATTTGGCCACATGGAAAGAGCAGTTACCTGATGGGGTTTTAACTACATTCTATTTAGAAGGTTGTCAACCAGAGTATTTAAAAATAAGTTTTCAGTTACACCAGGAAAAACTGCCAAGAGAATTACAAATGATACTGGATCTAAAGGTTCGCCAAAGTATAATAGCTGAAATGCAAAAAATCCTAGGTCCAGAAAAATGGAAATTAAAACCTTCTCCGATGTTGGAATCACGTTTTAATGTTTTCCCATATTCCCACATTACCCATGAGGATTTATTAAAACAACGGTACACAAAAATAGAAGATAGCCTTAAAATGGCTTTGCGAAGGTTAAATTAAAGAAAAAATACATCAACCTTCTTGCAGTTGAAACTCTCGAAGATCCACCGCCGTTATACCTGACACTCCCTGCTCTGCCATAAAAACCCCATAGATAGTTTCTACTGCGGCCATGGTCAATTTGTTGTGGGTGACGATAATGAATTGGGAATCTTCCGAAAATTTCCGAATGATACGATTGAACTTTGCGATGTTAGCATCATCTAGTGGAGCATCAACCTCATCGAAAATACAGAAAGGGGCAGGTTTAAGTAGGTACAAAGCAAACAAAAGAGCTATAGCCGTAAGGGTTTTTTCACCGCCGGAAAGTTGACTGATGGATTGTGGTTTTTTCCCTTTCGGTTTTGCCACAATTTCAATTCCTGAATCTAATGGATTCAATGGGTTAGTCAATACTAGATCACAGCTATCATCTGCAGTGAATAAACTTCGAAATACTTCAATGAAATGTGTCCTAACTTGACTGAAAGCATCAAGAAATCGGGTTGATGCAGTTTCTCCTATTTCAAAAATAGTTTTTTCAAGGGAGTCTTTAGCCTGTAAGATATCATCGCGCTGGGAACTAATAGCGTCATATCTTTCCTTCATTTCGGAATAAGCGTCTATAGCTAGTGGATTTATCTCACCAAAGTTTTCCAATTTGCTCTTCAGTTTAACAACTTGGTCCAATATTTCCTCAATGGTTCCTAACCCTCGCAATTGAATAGAAGTAATGTCATTACCCTCTAAACTAAATTCAATTTGAAGGCGCTGGGATATGCTATTTAGATTTAATTTTATATCATTCCCTTCTTCTTTTAAACGATTGATATCTGTTTGTTTTTCTAGTCGTTCACGGTTCATCCTTCGCAGGGATTCCTCTTGGGAAACAATAGCATTACGTTCTTCTATAAAATCCCCTTCAATAGTGGCAAGCTGAGCAGCCTGATCGGCCTTTGACTGGGAAAGCAATTGAATTTTACCCTCAATAGTTTCTTGTTCAATCTGAAGCTGATTTCGGTCATCGCTTATTATGTTGAGTTTAGCCTTAATTTCACCGAGCCTTTTTTCTTGATTTTCAATTAGATTTTGCTTGTTAGTTAGATCTTTTCGAAGGTTTTCCACCTTGTTTTCCTGACGCAGGTATTGGATATTTTTATCGTTAAATAAAGAGGAGGTCTGGCTTAAGCGCTCAGCTAATCCTCGAAAATTTAAATCAGTTTGGGAAATTTCTGTTTTTGCTTTCTCCAGTTCTATAGATTTAAGTTTTATATCACTTTCATTATGCTCCAATGCTGCTTTAATTTGAAGAATTGCCTTACGAGAAAGATCCATTTTCTGATTGGATTCAGACTGAAAATGTGTCCATTCCTCCTGTTTTGACTGAACCCGAACGATTTGTTGCAGAACTTCTTGTAAACGCACCTTTTCTTGGGTCAATGCCTTTTCAAGAGATTCATTTTGGATGCGTGTTATGTCCTTCTGATTATTTAATTGCAGGAGTAAAAGTTTTTCTTCCTCATTTTCAAGTTCATTGATTTTTTCTTCAAGAATAGAAATATTTTTTTTTCGCCCTATTTTTTTTCCTTCAAACAATCCAATAGAACCGCCTGAAATACTGTGTTTTCTTAGGGTAAAATGACCTTTTCCATGCAATAGCGAAATATCTATTTCCGGCAGCCTACCAGTATCTCCATTTTTTTCGATGACATAAACCCCATCAAGAAGATACTGGCAAAGACGGAGATAGGGTTCATCAACCTTGACCAAATCTATCGCTCGTCTATGTTCTACTAAAGGCATGCCCTTAGAAACAAATTCAGCGAATGTTGAAAGGATAAAGAAATTGGCTTTACCTTTTTGTGCCTTGGTGAGAGTTTCTACAGCCATAGTTGCTGTAGCGACATCTGGAACCACAAAATAATTTAAATAAGGTTCGAGGTAATTCTCAATAGCTACCCGATAAGCTTCATCTACATAAATTATATCTGTCAGCAGCGGAAATTCTCGTGCCCAACCGGCATTTTTAGACAGAAAATGGATAGATTCCGGGAAACCCTCCAAATTGTCCACCATGCTTCGGGTGAGTTTAAGTTCGTTTATTAGTGCATCTGATTTCCTGCGTAAATCGGACAATTGTTGATTTATCTTGTCCCTAAGATTTTCCGCAAGGACCAATTTTTCGAGTCTTTCAGATTCCCGGGTTTGGAGTAAAGCAATCTTTTGGCTATTTGCTTTTTGTTCTAGCGTTAAATTATCCGAATCATTATCCAGTTGGATCTTGGATTCTTCGAAATGTTTGATTTCCCTATTGTGATTTTCCAAGGAAGTCTGCTGGATTTCTAATCTGGACTGAAGAACTGCCCTAGCTTTTTCCATTTCATAAATCTCCTTTTCTGCCTTTAGCTGATGTTGGAGAACCTGGTCTAGATTTCCCTTAGCTAGATTATGGTCGCTTTGAATACGAACAAGGTCTTTTTGTACTTCCTGCAGTTCAAGTTCCAAGCGATATACGATATGATTTTCTGCATGCGCATCTTCCGAGATATCTTGAACATCTTTTTTCAGGCTATCGAGATTATGCTGTATAGCCTCTGCGTCTCCCTGCATCCGCATTTCATTCCCCAATACGAACTCTTGTCGTTGATGAGCAAGTTTGCTCTCCTCTTGCAAGGATCGTAATTGACCTGATAAATCACTCAGTTTCCGTTGTTCTTGAGAAAGGGAAATTTCATGATCAAGGTTGGTTTTTTTAATAAGTTCTAAGGCGGCTTCCCCACTTAGTATGGTGGTTTCTAATTCTTGAAAAGTAAACAGTGAAGTTTCGAGGTTTCTCTGATGGGTAGCATATTGTTCTTTAAGGTTTTCCGTTTTAAGCAGGGCCATTTCTATAGCCCACGTTCGGTATTCCTGTTTAAGGTCAACGTATTTCTGCGTCCTGCGGGCTTGTTTTTCAAGAGCCTTTAGATTTGTAGCTATTTCATGAAGGAGATCCTCGATTCGGTCAAGGTCTTCAGTGGCGGATTTAAGTTTAGCCAATGCCTCCCGTTTTCTGACTTTATATTTTGATACTCCGGCAGCTTGCTCAAACATACGCCGACGGGCATCATCCTTATCTTCAAGTATGTCATCCACCATACCTAAGGCAATGATGGCATAGGAATTAGATCCTATTCCGGTATCGAGAAAAAGGTTAGTTATATCTTTTAGCCGGCAGGTAACTCCATTGAGTTGATATGCACTTTCGCCAGTTCGGTAAAGGAGGCGAGAGATTGCAACTGTGGAAAAAGATGTTGGTAGAAGATTTCGATTGTTTTCAAAAGTTAAAGTAACCTGAGCCATTCCCGCGGGTTTGCGTTTTGCAGCCCCGTTGAAAATAACATCCTGCATTTGCTCAAGCCGTAACTCACGGCTTTTCTGTTCGCCAAGAACCCAGCGGATAGCATCAATGATATTAGATTTACCCGTCCCATTTGGACCTACAATACCCGTGACAACTTCCGGGAAATGAATGGTAGTAGGATTTGCGAAACTTTTAAATCCTTTTATCTCAATTGCTTGTAGTCTCATGAATGGTTATCCAAAGCTTGACGAAAACAATTTATAAGGGCTTGCACATCCTCTGGCCGATTATATAAATGCGGAGAAACGCGAATGGCATCTCCTCTTCGACTAACGTACACCTTATTTTGCTGCAGGAGGGATTGAATTGGTTTATCTAGTATTTCAGGGGGTAGATGCACGCCAAAAAGATGAGCCGCACGCCAACCTGATTCTTCTATAATCATGCCTAATGATTCCAATTCGTCCCAAAAGGGTTCCATTAGAGCGGTACAGTAATTCTGTATTGCCTGTGGATCCCAGGAAATTAGTTGCTCTATTGCCCTTGTTAGCATTGGCACAAGTTGAAAATTACTGTGCTCTCCTACGGAATATCTGTTAGCCCCTCTTTGGTAATCCGCTGAATACTGCACTAAAGTGGAGAAATCTTCACTTCCAAAACGATTAATCCAATTTTCCTCCAAGGGCACACCATGGTCCAACGCTGATGAAAAATAGGCCATCCCAAGAGAATAGGGACCCATAAGCCATTTATATCCACCACAGACCAAAGCCTCCGGATTTAGGGTAGTGACATCAATAGGCAGGGCGCCTACAGACTGTGTCCCATCTATTACCAGCCACGATCCATGTTGCCTTGTTTTATTTCGGATAGCTTGCAAATCGAACCAAGTCCCGTCCGCCCAGTGAATGTTTCCAAGCGCCACAGCAGCTGTTTGATCTCCTATTGCTTCTAAAATATCCTCATTCCATCTTTGTCCCCTACCCTTTCCTTTTGGCGCTGGTATCATACGAAGATGAGCCCCTTTACTATCAGCTTCTCTTTTCCATGGATAAACATTGCTAGGGAATTGACCTTCAACAACCAAGATTTCTTGTTTTGGTTGAAGAGGAAGGTTGCGAGCAACAGTACTCAATCCGTATGAAGCTGAGGGAACAATAGCGATACGGCTAGAATCTTCGGCATGAATAAGGGTAGCAAATAAGCGCTTAAGCCTTTCAACAGGTTCGAAAAAATCTATGGTTTGTAAATCCCAGGGAGAATTTTTTCTTCTAAGTGAATTATGCCCAATGTCTTCAACGGATTTAAGTTGTGGAGACATATAGGCACAGTTCAGGTAATGGACATCGTCAGGTATACTGAACAAATTACGCTGACAATCCAGTATCATTGATTTCATTGTTATGGAAGGAGGTTACGGTGGGCAAGAAGGCCGCCCACAAAGCTTCTTGTTTTTGGCGGGTCTTCTCATCCCATTGCATTTCTTTAGTGAACACGTCAAAAATCAGATTTTTTTTTTCAAGGCAGCGATTTTTCTCATACCACACCATACCCGTTTGTCTCTGTATAAAATCGGTTGGGAATAACACCATTTCGCGATGAATACCATAGCGAATCTCAGCTGAAAGCAAAGCATCTTCAGGCTGAAGTGACCAATCTAAATCATCAAGAATTTGATTAAGCCGGTCTCCATATCTTCGAACATATCTTTCAGCTAGGGCAGGATTTATTTGAAGTACCCTAAAAGATTCTTGGCATGATAAAACATAATTCTCGAGGTCTTGCGCTGTTTCAAAACTATTCCCAGCCAAGGGAACACGATGGGTCTTTGTTTTATTTCCCTGGAAAGGTTTTTTACCCTTTTGCAGGTTAACGAGGACTTTAAGCGATTTTTCGGCCATTTTCCGAAAACCTGTCAATTTTCCTCCGGCAATTGTAAGAAGCCCAGAGGGTGAGACCATGATTTCATCCTTTCTCGAAATGTCCGTCGATAATTTGCCTACCTCATATACTAATGGACGCAGTCCAACCCAAGAAGAAATAATGTCTTTTGATTGTAATCCTGTTATGGAAAAAAACGCATTAACTGCCAGAAGAATATAGTCCACTTCTTCTTTAGATGACCCCAGTAAATGAATTGGTTCAGCATATACTATATCAGTAGTGCCAATGTAAGTAGTTTCCCATCGGGGTATAGCAAAAAGCATACGAGATTTAGAGAAATCATCAAAATAAATGGCCTGTTTCAACGGAAGGTAATGGTGAGGAACAACAATATGTGTACCCTTACTTAAGAGAAGATGTTTCTTAGCTGGATATGCATCCATTGCAAGCATATCAGGAACCCAAGGACCGGCGGCATTTACTATGGCACTGGAATTTACCTGGTGTACCTTTCCTGTGAGCGTATCACGAAATGTTAATCCAGACAGATGTTTACCTTTTTCCCGTAGCAGATTCATGACCTGGCAGTAAGGAAGACAAATGGCTCCCTTCTCAATAGCGGACTGCAACAGTGCCCAAGTAAGCCGATAATCATCTGTCTGGTATTCGGAGTAAAGAAAAGCTCCAAGTAATCCCTTTTTAGGTAATAATGGCTCTTTTAGACTACTTTCTATTGGTCCCAAGAAGCGAAAGGCATCAGCAGGTTTTACACCAGCGAGAAAATCATAAAGCCATAAAGCGAGGTAAGCGCTTATACGCGATAAGGAGCCTCCGGAATAAATGGGTAAAAGCATTTTCTCCGGACGCACCAAAAATCTTGCTATGCTATGAACGATAGCACGCTCTCTTCCTACCTCGAAAACCTGCTGAAACTGAAACTGTTTAAGGTACCGAAGACCTCCATGAATAAGTTTAGTGCTCTTACTACTTGTTCCGGATGCAAAATCACTTTGCTCCAGAAGTAGAACCTTTATTCCTTTGAGTGAAGCGTCCCAGGCAATTCCTGCGCCGGTAATTCCTCCTCCAATAATGATTAAATCAAAAGAGGCAGCATTCAAATTTTCAAGACATCTTTCGCGATAGCTAGCGGTTATTGCAGTCATCCGAATATATTCGCATGAAACCAGGCAGCTATCACGGCACCAAGAATTGGACCTAAAACAGGTATCCAGGCATAGGACCATTCGGAGGATCCTTTTCCCGGGATAGGCAATAAGAAGTGCGCAATCCTGGGTGCCAAATCACGGGCTGGATTTATGGCAAACCCAGTTGTACCTCCAAGAGACAAACCAATAGCAGTGATTAATCCTCCAACAGCAAGTGGTTTCAAACCATCTGTAAAATCATTTGCCCCAATGAAAAACAAGCCAAAGACAAGAAAGAAGGTACCAGAAATTTCACTCAGAAGGTTTGCTACAGGAGCTTTTACGGCAGGTCCTGTGCAGAATACACCACGAATTTTATCCTGAGTGTCTGTTATTTTCCAATGTGGAAGGTAATGAATAAATACTAAGCTGGCCCCAGTAAAACAACCAAGAACTTGGGCAAGCATATATCCAGGAACCTTGGACCAAGGGAAGTCACCGTGCATAGCTAATGCAAGGGTAACAGCAGGATTCAAATGGGCTCCGCTGCTATCCCCTACAGCAAAGATGCCCAAAGCTACAGCCAGACCCCATGCCAAACAAATTGTCAGCCAATTACTGCCTTGAGAAAATGACCGGGACAAATTGGCACCAGCGCATACGCCACTGCCAAAAGAAATCAGTATTGCACTGCCGATAAACTCAGCGAGAAATGGATTCATAAGCATTTGTTTTAAGCATGTCCTAAAAGTAACGATTTAAGGCATTATCGCGTCTTGAATTTTTTGTAGGTGGCCATTAAACCTTGGGTGGACCCATCATGACCAGAGATATCCTTAACTCCGACTAATTTTGGAAGTAAAACATTTGCTAAGTGCTTGCCAAGTTCAACGCCCCATTGGTCAAAACTAAAGATGTTCCAAATAACTCCCTGTGTGAAAATCTTGTGTTCATATAGTGCGATGAGCCTGCCCAAATTAAATGGATCAAGGATATCAAGTAGGATGGCATTACTTGGTTTGTTTCCAGAAAAGACTTTGAAAGGCATCAATCTGGAAGAATCAGAAGGATTTAAACCTTGTTCTGAAAGCTCCTGAAGCACTTCGTCTGGGCTTTTGCCTAGCATAAGTGCCTCAGCTTGAGCTAAAAAATTGGCGATTAATTTTTCGTGATGATCCGCGATTGGGTGCTGAGGTTTTGCGGCAACAATAAAGTCGCAGGGTACTAAAGTTGTACCCTGGTGAATTAGCTGATAGAACGCATGTTGACCATTGGTTCCGGGTTCCCCCCAAATCACAGGACCTGTTGCATAACTTACTGGATCTCCTTTTCGGTCAATACATTTGCCATTGCTTTCCATATTGGTCTGTTGGAGATAGGCTGGAAAACGATGGAGGTATTGGTTGTAAGGCAATACAGCTTCATTAGTAGCCCCTAGGAAATTTACATTCCAAATACCGACCAAAGCAAGTAGTACCGGCATATTGTCCATCAAAGGAGTGGTTCGAAAATGTTCGTCCATGTGGTGAAAACCAGCCAGTAATCGTTCAAATATATCATAGCCAAGGTTTAGGCAAATAGATAGACCAATAGCACTAGTTAAGGAATACCTACCTCCAACCCAGTCCCAAAAAATGAACATATTGTTGAAATCAATACCAAAATCCACCACCGCATTCGTATTAGTGGATATGGCTACAAAATGTTGAGCAATATGAGATTCCTCAACAGCTGCTTCCAAAAACCACGCCCTCGCCGAAAAGGCATTTGTCATGGTCTCCTGCGTGGTAAAAGTTTTTGAAGCAATGAGAAAAAGGGTTTCATCGGGATTCAATCCTCGAAGCGTTTCAGCAAGATGGGAGGCATCCACATTGGATACAAAGTGGCTAGTTATCCTATGATCGGAATAACCCTTTAAAGCCTCACAAACCATAAGCGGGCCAAGATCTGAGCCACCTATTCCCAGATTGACAACATGCCGTATAGATTTTCCGGTATATCCTCTCCAGGACCCACTTCGCACTTTATGACTAAATTCACGCATCTTCTCCCTTACATTAACCACATCGGGCATAATATCCTTGCCATCTAACAAAAATGAAGCGCCAGAAGGCTTTCGAAGGGCAATGTGAAGCACTGCTCGGTTTTCCGTTTCATTAATTTTTTCACCTGCGAACATGGCCCGGATGCCTTCCTCAAGATGGCATTCCGAAGCTAAGTCCAAGAGTAGATTTAATATTTCCTGGTTAATACGGTTTTTCGAAAAATCAAGCAAAATACCCGAGTCTTCCCGTGAAAAGGATGCAAATCGTTCCTTGTCTTCCAGGAAAAAGCTTTGCATATCCAAAGCCTCCGGCTTCATGCTCCACGTTTTTAATTTAGACCAGGATTGGGTAAGGGTTGGATTCTGTCTTGAAAGCATGGTTAATCCTTAAGAATAGATTTCAATTGATTTGAAGGAATTAGAAGTTCAGTGGGACCAAGAACGTAGGGGCCAATTTCGTAAGGATTATAAACCACGTACAAACCCTCGGGAAGTCGCGCAAAATGCTCAGGTAATGGCCATTCATCAGAAAAGTAACCCAATTGGGTAAGCGATGTGCCTGGAGTTAAGTTCCTGGTCTTTCGAATGTGGTTGTAAATCAAAGCCATTAACTCTTGAGGTGATTTAATTATATCCACCAACTTTAACGCTGTACCATCAACCGAATTAAGATTCAGAATGGATACAGCAGAGGATGGATGTGCCCCACCGGTGAAACGATCCGTCTGAAACAACACAATGAGGGATTCCCTATTATTTCGTAAAATTTTATAATCGACCTTTAAAGACCAGTATGGGGAAGTCCCTGTTTCGTTGCCATATAGGCTATGTTCACGTTGAAAGGATTTAACAACTGTATGGATATCATCCAGCTGTTCCACCCTCGGATTCCATTCCTCTAGAACTTCAGCCATTCGCTGAAGAAGTTGTTGGTTCAATGGTGATGAAGCATTTTGACCGGAAACCTGAGGTACACGGATGTACACTTCTATGCAACCTCCTTTCTTATCGGGACATGGCTGGGAGACATAGCTGAATAGTTTGTCAGTAAGGGGTAAGGGTTGATAGTCAGTATTTGAATCGGGCGATTCCCGACAAGCCATAATTACCAAGAGTTGCAAAATGGCTATACGCTGGGCTGAAGCCATAAGGTACGCAATATTTGCCGGCGAAAATACCATAATCTTCTTGGTTGTAATCTGCGTGCTATGCCTATATTTAGTTTTTAAACCAACTAGTTTAGCAATTATGGAAAGGATATCAGACATTGCCCATTATGAGAAAGTGTATGCTGAAAGCGTAACGCATCCAGAAGACTTCTGGGGCGAGGTAGCTTCGCATTTCAGCTGGCATCGGCCCTGGGATACTGTCCTCTCCTGGGATTTTAGTAGCCCAGATGTCCGCTGGTTTTTAAATGGGAAACTGAATATTACTGAAAATTGCCTTGATCGACATCTCCCAGATAAAGCAAATAAAATTGCCTTTTTCTGGGAACCAAATGCACCAGACCAACCTAGAAAATCATATACCTACCTTCAACTTTATGAGGAGGTAAACCGGGTTGCTAATGCTTTAAAATCCAAAGGCATTACGAAGGGAGATCGGATATGTTTTTACATGCCTATGGTACCCGAACTAGCCATTGCCATTCTTGCTTGCGCCCGGATTGGAGCCATCCATTCCGTTGTGTTTGCTGGATTTTCAGCTCAGTCCCTTGCTGACCGTATTGAGGATGCTTCTTGCCGAATGGTAATCTGCGCGGATTACAATGACCGGGGTGCAAAACATATTCCCGTGAAAGAAATCGTCGATCAGGCCCTGCTTATGCCTGCCTGTCGTTCGGTTGAAAGCGTTTTAGTTTTTCAAAATACAGGAGGCGTGGTAACTTGGAATGCAGCTAGAGATTTTTGGTGGCATGACGCGGTACCTGAGCAATCCACCCATTGCCCAGCTGAATCCATGGATGCAGAGGACCTTCTTTTCATCCTTTACACATCGGGTTCCACAGGAAAACCTAAGGGTGTGGTGCATTCGTGCGGAGGCTATATGGTATATACTGCCTATACTTTTCGACAGGTCTTCCAGATGGATTCGGATGACATTTATTGGTGCACTGCAGATATTGGCTGGATTACAGGACATTCCTACATTATATATGGCCCCTTGCTGAATGGGGCTACTTCAGTGATGTTTGAGGGTATTCCTACCTTTCCGGACCCTGGTAGATTCTGGCAGGTCTGCGATAAGTATAGCGTAACTCATTTTTATACCGCACCAACGGCCATACGTGCCCTTATGGCCTGCGGACCCGAATGGGTAGCCAAGCATAGACTAAACTCGTTGAAGGTGCTGGGAAGTGTTGGTGAGCCTATTAACGAAGAAGCCTGGCGCTGGTATCACGAGAAGGTAGGAAAAAGTCGATGCCCTATAGTAGACACGTGGTGGCAAACAGAGACCGGCGGCATTCTCATTTCTACACTGGCAGGCGTTACGCCGGCGATTCCTGCCTATGCCACAAGACCTCTTCCTGGAATACAACCTGTTTTGTTAACTGCTGAGGGGAAAGAAATTCTTGAAAACAATACCGAAGGCCTACTCTGCATTCGCTTTCCCTGGCCCTCAATCCTCCGATCTACCTACGGGGACCATGAAAGGTGCAGGCAAACCTATTTTTCTCCATATCCAGGATACTATTTTACAGGAGATGGTGCTAGACGGGACAATGATGGAAATTATAGGATAATCGGTCGGGTTGATGATGTCATCAACGTATCAGGTCATCGCCTAGGCACGGCAGAAGTAGAAAATGCAATTAACAGGCATCCAGGCGTTGTAGAATCAGCAGTTGTTGGTTTCCCCCATGATATTAAAGGACAGGGAATTTATGCCTATGTCATTGCAGCCAATGCTTCCGTAGATAAAACAATCCTTATAAAACAGGTTATGGAAGTAGTGGTGCAGCAAATTGGCGCCATTGCTAGGCCAGATAAGATTCAAGTGGTTTCCGGTTTACCAAAAACCAGATCAGGAAAAATAATGCGTCGCATTCTCCGAAAGGTTGCATGTGGTGAAACAGAAGGGTTTGGTGATGTCAGTACATTACTCAATCCCGAAATTGTAGATGAGATAAAACTGGGCGCTGTTTAGCCAGATACTAGAACAACTATGCTGGGAAATGTACCTTCAAGGAAAAAAATTAGATATCAAGTCAGCGAAAGACTACAATCATACCTGTCATATTACAACCGAACAGCCCAATTGCCCCTTCAATACAGCGACTTGTTGCGGCACGAAAGTTCCCTGCCCGTATTGGGAAAAAGAGACCAGCCAACAGGATGGGAGTCTGTTTTTTATCCCGAAAGCTTACAATCAGAAATCTACGATGGTCTAAAACTAATTTATGCCCAATTAAAGACAGCGGGAAATATTGCTGTAATGAGCCATTTAACCATAGCCCGTATCGATTTCTGCACCTTTGGCAATTCACGCCCTTTTCGTGTGCGCATAATCAACAGGCTCAATGACAATTACGACCATTTTTACCTAAAGGTTTCAGATGCATCAAGAGTCTATGGCCTGGAGCTTGAGTCTCTACTATCACCAAACTATTTTTATTACAAAATTGACGGGGAAACACTTGTAGAAGAACATATTGCCGGTATCCCGGGAGATGACTTCATCCAGGACCATTTGGCCACCGATGCCATAAACCAAATCCGCATTGTCAAGGAGTTTGTCAAGTTTAATGAACGCTGCTTTGCTCGATTACTGGGCGATATGCGATCCTATAATTATGTCGTAGACATAACCCCGGATATTGAAGGAAATCAATACCGAATGCGGGCTATTGACTTCGATCAACAAGCTTTTGAGGGTTCAAGACGATTCTATTTACCCCAATATTTCAAGGAGAATAATGCCATTATAGCCATGGGCATGAAAAATATTGGACCCCAATCGGTACGCCAGTATCAAATGGAGGAAAGATCCCTCATGGCCGAGCGAATACGATCGGAACAAGATCGTGTAAATGCCTTATTCCGTGCTTTCCGAATGGATATTCTCTCTACACCGGAAAAGATAAATCAACTTGGACTAGAGCTTGATAAATACCACAAAGACGAATCGTTTAGGGAATTATTTTCCATGGGGGAATTAACCCAGCACCATTTAGAAAAAGTTTTAAATCGACCTGTAATTCATTGGCAATGAATAGCCAAGACATGTATTCATCGCGGTTTCAACGCCATATCGATTTGCCTGAATTTGGATCAGCTGGCCAAGAAGCGCTTAAGAAAGCTCGTGTATTAGTCGCCGGAGCCGGAGGTTTAGGATGTCCTGTAATGCAATACCTTGCTGCTTCCGGAATCGGTCACCTAGGAATTGCCGATTGGGATCATGTAGAAATTTCCAATCTGCACCGCCAAGTCTTGTATGCTGAATCTGACATTGGAAGGAAAAAGGTAGAAGCAGCTGGTGATAGGATTAGAAACATGAATGCCAACATTGACATCAAGACGTATCAACTCAGCTTGAATCCGGCTAACGTCATCGATGTTTTATCAACCTATGATTTAGTAGTCGATGGCACCGACAATTTCGCCACGCGTTACTTGCTAAATGATGCTTGTGTTCTTTTGGATAAATCTTATATCTATGGGGCTATTTTTCAATATGAGTGTCAGGTTTCAAGTTTCCATGTCAAAATGCTGGATGGTACTCGGAGCGCCAATTACCGGCATTGGTTTCCCCAACCACCAGTACCTGGAAGCATTCCAACCTGCTCTGAAAACGGAGTTTTGAGTGTCGTACCAGGAATTGCAGGAATGATTCAGGCATTAGAAGTAATTAAGCTTCTTACCGGTTTAGGCGAACCTTTAGCCAATAAAATCTGGATACTGGATACACTTAGTATGAAAACCTCCCTTATTGGCATACCAAATACAGGGTTAATTCCTACTTTAAGAAGCCTTGAACCTATAGCTAACTATTGTTTTCCTGGCGAGGTAACTGAGGTAAGCCACCTTCAACTTCGCAAATGGACGGAGGAAAGAAAAATGTTTCAACTTGTAGATGTCAGAGAATTAGGAGAGTTAGACCCTGGATTTCCAGGCAGTTTGTTGGTCCCTTTATCCCGATTACGGGAGTCCATCCAAGAACTTGAGAAATTAGCACCTTATCCCATTGTTTTTTACTGCAGAACAGGACGCCGAAGTAAGGAAGCCGCTTCGCTATTTAGCGAAAATAGCCAAAGAAAAATTGAGGTATACGCTCTATCTGGCGGTTTGGCTGGGAGGCTTTGAAAGGAATTCCTTTCCAGCGAAAAGAATAAGCAAGTTTTCAAGTGCTTCCCGGAGAGATTTTCTATCTACAATGAAATCAATGAAACCTTTTTCAAGTAAAA
>Ga0172372_10006043_pt1 | contig 16644 bp, 6 predicted proteins | sample LakKiv5m_2_FD_114544 | JGI IMG/M metagenome (GOLD analysis project Ga0172372, IMG submission 114544) | Freshwater microbial communities from Kabuno Bay, South-Kivu, Congo - kab_092012_9.5m | ecosystem: Environmental > Aquatic > Freshwater > Lake | place: Democratic Republic of the Congo...
AAAAAGCCCTCCAGAGAGTCTGTGGAGGGCCGACGCATCTCCCGGTTGGTTGCTCCGGCTGGAGCCGCATCCGCTTTCGCGTCCACCTTGCCCGGGGGCAGGTTGGTAAGGCCGTCGGGCCTTGTCTTGATGCAGGTGAAAGTGTAACTGAATCGGCTCATCCGTCAAGGGGGCTACCGGGCTCATCCGGTGAGCCTGTCCCCCCGCACAATATTTCAATGTTTCAACCGCAGATTGAAAATTTTGCACTATGCTGGCGTTTTCTACCATCCATATGGCTAAGACCATGCCATTCAGCCCAGCGGACAACACCATCATGACCATCGGGGAAGTTGCCGACTACCTCAAGGTCACCGAGCGGACCATCTACCGGCTGGCGGGGGCCAAGCAGATCCCAGCTTTAAGGTGGGCGGGAGCTGGCGGTTTTCAAAGGCCGATATTGATGCTTGGATCAAGGCGCAGACGTGCGATCGGGAGACTAACTGATGTACCCAGACAAGTACAACCAAGTTAACTGCCTGCGACTCATATCCATTAGGTCCAGTGCGCGATCACTGAATGCACATTGTGATTCTCAATTGCTAGACATCCAATAAAAATGACTCCAAAAGCCCTTTGCATCCCACACGACTCCGTCTTCGTTGCCGACCGCCGCCGTGGACAACTCTGCATCGTTTGCAACCTGCCCGCAGTCCGCCTAAAACTCGGGGGATGCGGTACAAACAAGCGGAGTCACTTCTGGTCATCGCTTCGGCCGCGGGAGATACGCCGCACGCGAGAATCCGCGCTTTGGCCGAAATGCAGCTAGCCCATATCAAAATGTCTGAAAATGTTGCCGACAAGCCGCCTCGGGAAAAGTGCGCCACCCTGTGGGAAATCATGAACGAAAGCCGTAGCTTGGACGACGAATCAATTGCTGACTAAACCGTAGACACTATGCACGCGCGCGCCACACCTCAATCACCTCCGATGTCGTTTTCCGGCATCCGTGACAACCGTACACGAGGCAAGGTGGCGGATTTCCTGGTCGAGCGCATGGCGGCTGGGAGCAAGCTTTCGATCGTATCTGCCTACTTCACAATCTATGCATTCGAAGCGCTGGCAGACAAACTGGAACACATTGAAGATCTGCGCTTCCTATTTGGCGAGCCAAAATTCGTTGCCTCGCTCGATCCAGAAAAAACCGACAAGAAGTCCTTCAAGATTGAGGATGAAGGGTTGGCGCTTGCCAATCGTCTTACGCAAAAGGAAGTGGCGCGCCGCTGTGCGGCCTGGATCGAGCAAAAAGTCGAAATCCGCTCGGTGCGCCAAACCAACTTGTTGCACGGCAAGATGTACCACATCGATGATGGCCGTCGTGAACACGCTGTCATGGGAAGTTCGAACTTCACGATGCGAGGCCTTGGACTCGCCTCGGTGCCCAACATCGAGCTCAATCTGGTTGTGGACGGCGATCGAGATCGTGCGGACCTGAAGGCTTGGTTCGATCAAATTTGGACCGATGAGCAACTGGTCGCCGACGTCAAGCAGGACGTGCTCCGCTACCTGGAGCAGCTATACGTCAATCACGCGCCCGAATTCATTTATTTCAAAACACTGTTCCACATCTTCGAGCACTACCTTTCCGGCCAGGCGGACGACGCGGCACTGCTCTACCAGACGGCGACCATCGATACAGAGATTTGGAAGGCGCTATTTGACTTCCAGAAAGATGGCGTCAAGGGCGCAATTCATAAGATCAATGCACACAACGGTTGCATCCTTGCCGACAGCGTTGGCTTGGGCAAGACCTATTCCGCCCTCGCGGTCATCAAGTATTTCGAGCTTCGCAATCATCGCGTCCTGGTGCTGTGCCCGAAAAAGCTGCGGGACAACTGGACCGTCTACCTCGCGCAGAACAATAGCGAACTCAACCCCTTCCTCAAAGATCGATTCGCGTACACCGTGCTGTCGCATACCGATCTATCGCGCGAAAGCGGAAAGGTTGATGGCGTGGATCTCGCGGCGCTGAATTGGGGAAATTTCGACCTCGTCGTGATCGACGAATCGCACAACTTTCGTAACAACACCAAAGGCCGCCGCGACGAAGACGGCAATGTCATCCGCAAAAGCCGCTACGAGCGGTTGATGCAGGACATCATCCAGGCTGGCGTCAAGACAAAGGTCTTGTTGCTATCTGCCACGCCGGTCAACAACGACCTCAAGGACTTGCGCAACCAGATTTACTTCGTTACGGAGGGGGCGGATCACGCCTTCGGCACAACGATCAATATCCCGAGCATCAAGCAGGCGCTCGACACGGCTCAGAAGACGTTCATGGAATGGGCTAAGCGGTCCGGTGAGAGGGACACCAAGGTTTTGATGGATCGATTGCCGGCGGGTTTTTTCACTCTGCTTGATGAGCTCACCATCGCGCGCTCGCGCAAGCACATTAAAAAATACTACAAGGCATCGCTCGACACGATCGGTCAATTTCCGAAACGGCTCCGCCCCGATGCGGTCTATGCGGAAATCGATACAAAAGGGCGGTTCCCCTCCTACGACAAGCTCAACGAGGAAATAGACCACTACCAGCTGTCTCTCTTTAAGCCATCAGCATATGTTTGGCCGCAGTTCAAACATAACTACACCGGCGAAGAAGCGGTACGCAATTTCAGCCAGGAAGTACGCGAAAGATTCCTGATCGGCATGATGAAAGTGAACTTTCTGAAGCGATTGGAAAGTTCAGTGCGGTCGTTCGCCATCACCATGAATCGCACGGTGCAAAAAATCGAGGATCTCGAAAGCCGTATCCAGCGGTTTGAGGAGCACGTCGGCACCGGCGGACCTGACTTGCAGAATGTCCTGTTCCCCGACGAGATTGAAGACGATGAAGAATTGCGACAAGCCTTTGAGGTAGGCAGCCTCGGTTACAAGTTGGAGCATATCGACATCAAGCGCTGGAAAGCCGATCTGGCGCGAGACAAGCAACAACTCTCGATGTTGGCAGAGGTGGCGGATAGCGTTAGCCCGAAGCGCGACGCGAAGCTTGCGGAATTGCGAAAGCTGATCGAGGCTAAGGTACGTAAGCCGACCAAAAATGCGCGGGGGGAACAAAACCGGAAGCTCATCGTGTTTTGCGCGTTCGCTGACACTGCTGCATATCTTTACGAAGAACTCGAAGCCTGGATATCGCGCGATTTGCGTGTTCACGCGGCACTTGTATCCGGCGGTGCCAGGCCAAACAGAAGCACGTTCGGCCGCGCCGAATTCAATGACATCCTGATCAATTTCTCTCCGCGGGCCAAACGGCGCGAGAAGATGAAATCAATGCCGCAGGACGGCGAAATTGACATCCTGATCGCGACAGACTGCATTTCCGAAGGCCAGAACCTGCAAGACTGCGACTTGTTAGTGAACTACGACATTCACTGGAACCCGGTTCGTATCATCCAGCGATTCGGCAGGATAGACCGGATTGGCAGCCTCAATGCGGAGATTCACTTGGTCAATTTCTGGCCTACACCAGACCTCAATAAATACATCAACCTTAAGAATCGAGTCGAAGCCCGCATGGCGCTGGTGGATATCGCCGCCACGGCGGAGGACAACATTCTGCAGGCCAAGGATTTGGAAGAATTGATTCAGGACGACATGCGCTATCGCGACAAGCAACTACTCCGCCTGAAAGACGAGGTGTTGGATCTGGAGGATTTCAATGAATCCGTAGCGCTGAACGAGTTTTCACTGGACGACTTTCGCATGGAACTCGCCGGTTACATTGAGGCTAATCGGGAAAAGCTGGAAGATGCACCGTATGGGTTGTACACGGTTGTGCCGCCTGATGGCGAGCACCAGGTCATTCGTCCCGGCGCCATCTATTGCCTCAAGCAGCGCCAAGAGGCTGATGAAAATAAGTCGGTCAATCCCCTGCAACCGTACTTTCTGGTCTATATCCGTGACGACGGCGAAGTCCGCTACAACTTCACGGCGCCAAAGCAGATTCTGGAGATATTCCGTGCGTTGTGTCAGGGGCGTACGGAGCCATGGGGGCAGCTATGCGAATTGTTTGACGCTGAAACACAGAACGGGCAGGACATGAGCCGGCATAGTGCGTTACTGGACGAAGCGGTCGCGGCCATATCCGCACATTTTGGGCGGAAGTCGATCGGCAATCTTTTCTCCGGGCGTGGTGGGCGACTGACAGACGCCGGCAAGCAGGTGCGTTATACCTCGGACTTCGAGTTGATCACGTGGCTGGTGATCAAGGACGTTACACATGTCTGACATAAACGTCGAATATCGGAAGGCAGTACAGGCGGCGCTGCTAAGTTTCTCCAGTGGTTCGCTGGCAAACGCTTCCACCAAATTTCTGAAGGCGCTGGGCTACGCTAGTAAGAAGTCGGCAGACCTGGGTGGCGATGCGGAAACGCTACTCGCCAACATAGAGAATTTCAAAGCCGAACTTGGACCCATCAGCCGAGAAAAAGTCAAGGCAGGTTCGTGGAAGTCCTGTGCGTTCTTGTTTCAGATTACCAACGACGAGATTCCCACATTGGCTGAGGGTCAAACCCTGGTTGGAGCGGACAGCGGGGTCGCGCGTGGCCAGATCGAATCGTTCGTATTTATCGCTATTGATTTGAAAGGCGAGCAATGGCCGCGTACGGATCTCTCGAACATTGCGCGCGAATTGAACCGGCGCTTTCCGATGCCAGGTATTTTGATATTCCGGCACGAAAGCCTCTTTTCGCTCGCGGTTATTGACCGCCGCCAGAATTTGCGGGATGCCAGCCGCGACGTAATCGACAGTCGCATTACCGTCATCAAGGATGTCCGGTACGCCGCTCCGCACCGTGCGCATGTCGACATTCTCTGCGGAATCGCCCTCGGAAATTTCGATGCCGCGCGGCAACCTTCCAATTTCCGAGAGCTATACGACGCCTGGATTGAAGCCTTATCAACCCAGACCCTGAACAAGCGCTTTTATACCGATCTGGCGTGGTGGTATTTCTGGGCCGTCAAACAGGTTAATTTCCCGGTCGGGGGCGGCAAGGAAATCGGCAAGCGAAATTCGGTTGCAGTCATCCGGTTGCTGACCCGACTCATTTTCATCTGGTTTATCAAGGAAAAAGGGCTGGTGCCCGAATCGCTCTTTGACCGACCATCGTTAAAGGTGTTGTTGAATGCCGACCCAGGCGCCAAGCCTGACGAGAGCACCTACTATCTCGCCGTCCTGCAAAACCTGTTCTTTGCCACGCTGAATTCCGAGCTAGGCGTGGGGCGAAAGTGGGCGCAAGAAGGCGGCGGGATGAAGGGAGACCGAATGGTCCACTCGCTCTACCGGCACCGTGAGTTGTTCAAAGATCCAAAGGCGGCGCTCAAGCTATTTGCGACCATTCCCTATTTAAACGGGGGCCTGTTTGAGTGTCTGGATCGTGAGCTCACGGAAAGGGACTTTCAGCGAAACCCTGAACTTAGGAAATTGGCTGTAAAGGAAGGTAACGGCTGGGTCTTGCGCGTGGACGGCTTTTCGCGGCGCGCCGATGCACAACCAACCGTGCCAAACAAAATATTCTTCGGCGGGGAAGAGAACGCCGATCTCGACTCAGACCTGGGGCCATCGCGGCGCCCGAGAGACGTTTCAGGGTTGATCGACTTGTTCGGCCGTTACAAATTTACGGTCGACGAAAATACGCCCATTGAAGAAGAAGTGGCCCTCGATCCTGAACTGCTTGGCAAAGTATTTGAGAATCTGCTGGCCAGCTATAACGACGATACCAAGTCAACAGCACGAAAGCAGTCAGGCTCGTTCTATACGCCGCGCGAGGTTGTCGACTATATGGTGGACGAGGCGCTCGTTGCATACTTTGAACGGCACATACCCGAATCGGATACCCGCGACGTTTGCCTCCGGCAACTACTTTCATACACCGCTCTCAGAAATCCATTCAGTAAAGTCGAAACTGAAAAGCTTATCGCCGCTATCGAAGCGCTCAAGATTCTCGATCCTGCATGTGGATCAGGCGCGTTTCCAATGGGAGTGCTTACCAAGCTAGTCCATGTCCTTAAGCAGCTGGACCCATCCAACACACTTTGGCGAGCGCAAAACCTAAGGCACATTGAAGGACAGCTCGAACTGGCGCGAATGATCCCGGATCCCAGCCTTCGAGATGCGAAGATCGAGGAAACGGAATCATCGCTAGAAAAGACGCGACGCGATTTTGAGAATGCGGCGCATGCTGACTACACGCGCAAGCTGTATCTCATCGAAAAATGCATCCATGGTGTGGACATCCAACCAATCGCAGTACAAATCGCCAAACTGAGATTTTTCATCGCACTTGTCGTTAGCCAAGAGGTTGACCCTACGCGCGAAAATTTTGGAATTACAGCGCTCCCAAATCTGGAAACCAAAATAGTCGCGGCAGATAGTCTGACACCAATTGACCGCCCTGTTCAACTTGGTCTTCGCGATCCGTCAATTAGCCAGAAAGAGTCAGAACTCAACGCGGCGAGTCAGCACTATTTTGCGAGTCGGACTGCAAAAACGAAGCGCAAGTGGCGAGACAAAATCTTCTTGCTACGAGATGAACTAGCGTCGTTGCTTGAGGCAGATCGGTTTTTGCCTGCCGGCAGTGCAAGACAGTTAGTACATTGGAACCCGTTTGATCAAAACGTGGCGGCGGAATTTTTCGACCCAGAGTGGATGTTTCAGCAGGCAGATGGCTTTGACATCACGATTGGCAACCCACCATATGTTAGGCAAGAGGATATCACGCACCTTAAGGATCGCCTTAAGGTGAATTACGATTGCTACTCCGGTACGGCGGATCTGTACGTCTACTTTTATGAGTGTGCGGTACGGCTATTGAAGCCCGAAGGGTCGTTAGCGTTCATAACGTCCAACAAATGGTATCGAGCAAGGTACGGCGAGAAATTGCGCGAATGGATGAATCGACACACCCGCCTACTCAGACTCCGCGTTCTTCACAATCCCAATCAAGCCATTCTCACCTTGCTCGACTGATCGCATCCATAGCATGGGAACCCTACAGAATTTCAAGGTATCTATTTCGGTTGAGTTATGAAAAATTTATCGGATATGTTTTTCTAAATTAATTACTTCTTATTAAGGCTTCAAGATCGGGTTCACTTATAATCTCGATACCAAGTTTTCGGGCTTTCTCAGCCTTGCTGCTTGATGAACCCGGGTCTGCTAACACGAGATACGTAAGTCCTTTAGCAACTTCATCAACAAGCCGATACCCGATTAGATTGAGAGGTTCTGCATAATCGGATTTTTTCTTTCCACTGGTTAACTTGCCGCTGATGCAAACGCTGCGAGTCGGATTTTCCTCACTATGCATAGAAATTTTTGGGTCTTGCTCCGGGGATAAAACGACGACCCCATTGGAAAGCATTTTGTCAATGACGCCTGCCATCGAGTCGATCCCATCTTGTATCGACGCAGCAATGTTTGGGGCCCCCGCTAAGTAAGCGATATGTGTAGACCTAAGTTTGCCGCTTCGCCATTGCTCAAGCGTATTGAGTTCACCATTGGCGGACTGAATCATCATCTCAACTCGACGCTTGCCTAAGTATTCAATGCCAAGAGAACCAAGAAACTTGTTCAAAGTAAGTACCTTGGTTGCTTCGATTGCTTCGAGAATACTTTTTGCCCGCTTCTGCCCTAATCGAAGATCTCGCTCCGCATGGGTAACCATATTTGACAATTCTTCAAATCTTTTCGAAAGCGTATACAGATCGGCAGCATCCTCAAGATGCAACTGTTCTATCATTGCTTCTAGAACGACATCACCAATCCCAAGAATATCAAGACTGCTTATCCACCGATTAATTTTCCCGCTAGACTTTTTTGAGCAATTAGCGTTTCCACATTCGAGAATAGCGCCCTCATCGCCCCTTGTGTTAAGGCGCCGCGCCACGGGCCCGCCACAAAAAGGACAAAACTTTGGTTCGAGAATCTTCTGGCGGTGCGAAGGGCGATGGGTTACGCGAACTATCTTGGGAATAATGTCATTCGCCTTTATGACCCAAACCGAGTCACCAACGGCGACATCCAGGCGGTTGATATCATCGAAGTTGTTTAACGAAACACTACTTACTGTGGTGCCACCAATCTCAACCGGTTCGAGTTGGCCAGTTGGCACGATCGATCCAGTGTGCCCCCCACTTATAACGACACTCGTCAGCACAGTCTCTGCTCCCGACGAGTCGAATTTCCAAGCGACTTGACCCTTGGGTCTACCACTCGTCACGCCAAGCTTTTGCTGATGAACCAAGTCATCTACCTTTAGAACTACCCCGTCAATCCAAAAAGGCAAGGCTTCTCGATGCTCAGCAATGTGCCGGAAGTAGTCAACCGCCTGTTCCGCCGCGCTACAACGTTTATATGGCATCGCATTAAAGCCTAATGTAGCTATACGTTCTGATTTTTCTGCCTCGGTGAGAAAACGGTAAGACTGCCCTAGCACGAGTTCATCGATATCGAATGCAAATACTGTCAGGTAGTTGCTTTGGTAGCCATTTTTCCGTCCCATGATCCCAGTGCCGGCATTTCTGGGGTTTTTGCTTTGGTTCGGATCAATTTTCACCCAGTCCTCAAGTGTCAGTATGACTTCAAATCGAACTGCGCCAGTAAATCCAACACCTGAAGCACCTACCCAAGTCGGAAGACCTTTGAAGTTCATCGCATTTGCAGTGATGTCTTCCCCCACCTCGCCATCACCTCTCGTGATTACTTGCACAAGTTGGCCATCTTTGTAGTAGCCGGCAGCGCTTGCGCCATCACCTTTCAAACTTGCGTGAATCGCGCTCCCTTCAGATTTTTGCGCCCATGCTAGAAACTCTGCTTCTGAATTAACTTTACTCTGGCTGCCCATCGGCATGGAATGCTTAGCTTTGGTGAGCATGCTATTTGCTGGAACGGGCGAGCCAACAATTGAGAGGACCGGGTCATCTGGATGCAGGCGCTTGAGTTGGGCCTCGAGTGCGTCATATTCCATATCGGACATGATAGGTTCGCCACTGTAGTAGTAAGCATGCTTTGCTTTGAGGATCAGGTCACGAAGTTTGTTTGTATCTGTCATGTGATCTCCAATCATAAAAAACTAGTAAAAACATTCCGGATCCGATTAACTGCGCTTTGTGACATCTTTTTCATTGCCTCGGTATCCACAATTTGATGGTACTTTCTTTAAAACTAATGCTTTAGATCATAACGGACCTAGTCTGAATCTTGGCCATGACTACCTAAGGAAAATTGAGCGCAAATTTTTTCAGATGAATAAGATTTGAACTGTTCGCCAGCGTGTAAGGGACTACAAAGAATCAGAACGGTTCTCACGGGAAGGCCCAAATCTCAACTTGACTAAAACCTCGATCACTCGCCTGCTATTTTTTGATTCAAGTCTTGACACGGCCCCCAAACGCCTGCTAGGCACAGCCAAGATTGCGCGCACCCGCTGCATGCAAGCCAGCTAACACTCAATGCACTCGCCTGCTATTTTTCTATTCAAGTCTTGACACCGGGGGAAAACGTCTGCTAGGCACAGCCAAGATTGCGTAAGCCCGCTGAATACAAGCCAGCCAACTCCTCGAGCGAGCATTCGCCAGCTATTTTTTGATTCAAGTCTTGACACGGCCCCCAAACACCTGCTGGGCACAGCCAAGATTGCGCGCGCCCGCTGCATGCAAGCCAGCTGACACTCAATGCACTCGCCTGCTATTTTTCGATTCAAGTCTTGACACGGCCCCCAAACGTCTGCTTAGCACAGCTAAGGTTGTGCGCGCCCGCTGAATACAAGCTAGCCAACTCGTCGAGTGAGCATTCGCCAGCTATTTTTTGATTCAAGTCTTGACACCGGGGGAAAACGTCTGCTAGGCACAGCCAAGATTGCGCTCACCCATTGCACGCAAGCCAGCTAACACTCAATGCATTCGTCAGCTATTTTTTGATTCAAGTCTTGACACGGCCCCCAAACACCTGCTAAGCACAGCCAAGATTGCGCGCACCCGCTGCATGCAAGCCAGCTAACACTCAATGCACTCGCCTGCTATTTTTCGATTCAAGTCTTGACACCGGGGGAAAACGTCTGCTGGGCAGGCAAGATTGCGCTCACCCGTTGCATGCAAGCCAGCTAACACTTCATGCAATCGCCAGCTATTTTTCGATTCAAGTCTTTCATCCTTACGCATAGTGAACCGTATGGCAACCCATGGCAGCAAAACTTGTTTGTTAGTGATCGCCATTTAAAATGACGAAGGCGTTTCACTTTAGCCTATGAATCCGAATATGCCCTCCGGATATAAATTCCGCTGTCTGTGCAGATGTGTTTTTGTGCGCTAGAACATTTTTTCGAACAAGATCGTCTGCGCTTTCCGACAGCTTGGCAAGTAAATTTGAATCAGCGTTGGGATGTATCGCCAAAAGTCGGTCCACCGAATCATCTTGTCGACAGATAGCCTCAAGTTGGTCAATCGTTGAACTTAGATTTCTTGCAATTGCGATAGCCGAAGCCTTGCAAGATTTACCAATGGCGATAATTTCAAGTAGCTCGCTGTCTACCTTAACCCGTCTCACAACCGCCAACTTCTCGGAATCGCTACCATTTCGCGCAGCCCACTGCAAAAATGATTTTGGGCAATCACCCAGACTTAGAATATGTTTCAACACACCCTGCTTCATCTCAAATAGCAGGTCTGGATTCTCAAGAATCAGCCAATCGAAGGCAGGATTTTTGTAAAACGCCCTCGGAAACTCGGGAGCGAGTTTCAACAAGATCTCAGAAGGGGAATTGGGATTGAGAGAAACATTTTTCTTTGTGGGTAAATCTGTACTCTCCGAAAGCCTTATGAGATCGACATCGTCGAGATCGCTTCTCTTGGCAATTTCACGATCAAATTCTGGGAACAATCCTACAAGAGTATCAATCTTTTGAAGTAGTTTTTTATGCCGGTCCAAATGTTGTATCCGCTGCAAATGAACATCTATTGTGGTGGCAGTAGCGACGTGCGCGCCGGCTCCAATCAAAGTTGAGGCGACATCAGCTCGTCCATAACTCGCGGCAAGTAACAACGCCTCATGCAGACAATCCTCCATCATTTTAGTTTTGGTTATCGCTTCTAAAACGACCTTAACCAACTCTACAGGCAATAGCAGGACTGCCAGCATCAACGGCGTAAAACCAAAGTTATTTCTGGCGTTAACACTAACGCCGCTCGCAATCACCTGGCGAATAGCCACTGCAGAGGCTTTCTGAACACCCATTGGCATCGAAACCAAATGCAGAGCATTATTCCCCTCTGTATCGATTGCGTGTAGGTCAAAGTCTTCCGCAAGTACTTTCTTGATTTCATCGATGTAATGGTTACGGAAAACACTGATGATGCCTGGGTTAAGTTGAGAGAAAGTTGTTTCGTTCATACCAAGTGAATTTGAAACCGTCTTTAGGCAAAATCTGACTTACCCGTTTATATTGGCTGGAAAATATTTGACATACAAAGCCAGCAATCGAATTCGTTGCGAGTCCGATATCACTCGACTCTCGACATTAGAGACTCATTACCCTACCAATGGAAAAAGTGATAACGTTCAAGCCACAAGTTCCGTCAGTCCATCAACAAAATCGTCTACCATTAAGTACCCCAACATCATGGTACGACGCCACAAAGCTCAGACTTCCTATTATTGCCGGGTAGTTTGAGTCTCTTTATATCCATTTTTCAGCTTTTCTCGAATAAGCCTTTCTGCTTGCTTCACAGCATCTTCCTTGGTTCCAAATTCTTTTGTTTGGTTTTGCCCATTCGTACCAATCTTTCCAAACTTAACTTCAACTTTTTTGTCAATTACCAAGACTTCCCAAAATTTGGCTGACTTGCCGTCAACAAATTCAAAGCGTCGTGCAAGTGCATTTGGATATGAGGTGTCATTAGTTGCGGAGTGCTTAGTCAACGAAGTCGAGAAGGTGTCTTGGGTGTCACTGAGGTTTGCTGGCTTCGCACCTCTTTTACTGGGAGCTTTCAATGACGCTGGCAAAGCCATTGGAGTCACTTGCTTTCGGGTGGTTTTCTCTCGTACGCTTTCTGTCTTTTTCGAAGGAAGCTTTTCAACATGACCAACAGAAATTACGGCCTCTTGGTTTTTAGCATCAGTACCGGCTTTTCTTACCAGTGTCTTTTTCTCAGGCAACTTAGAGACGGCTGTTGGTTTCTTCGTAAGAACAGGTTTATTTGCCTCTTTAGAAATTTTAGGATTGGTAAGGGCGATTTCTTCTGACAACTGCTTTTTACTCGGTTTGTGGACTAAGCCACCATCTGTCTTAAGATTAACTTTGGGTGTCGTCTTCGCTTTTTTGACAGCCCCTGTATCTAGCACCTTGGCAGTTTTAACATTGCTTCCATCCGAATTCTCTTTCCGTTGGCTCATACCCTCAGCTTTGGGTGCCGGGTCTGACTCGAACAACCCTAGTGAAGCGGAAAGATGGGACCTTGACTCATCTGACAATAGCTTGGCGTAAGGACTGGGCAAGTAGCCTCCGCGCAACTTCTCCTGCCTAGCTCTTTCAACCTCTGTCGCCGCCACATCTTTACTGACGTTAACGGCCTTTATTTGACTACTCAGGCGCTTCGCAGAGCGAGCACCCCAATGTGCAGTAACGTGGTAAGTGCCTGCAGTTGCCCCAGGATGGACTGTCACCAAATACACTTTGTCTTCGTTCTTTTCTGGACGGAAACAATGCAAAGCAACTTGAATAAAATCGCCGAGAGTGGGCAATGTGGGGACAGCGCTTGCAACAAACTGAAGGAGCTTTTCTAAACTGTTTTGAGCAAACATCTGCTGCCGGCGCAAAAACAACGGCAGATCAGCGGACTTCAAGTCACCGCAATTAAAGATGAAGAGTTCACCTTGCTTATGACCACTTCGCACTGTTTGCAAGAAAGAGTCCCATTCGGTTTCAACCCAAGGCGACTCAATATGTTCCCGACACGAGGCTACCAAGATAAGAACCCGAGCTGACTCTAATGCCGTCTCAATAGCTTTTCCGAATTGTCCTTTACCCACTTCCGCCAGTGACTCTTCGCTGAAAAAGACTTTCATTCCAGCCCGCTTTAACGCGTCATAAACACCGCGCGCAGCAGTAGCATCTGGCGTCGCCTCGCCATCCTTGCCGGAGTTCTTGAATGAGATGAATACGTCATAGCTCATTTGCATCTTCCTTCCTATAAGTCTCAAACAATTCCCTGAACCAGAACGGGTCGCTCACGATGCATGAGTAACCAACTTCCATTTTCTGCAAGCGCTTCTATGCCAAGGGATCTAATGATGTCCACTGCCCGTTCCAAGTCGCCACAATCCAATGCCGCATCAAGCCGATTTCGGGACAACTGGAGCGCCAAATGCATTCGTTGGTACAACTTTGAGTGTTCAGCAAATGCACAAGTTTGCTTGTAGACCTTTGTCAGACCTGATGATGCAAAAAGTATGCAATACCCAACAATCATGCTGCGTAGAGCCCAGTCGTGCAGGGGCATACTCGAATCAGCGAAGAACATGTGAAAGATGGTCGTTATTAATGTGAGTATCATTCCCAGAAGAAATAACACTTGACTGAGCTGAGACCACTTAACATCTTTCAAATGGTTCAACTTAGCCTTCCCAATCAGTCCCTTGGCTCCACCAAAGTACCGAAGCTGATCTTCAATCCATTCGGCGCGCACAAACATCAAGCGATCCATCAATGGGATATCGTTTGCCTCTTCGTCGCCAATTTCAGATGTTTGAATCGCCTGTCGAATCCACTCTAATTCATCTCGTTGCTCACGCAAAAAATGTACCGAAGCGCATTCGCTTATGCCAACAAGTTTCCAGAAATACTGAACTCGACAAGCTTCGGCAAGAGCTCTGTAGTCAAGGTAACGCCCCTCAAGATTCCCTTGACTGGCCACTAGATACCAGCAAGCAGCGGCCACAGTCAGTCCAACCGCACAAGCCAACAGAGTAGGGATTGAAAACAAGCTTGAATAGACTTGGGAAAGCAAGATGGCCATGGCACTCAAGCCTAGAAGTCCTATGAACATGCGATCTCTTTCCCATTGAGCTGAAACTGACAGGGCATCGGCGGAAAAGAACAGGTTTCTAGCAAGTTCAACTTTTGAACCTTTTGGAATATTAGATAGCGATTGAGGAAGCGGTAATTTGCAGGTTGGCGATTGACCAATAGTTCGTTGCGCGTCAATAGAGTCCTTATTAAATTTATCGATTTTTGAGAGGACAATGCGCCATCGATTAGCCTCACCTTCTCTAAGTAGGCGTCCAGGATTTGCAGGAAGCATTCTCACTACGCCAACTTCAAAGTCTGCGCTAGCTTGCTGTAGCAGCGTTTGACGAGTTTGAATGTGGATAACTGGCCCGGCATCAGGAAGTATCGGTCTAGTTAGAGCAAAACCTTCGCGAAAATTCTGAACAACTTCTGCGGTTCCACCTGGTCCTTTGGCTTGCTCCCCATCCCATAGGGCAATCAGGATCAGGGCTTGCTGGGAAAACCAAAGCCCAAGTTCGTGGTAACAAGCGGGACGTAAATGACGCTTGGTATCAAGGACCTTCACCCATGTTGAGCGTCTTAAGAGGTCACGAAACTCAGCAACTGATTCATCGTCACGAAAGTCAGTTTCGTAATCATCTTGATCAAGGGGAAGAACTACGCAAAGTTTCCATCCTAGATTTAGTGCGCAATTTGCGACCAATCGATCAGCCCCCTCAGCCAACGCACTAATTAAGATGAGAGGCGAATGAGGATTCGATTTCGCTATAAAGTTCAATTCCCCATTTACTGATGTACACAATGCCCCTTCGTCCTCCTTCGGGATTATTCGATGGCCTGTAACAGCAAGAACAATTGGAACGCGACCGCTGTGGTCAGAGGACGTGACGAAATTCATGCTGGCAACTTTGGCTTTTGATGGGTCACCAACTTTTGCCATTGATTGTTTTCGTCAGACATAATTTCAGCCGAACGAAGCGTCAAGTATCGTAATTGCAGCCAGTTTTTCCAGGGACTTTGACCAGAGTCCAAAACTTTTTCAATTGCCTCTGACAACTCCTGCAGATCTTCGGCGGTACTCCTTGATTGATCTGCCAAGCGTGATATTTCAAGCGTTGTAATGAGGCCGTGGATTCCAGCTGCGAGTGCCGGGAAAAAAGCGGTAAATATCAGCAACCATTCGGCGTGCAAGAGAAAATGGGCCCCAATCGCCGCAACAGTAAGCGTAAAAAGCACAAGTGAAACCTGATGCAAGATATGGTCAACCTTATGTTGCTCATCATGAATTCGATGGTGGTATGCCACCTGATCACGGACAACGGTAAGGACGTAATCACGCAACGTTGGAAGCATTTCCGAATCACATGCTATGTAGGCGCTCCCTTTTGGATTCAAGGGTAATCCCATTCGGATAATCGTTTGCTGAACTAATCGAAGATCCTCTGATAGAACAGCCAAAGTCGCTTGACCATTTGCGCCTTCCACTACACATAAAGAAGGTTCAGACAATGACTTGGTGACCGCAAGCAAAGGTAGCCCCATCCGGGTGTATCGCAACTGTTCAGCCACAAATCGATTACCTACCCATTTGTCGTGCCACTGCATTTTTTTTGCTCGCCAAAGGACCAGCACAACAAGCGCTACTAAACCCAACTCCAACAATGCCCAAAATACGTCTGGCGGACTTGGCCAAAGATTGATGGCTCCGGCGACGGCTGCAAACACTGCTGTAGTCGCTGCAAGTGAACTTACCCATGCCGCACTGCGATGCTTGCCGGCTGAAATGCTTGCAGCTATATCTGCATGGTCAAACTGGCTATCCAGAACAGGGGTGGAGGCAATGATCTCTTCTGACTCTTCCCATGCAGGCCCCCTGTATGCGGCAATTGGAGTCGCCGACAGCGTTGATAGAGCCTTCTTAATACGACCCTGCACTAGAGCCATCATGACCTTATGAACCGTTCCGGCCCGAGACTTCTCAAATGCATGTCCTTGACGAACACTTGGATTCACGAAAAAGGCAGGGCCCACAGTTGCCTGGAAGAACAATGGATCTTGGAGCGCTATCGGTGATGAAAAAAAAGAAACAAGGCGAGGAATCGGCGCGGTTTGGGACTGAAGTATGTGCATCTGCGGTTTCGTTAACAATTCCCGTCGGAGTACCCGAACCCCTCCCATCTCATCTATCCAAATTACAGGCTTCATAGCCAACGCGGCCAAATGGATAAGCGGAACGACCTCATCATCCATGGACACACCATCCCAAACGACCAATAGGAGGTCTGTATACCCAAGGGCGACCTCATTCCTAATTGTTTGTGGCCGCCCTGTTTTGATGTCATCAATTTCCGCACCGAGCCAAATTTGGCGCTGTGCGAATTGTTGCGACTCTGTGAGGATGCCTGGCTTTCCTAACGCAAACAGAGATAAGGGCAGGCATTCTTGATGTGCAAGGTCTGCTGCCAATAATTCCAGCCTAGTTTGAACGCCTGTCAGAATTCCAAGTTGTGAAGTCCGACCGCTGAGCTCACTTTTTAGCACGGTCAACACGTCACGCAATGCTTGCACTACGGCATGCTCACCACTGTTGTTTGAGTTTAGA
>Ga0172372_10006045_pt1 | contig 16637 bp, 16 predicted proteins | sample LakKiv5m_2_FD_114544 | JGI IMG/M metagenome (GOLD analysis project Ga0172372, IMG submission 114544) | Freshwater microbial communities from Kabuno Bay, South-Kivu, Congo - kab_092012_9.5m | ecosystem: Environmental > Aquatic > Freshwater > Lake | place: Democratic Republic of the Congo...
GTCTGCAATAACCATATTGCGGGAATTCAAAGGATTAATCCACAGGTCGTGATGGTCACCATGAGGCGTATCTATAATCTCCCAGGACTTCCCGCCATCCACCGAACGAAGTGCCGGAGGTCCAAGCACGTACACGGTGTGCTCATCCTGCGGATCGGCAAACACCTCGATATAATACCAGGCGCGTTGCACCAAGCGATGGTCGCTACTTACCTTGGTCCACGATTTCCCAGCATTTCGGGAGAGAAAAAGGCCGCCTGCTTCCTTTTCTGTATCGCTTTCGATGAGGGCATAGACAACGTCGGGATCAGCACCACTTACTGAGATACTCATTTTCCCCATTTCTGTGGGCAAACCATCCTTCATCAGGGTCCAGGTTTCTCCACCATCTACCGACTTATGTAATCCGCTGCCGGGGCCACCACTGTGAATCTTCCAGGGAGTGCGGTGGTGCTCCCACATGGAAGCGTAAAGAATAAGTGGATTCGAAGGATCCATGGAAAGGTCATTGCAACCGGTTCCCTCATCGACAAAAAGGACGAGGCGCCAGGAAATCCCACCATCGTTGCTTTTGTATATTCCCCTTTCGGCCGAGCGGCCATTCAGGGCCCCTTGGGCGGCTATGTAAACGATATCTGGATTGCGCGGGTGCACGAGGATACGGGCAATGTGCCGGGTTTTTTCCAAACCCATTTTTTTCCAGGTTTTGCCAGCGTCCGTGGATCGATATACACCATCACCGTAAGAGGTCATCACCCCTCGAGGTGCATGCTCCCCCATGCCGCAATACACGATGTTGGGGTCAGATGGGGCCACACTTACAGCTCCTACTGAACCAGTTCCGAAGAAACCATCGGAAATGTTTGACCAGGAGTGTCCCGCATCGCTGGTTTTCCAAAGACCTCCGCCAGTAGTACCCATATAATAAGTAAGGGGGTCACCGAGCACCCCGGCAACAGCAACTGAGCGCCCTCCTCGGAATGGACCGATATTTCGCCATTTCACCGGATGGAAAAAGTCTTTGGCAGGAAAAGCCGCTGTTCCTGGATTCTCCGGATGTTGGGCCCAACAGCTGCCGGCTATAATCCAGAAGATAAATACGGGCATAAAATGCTTGATCATCAGCGTTCGCATAAAGCAATATTTTTTCAAAAATAAACCGTGAATTTTGTTGTCCCACAATTTGAAAAGACAATTTCTCTACTTGGTACTAGATTTGCTCATCAAATAAGGTTGTCTTTGTCTTTTCTCCGGAAAATCCTGCTGCTCCTGGTCGTGTTCTCCCTTTTGGAGCGGGACGTTTCGTTTTTCATAAATCAGCTTGAGCATACGGAAAATGCGGTGCTTACAGACGCACCCGATCATGGGGATATTGCCTCGCAATCTGCCGGTTTATTTCAGCCTGAATTTTTTTCATTCGATGAGGAACTTGACGACAAGTCATTCGAAGCAACCTTTTCCCTTGCAGCCTGTTTACCCGACCTCCTTGGTTACCTTTCTGATGCTCAACGATTCCATGGCTCGCCCTTCAATTGGGTTTTTGACCGGGTAGTTTGCTTTTGTTCCCTGAAAATTGATTGTTGAAAGGATTGGTTTAAGACCTGCCTCGCCAGGTAGACATTTTCCTTTATTCAACGCACCCCAAAAATGGGGTATCAATTTTCATCCGACGATTTCCAAAAAAATAGAAACCGTCCAGCAAGAGGATATCCTCTCGGGCTTGCTTGTTTCATTTCTTGCCCTTCCATTGTCCCTTGGGATCTCAAAAGCTTCTGATTTTCCCGAAATCATGGGGCTCATCACGGCCATTACGGGTGGTATGCTCGTATCCCTATTTGCCGGTTCCCGGCTGACCATAAAAGGACCGGCTGCTGGACTTATAGTTATCGCCGCAGGTGCCGTTGCCGAATTTGGTGGTGGGAAAAAGGTTGGCACCTTGCTCTTGGCACCATCATTGTGGCCGGAGTGATTCAGATTTTTTTTGGATTTATGAAGTTAGGAAGGTTTGCCAATTTTTTCCCCTTAGCTGCTATTCATGGGATGCTGGCGGCCATAGGGCTGATTATTATAGCCAAACAAGTGCCGGTGTTGCTCAATGTGGATCCCGTATTTGCTAAGGGAAAAGATCCATTGGAGCTTTTGGCTTACATCCCCACCTTTATAAGCAAATCGGACCTTCAGGTGGCCTCGATTGGTTTGGCCTCTTTGGTACTAATCTTTGCTTGGCCGGGTATCCGAAACCCTTTGCTCAAAAGGATTCCAGCGCCACTTTTGGTTCTTGCGGTGGTTATTCCTTTGAGCATACTACTCGATTTAAAGCACCATGCTCCGGCATATACCTTGGTCAAAACGGGAAGTTTATTGGAAAACCTTTCGCTAAATGTCGATTTTTCAGGAATACGATTGCCAGAAGTATTTCTCAAGTATACAGTCATGTTTGCCCTGGTGGGCTCCCTTGAATCGCTACTTACCGCAAAGGCAATCGATTTGCTCGATCCCTCCGGGCAGAAATCAGATGCTAATAAGGATCTTATTGCAATAGGAATTGGCAATATTTTTTGCGGATTCTTGGGGGGACTTCCCATGATTTCGGAAGTAGCCCGCAGTTCCAATAATTTATCCAATGGAGCCCGGACGCGATGGGCAAATTTCTTTCACGGATTCTTTATCCTTTGTTTTTTGCTTCTCGCGGTTTCGGTCCTGGAGTTAATTCCTAATACCGCGCTTGCTGCGATGCTTGTTGCCGTGGGGTACAGGTTGGCTAATCCAAAGGAGTTTAGGCATATGTTAGCCATTGGATAGGAGCAATTGGCTATTTTTCTTACAACGATTTTCTTTACGCTGTTTGAGGATTTACTGGTTGGCATTGCCGCAGGGATAATCTTGAAGTTGATTTTACATCTTTTGTACGGCGCGCGATGGCCAGAATTATTCCGTCCAAGCTATAAAATTCAAGGTTTACAGGAAAGCCCTATAGTAGTCCTCGAACGAAGCCTCATTTTTTCCAACTGGTTGACATTAAAAAAAGTATTGGATAGTATTTCTGGAAATGGACAGATTACCATCGATGTTTCTGGGGTAAAACTTTTAGATCACTCAACTAGGGAAAATCTTTTGCATTTCAAAGAGGATCATGAGCATAATGGTAGCAGTGTGCAAATAATTGGGATAGAGAATCTGGTTCCTGTTTCTTCTCATCCCTTGGCATCCCTTAGATCTAAAGCCTGAGTTATGACAAAATCTTTTGCTTTCAATGAAGGGCGGGTTCTACACGATCTTAAACACTATTTACCTAGCCAGACTCCACTTAAAGACTTTATTCACCACAATGCGCTTCATCCATTTCAGCAGCTCGAATTCTTCCAAGGAATCTTTCGGGCCTCGTCGCTTTTTGGCTACAAGGTGACCCTTACCCTAGTTGAATTTCGAAGGCTTTACCAATCTGGTCGTATTTCTAAAAGTATTCTTCAACAGGTTTTAGCGCGTCGGTTTGAAAGGGCAGTTGTGCGCGAGCAATGGCACGAAAGATTGGTGAATGGGAAATACGCATGCGTGGAGGAGCCCCGGGTTGGGCGTTTAAGGAAAAGGGTGGTTCAAAAATTGGCCTTTGATTTAGATAATCAGGTGCAACCCCTCTTCTTCCGAATCATAGGCAGTTATCTTGATCAGGGCATTGCCTTGTGGCATTTTCCATTTACAGAGGAAGGTCTCATCCCTGCTCTGCGGAAGATGGAGAAGATGGGCTACGCTTCTTTTTTTCCGGACTCGCCTGGTCAGGGGACTTTTGGCAGATTTAGATTTAAGTCTTTCTAGGGTTTTGGAGGAGCTGGTTGGTGATTCGGCCTATTTCGAAAACTACCTTTATGACCAGCAGTTTTCTCATAGAGGATGGAGTGGTATTTGTTCGGCAATTGAGGAAAATCCTCAAAGTATACTGTATACAAAGGTTATCTCCCTGCACGATTTCATCCTGCTTGAGTTATTGCTGGAATTGGATGCTATTGCAGATCATTTTGGCCACCGTCGAAGGCCATTGGCGGAAATGATTGACGCGGAGCCGATGGACTTGTTTGCACCCACACCGTTGTTGGAATGGCAGGAGGTTCTCAGTATGTGGCAGGAGGCTTTTGAGTGGAGTTACTACGACGAGGTGTTCGCCGGTCTGCTTTCCTCTACAGAAGTCCCGAAAACAAGATCAAATCGCACTGGCATGCCCCATACGTCCGTGCCGGCTTTTATCGCTATTTGTTGCATTGACGAACGGGAATGTTCCTTTCGCAGACACCTGGAAGCAGTGGAACCAGATTGCGAGACCATGGGCTGCCCAGGTTTCTTTGGCGTGGAGTTCTTTTTTCACCCAGCCAAGGGTAGGTTTTATGAAAAACTTTGCCCGGCTCCAATAACGCCAGCTTTCCTTATTCGGGAAGTCGAGTCGCCGGTCGTACGCAAACGAGAAATCCTTTTTACCAAGAAGTCTCACACCTTTTTTCGCGGATTTCCGGCCACTTTAGCGCTAGGCCTTTATGCAGCTATCCAGCTGGTGATGGATTTGTACCGGCCCAAAATGAATGCATCGATTTCAGATGCCTTCGCGCACATGAATGTTTCGGCGAAACTCCAAGTCGAGGCAGATTCCCCTCCTCGGCTGGAGAATAACTTACAAGTCGGATTTACGGTGGAGCAAATGGCTGATAGGGTGGAAAACCTACTTCGAGGCATTGGATTGATTCAGCAATTTCCATCCTTGGTTTATGCTGTCGCCCACGGAAGCGGTTCTGCAAATAATCCCCATCACGGAGCCCATGATTGCGGAGCGTGCAGTGGTCGGCCTGGCTCAGTAAATGCAAGAGTTTTTGCATCGATGGCAAATCACTCGGTGGTACGTCGACTTTTGCGGGAAAGGGGTTTGTTTATTCCCGATGAAACCTTGTTTTTAGGGGCTCTCCACGATACGGCAAGTGATGAAATGGCCTTCTACGACGTGGAAAATCTCCCTGTTGCGATGCGCCAAATACATAAAACCCATGTAAAGACTTTTGAAAAAGCCCTAGATCTGAATGCCAAGGAAAGGTCGAGACGATTTGCTTCCATAAATACCAAAAGCCAGCTCAGGCATGTTAGGAAGGCTATTCGAAGTCGCTCTGTATCATACTTCGAACCGAGACCGGAACTTGGACACGGAACAAATGCCCTGTGTTTTGTAGGTCACCGTGACCTCACTAAAAACTTGTTTCTGGATCGCCGGGCTTTTATGAATTCCTATGACTGGCGCACCGATCCAGAGGGTACAAGGCTTTTGGGTGTCATACGGCCACTACCTGTTGTTTGCGGTGGAATCAATTTGGAGTACTATTTCTCCAGGGTGGATAACTACAAGCTTGGAGCCGGGACAAAATTGCCTCACAACGTCATGGGTCTGATTGGGGTGGCGAACAGCACGGACGGAGATTTAAGGCCTGGGCTTCCACTACAAATGATAGAAGTGCACGATCCCGTGCGCCTCATGTTTGTAGTGGAGCATTTCCCCGAAGTTATTCTACGGACAATTCAAACAAGTCCGGATCTCTACGAATGGTTCGAAAACCGATGGGTGCTTCTAACCGCTATCCATCCAGAAAGCAATCAGTTGTTGTTTTTCGACAATAGTCAATTCATTCCCTATCTGCCTCAGATAAAAGGAATTCCCCAAATCAATGATATCCATGCTTTGATTGAATCGGCAACAGAAATGCAGACCAACAAGATTGTTCATGCCACCCGGGAGCATATCCCCGTTCATCTAATTAACAGATAGATCATGGAAAATCTGCTTCCTTTTTTTGTCCTTTTACCTTTTCTAGGGTTCATTAGCTCTCTTATACCGGCTAATTATAAAGAAAAAGCCATTTTTCTGCCTGTGATGGCCTCGTTGCTTCTTCACCTTAGCGGATTATTCCTTTTAGGAATTGGCTGGGCACTAGCAAATTTTCCGAAAATTAGCTGGGCGAGTCCGCCACTTTATGAGACAGCCTCAGCGCATTTTGTTTTTGGCTATGCTTTGATTTCCAGGCAGGATTTTTTGCTCTGGTCTGCGATGTGGTTCTAATTCTGGTAGCTTGGTTCAGCCGGACCTATATGCATAGGGAAAAGGGTTATCGGAGGTTTTACAATAATCTGATGTTCTTTTTTCTTGGATTAACCCTCATTACCCTTTCAGGCAATCTGGAAACCCTGTTTGCAGGCTGGGAAGTAATCGGAATAGCTTCTTTTCTGCTAGTTGGCTTTTAAAAGGACCGTTACCTTCCGGCAAAAAATTCTTTAAAAATCTTTTCAGTCTATCGCCTTGCCGATGTATTTCTACTCCTGAGTATCTGGCATTGCCACCATTTTTTCGGCTTTTCGCCAGCATTTTCAGATTTCCCATCGCTGAAAGGCATTCTGGAGACCCAGGCACCCGCTGAACTTTTGCTTCCATTACTTATCCTTGTCGTTGCCTCGGTGAAGTCGGCCCAGTTTCCATTTGCTACCATGCTCCCAAGAGCCATGGAAGGCCCAACAACTTCCTCCGCCGTTTTTTATGGATCACTGAGTGTCCATATGGGGGTCTTTCTCCTACTGCGGACCTTTCCCATATGGGAGGATAATACCTTTTTCTGCGGAAGTCTCATCTTTTTAGGTCTATTATCAGCGGGGTTAGCCACATTGATGGCAAGGGTACAATCGACCATCAAGTCCCAAATTGCCTACTCCTCCGCAGCTCAAATAGGTCTGATGTTCGTGGAAGTCGCCTTGGGCTGGAAGGAGCTGGTTTACCTCCATTTTGCAGCAAATGCCTTCTTACGAACCTACCAACTTTTGGTTTCCCCGGCAGTATTGAGCTACTTGATTCACGACCAGTTTTTCCATTTCAACAAGCCATCCTCCTATCCAACCGTTGGCTTATGGTCCCGCTTGCGGATTACCCTTTACCAGTTGAGTTTACTGGAATTCCGCATGAACGGACGGCTTCATTACTTGCTTTGGAATCCCCTTAAAACCATGGCAAGAAACTTAACCATTTTTCAACATGCCATCACATGGCTGGTAACTAGCCTGTATTTGGTTTGGAGTGGATACACCACGTTTGGCGAGTCTCATTTTGGAGACACATGGTTTCATGCCATGCCTTATGTAAGTATTCTCCTTAGTCTTACATACATATTGTCAGCATTTGGCTCCCGGGGAAGTGCCCGTAAGGCCTGGGTTCAGATAATGCTCAGCCAATGCCTTTTAGGACAAGCCATTGCCACCAACGAGCAGTTTGAACCGATGCAGCTCCTGATTTACTTTAGCGGGGTTGCTCTTTCATTTGGTGTAGGCCTATTGTGCCTGCAGCGACTTTACCGGTCAGGAATAGCAGTCAGCTTAGAGCGATTTCAGGGATATTCTTTTATTAGACCGCGCCTTGGTGTGGCATTCCTTATCGCCTGTATGGGAATGTCCGGATTTCCCATCACCCCTACCTTATATCGGAGAGGATTTAATGTTGGGACACATCCATGAGAATCAACCCCTTCTTACCCTACTTATCGCTTTGGTCTTGGTATTAGACGGATTGGCTCTTTTTCGAATCTATGTCCGACTCTTCTTGGGTCCTTACAATCGAATTTATCACGAAACAGCCTACCGGTCTTCCTAAAACAAAAAGAGCGGTTCCCAAAGGAACCGCTCTTTGTATTCTAACATGGAAAGCCTCAATCCGCTATTTCCCGTTTCTTTTCTTCCATGTAAACCGCTTTGAGCACCTCAGCCCGGCGGGATATGGAAGGTTTAACAAACTGCTGCCTACGGCGCAGTTCCTTCATGACTTTGGAATCGCGGTATTTGCGCTTATAGCGCTTTAAAGCCCGGTCGATACTCTCATTTTCCTTAACATCGATAATCAGCATACCTTTTTGAAGATTTTCGTTTTGAAAGGTGAAGAATTGAGCGGATAACAAGATTCGAACCTGCGACCTCAACCTTGGCAAGGTTGCGCTCTACCAACTGAGCTACATCCGCTTGTGCCGGAAAGCTTTTTTCCGTGAGCCGCAAATATACTATTACTTTTTTCCACCTGCAATAGGTGCTTTTTGTTTTTGGAATTCTAAGGGCGTTAAGCCATATTGCCATAAATTTCGCCAAATCAGTTATTCATGACATCCTCCGTCCAGTTTCATATCCACTACTTCACGCAATGGGGGGAACAGCTGTATCTCAAGGTTCGGCGAGCTGGGCAAACAGGTTTTGACCATAATGCTTTGGACTATAAAGGAAATGGCTCTTGGACAAAGATTATGGCTTTTCGGGAAGAAGACTATCCGTTAATCTATGCTTACCAAGTTTGTGATCAATCAGGCAATTTATTGCGGGATGAAGGAGATAGGCTCCGCCGATTTGAAGCACCCGATCAGGATTTGGAATCCTGCTTTCTGAAAGATACCTGGATAGACAGGGGCCATCCGGAAAATGCCTTCTTTACGAAAGCATTTTCACCGGAAGTGCTTCCCCAAACCAATCGCTTTCGTGCATCTTCTTCAGGAAGTGGATTTATACGCATGCAATTCCATCTTCGGGTCCCTTATCCCTATCCCAACGCTCGACTGGTTGTATTGGGGAATGCTAATGCACTTGGGGATTGGAATCCTGCTCGATGCCTACTACTTTCCAACGCATCAGAAGTCGGCGATTGGTCTGGATGTGCACTTTTCAATGAGTTTCCCGAGGACTTACAGTACAAATACGCATGGTTGTTAGCAGATGGATCCCTGCTCTACGAAACCGGGGATAATAGAAATCTAAGGGCGATCAGCCTTTTCTTACCTCGGCGATGTGTTTTTATCCAGGATGTTGGTTTCAGGTATGTTCCTCCCTTCTGGCGTGGAGCAGGAGTCGCTATTCCTGTGTTCTCTCTTAGGAGCCAAATAAGTTTGGGGGTTGGGGATTTCCATGATCTTATTTTATTGGCAGACTGGGCGGCTGCATCGGGTCTGAAAATGGTCCAGATTCTTCCAGTGAACGATACCCAGGCTAGTGGCACCTGGTCAGATTCCTATCCTTATGCCGCCATTTCTGTATTCGCTCTGCATCCTCTTTACCTTCATATTGAAGGTATCCCCAACTGGGAAAATGCGGTGGATATGACAGAACTTAATGCCCGCAGGAAGGATCTGGAAGCGCTGCCCGCAGTAGATTACGAACTTGCCCTATCTTCCAAACTAGACTTTGCCAAGAAAATCTTTACCAAGGAATGGTCAGGTCTTTCTCAGGATACCTCTTTTCGGACTTTTCTTAATGAGAACCGAAATTGGTTGCTGCCTTACGCCTGGTTCTGCTGTTGCAGGGACAACTATGGCACGGTCGATTTTTCCCAATGGGGCGAAAGGTCCCATTACGACGAAAAGGAGGTGACAGCTCGGATGAGAGAAGACCATTCAGATCATCTTCAACTTGCCTTCCATTTTTTCTTGCAGTTTCATCTCGATAGGCAACTTTTAAATGCCTCTCTGCATGCACGCAGTCGGGGGGTCATTTTGAAAGGGGATTTACCCATTGGAATTTTCCGACACTCTGTGGATGCTTGGACAACTCCCGAATTATTTAATCAAGTCGGCCAGGCAGGCGCACCTCCCGATCCTTTCTCCGCTACCGGACAAAACTGGGGATTTCCAACCTATAACTGGAAGGTCATGGCCCAGGATGGCTACCAATGGTGGAAAAGCAGGATGATCCATCTGGCCCGGTACTTCGGGGCCTATCGAATCGATCACATCCTTGGATTTTTCCGAATCTGGGAAATACCAGCGAATCAGGTAGATGGGCTTTTAGGGGTATTCCAACCCGCTTTGCCACTGACCTTATCGGATTTTGTTCAGGCAGGTATTTCCTTCGATGACGAAAGGTTCTGTAATCCCTACCTTCCCCTCGAGCTACTTGAGGCCCGGCTTGGTGATCAGGCAGGGAAAGTAATTCCCCTGTTTTTTGCCCCCATGGGCAAAGGGAAATACAAGTTCCACCCGTATACATCGCAACGGGAGGTGGAGCAATACCTTGAAAGTGAAGCAGGGGTTGCTTACCGCAGTTTTCGGGAAAGCCTGTTCTCCCTTTTTGGGGAAGTATTGCTCTTGCGAGATAAACAAAGGGCGGATGCTTTTCACCCGAGGATAAACCTCATGGAAACGCAATCCTTTAAGAGTCTGGATTTCCAGTCGCAAGAGGTTTTTCGGTCCTTGCATGACAGTTATTTCTATCGGCGGCAGGAAGATTTCTGGCGCATGCAGGCCTGGGAAAAACTCCCTGCCATTAAAGACGCTACCCAGATGCTCATCTGTGGTGAAGACCTTGGAATGGTTCCCGCCTGTGTGGGCGGTGTCATGCGCGATTTGGGTATCCTGACCTTGGAAATTCAGCGTATGAGCAAAAATCCAGATACGGAATTTCTGGAAGAGAAGGACATCCCTTTCCTTTCTGTAGTTAGCCCATCTACCCATGATATGGCTCCAGTGCGCACATGGTGGGCCGAATCTGGTCCGGAAACCATCCAGCGCTTCTTCCAATCCCAACTTGGAGGTTCCGGACAGGCCCCGGAAGAGGCCACCCCGGAAATGGTGGAGAAGGTCATCGACCTCCACTTGAATTGGCCCTCCCTTTGGGCAGTATTTCCAATGCAGGATCTCCTTGGTATGGATTCAGATTTGCGCCACTCCAACCCTGAGACGGAGCGCATCAATGTACCAGCTAATCCAAGGCACTACTGGCGTTACCGCATGCATCTTACACTGGAGGCTTTGCAGAAAAGGACAGATTTTTCCAACAAGCTGGCATCAAAGGTAGCCCGTTTCCGGGGAATCCTCCCTAATTCGACCCCAAGCTAATTATGGGTGTGGGGTTTCTTTTCGCCAATGTAAACCCGCTGCCGCAGCGGCCTCAATAACTGTATCTTCCCGGCAAGTGAGGATGTCTGCCATGAACCGAGAAAACAAATCTGCCTGAAAACGACGAGGAAGAAACACGGCAGCATGGCACAAAGTATCGTAGGCTACCTGGTCAATATGCAGACCATACCTGTGGGCTGCTTCCTCGAATCGCGGGAAGTGTGCGTAAGGAATGTCGAAGAGGCATAAATCCTGCAGCTCCTTGTGCACTAAAATGCCACTGGCTAATGCTTGGGCAGTAGCTGCTCGGTAGGCCTCCGTCAGGCCTGAAGTCCCCAATAAACTCCCACCGAAATAGCGGGTCACAACCACTAAAATTTGCGTGAGTTGCCATTTGTCAATTTGACCAAGGATGGGTTTGCCGGCCGTCCCGGAGGGCTCGCCGTCGTCATTCGTCCTGTAGAGGTCTAATCCTATTCCAAGTCTCCAGGCAAAAGCATGATGAGAAGCTTTTCCGTGCTCCCTGCGTCGTTCCTCCAGCGAAGTTGCTATGGCTCGCTGGTCATTTACCGGGACAGCCAATGCAAGAAATCTACTCCCGCGGTCCTTGTATTCACCCCTGGTTGGCTCTGCCAGTGTTAAATAGGAATAAATAGGAGGCATGAAATCAACCAAGAAGGTTAGTGAAGCTGCTTGCGGGAAATCAGATTTAAGCGCAATTTGGCTATATTTGCAAAAATTCCCAAAGGGGTGGATGAAACGCTTAGGCGATACGATGAGGAGATAGCTACCTGCAAGGACCTGTTCGTCCAAAAAACGGCTGATTATGGCACATCATGGCGCATCCTGCGCCCAGCATCCCTAACCGATCAGTTGTTCATCAAAGCCAAGCGAATTCGCAATATTCAGGAGCTTGGCGAACAGAAAATAGGGGACTCCGTACGGCAGGAATTTCAGGGAATAGTTAATTACAGTGTAATGGCCCTTATTCAGCTTTCTGAGCCCCCTAAGGATCGTTTTGATTTAACCCCCGGGACGGCTTGCTCTCTTTATGACGAACAGACTTTGGAGGCCCGTAGGCTCATGGTTGACAAGAATCACGATTACGGAGAGGTCTGGCGGGACATGCGGCTGAGTTCCCTGGTGGATATCATATTGACCAAAATTTTCCGCATTAAACAAATTGAGGACAATTCAGGCAAAACTCTAGCATCAGAAGGGGTTGCTGCCAACTACCAAGATATCCTCAATTATGCTGTTTTCTCCTTGGTTAAGCTCTCAGAATCCGAAAATTAAACGCAAATCGACATCGACATGACACTCTTTGAAATCATCGGCTGGGTCGCTTTGGGCGCTGGTATTTGGACCGGATTGGTTGCTGGCATCCTCAAAAAATCACGGAATTTGCCCATAACCTTTCTGCAGGCCTTTTGCGGTATCCTTTTTGTCTTTTCAGGTTGGGTTAAGGTTATTGATCCCTTGGGTACGGCCTACAAAATGGAGCAGTATTTTGCTGAATTCAAGGTGACCTTTGCTCAGGCATCCATGGATTCAGTGGCCTCTTTTTTCCCCATATTGGCAAGTTATGCGTTGGTTTTCGCCATGGTGATGATTGTCATGGAAATTGTACTCGGCATCATGCTCCTTTTTGGCCTTTTTCCCAAGTTCACTTCCTGGGCCTTCTTTTTACTTATTTTATTTTTCACTTTGCTTACTGGATTTACCTACCTCACTGGTTATGTACCTGAAGGCGTGAATTTCTTTTCTTTTTCTCGCTGGGGCGGCTATGTGGAGACTAATATGAAAGTAACCGATTGTGGTTGCTTCGGCGATTTCATTAAATTAAAACCCAAGGTTTCCTTTCTTAAAGATGTCTTTCTCCTGATACCTTCCCTTACTTTCTTGTTTTTTCGCCGGCATATGTTCGAGCTCACCTCGGACGTGACGCGCAACAGCTTATTGGTTCTTAGTGTCGTAGGGTTCACCTTCTATGGCTTCTCCAATTTTTTATGGGATCTACCTCATACCGATTTTAGGCCCTTCAAGGTGGGTAATAATATCCGGGAGATGCGGAAGCGTGAAAAAGAAGCTGCCGCTGCTGTCCGAATTGTCGCCTATAGGATGACCAATATTAAATCTGGTGAGGTAGTTGAACTTCCCTTTGAGGCCTATCTTGCCGATTATGCAAAATATCCAACATCCGACTGGAAACTCGAGCAGGTGAAATCTGAACCCAGTGTGGAAAAAACCAAGGTCAGCGACTTTGAAGTTGCTGATTTGGAAGGGCAGGACATGACCGAAAGTATCTTGGATTATCCCGGTTTCTCCTTCATGATCGTAGCATATAATCTTCAGGAAACGGTTATTGAGGGAACTATCATTCAGAAGGATTCCCTTTTCAGAGCCGATACACTTGGCACCGGAAAAACTATGATAGTTACTCAGGTTTTTGAACGGATGAAGGAAACGAAAGTACCGGTGCGCAACTATTCTTGGAAGGAGAACTACTTGCAGGATTGGTCGTCCCGATTGCTGCCGGTCATGCTTCCCCTAGTCCAAGAAAAAATCAAGGTTTTTGCTGTCACCCGATATACAGACAAGCAAATGATCGGCGATTTCAAAAACAAAACGGGTGCAAATTTCCCTATCTACCTGGCCGATGATATTCTGCTCAAGACTATTATTCGGTCTAATCCTGGCGTTGTGCTTCTGAAAGATGGGGAAGTGGTGGCAAACTGGCATATCCGCCAATTGCCATCCGCTTCAGATCTAATGGAGACTTTTGGATTAGGGAAGTGATTTCCTTCTTCCCTGAAAATTTCTTAATTCCATGCTGAGTAGGCGAAATGTGCGGGTAAAGGTTATGCAGGTGCTCTATGCCATGGGGAGGGACCGATTACCTGATTTCACCCGGGGATTGCTTAGTTATCGTCGACAAGTAAATCAGTCTTTCGAACTCTACCTGCTTGTCCTTCTTTACCTGGTGGAAATTTCCCGATATGCTTTGGTAGATGAAAAGAACCGAAAGGTCAGGCTTCGTCCAACCCAGGATGACAAAAACTTTCGTGCCTTGCTTGCTACGAACCCTTGCATCCGTTCCCTCATTGACAATATTGGACTATTCAACAAGATTGATACTTGCGATGTGCGTGAAAAACTAGAGAAAGATCTTGTTCGAAGACTCTATCAGGAATTCCTGAAATCGGAAGATTATCTTACCTTTTTGCAACAGGATAATCCCTCTGATGCGTCATGCATAGCTGTGTACCTGGGGATGCTTAAGATTTGTCTTGCTTTTCCTCATTTTCAGGAAGACCTGGAGGATAAGTTTTCTCAATGGGCAGATGACGAGTCGTTAGTTATCGGTGCGGTTAAAAAGACCCTTAAACAACTCCCGCTGTCGCAAGATTTTTATCAAGAATATATCCCCTCCGAGGAAGCGACGGTCGAGTTTGGGGAATTTTTGCTCGAAAAGGTTTTTTTCAAGGACAAAGAATTAATCGAACTTATTTCACCTAATTTTCAAAATTGGGACGCAGAGCGGGTCGCGGTTATAGATATGATTCTCCTAAAGATGGCTGTGGCGGAAATGCTGCATTTTCAAACTATTCCTCCCAAGGTGACGCTAAATGAGTATGTCGAGATTTCTAAGATCTATTCCACAGATAAGAGTAAAGAATTTATCAATGGTATTCTGGATCGCTTGTTCAAGCAATTAGCTGCCGAGCAGCGAATCTCTAAGGAGGGTAGGGGACTCATCGATAACTAAATCGTAATATTTTTCACCCTATGCAGGACACTATCCTGATTCTGGATTTTGGGTCCCAATACACCCAACTTATTGCCCGTAGAGTCCGGGAATTAGAGGTTTTTAGTGAAATCCTGCCTTATTCTCAAATCCCTTCTAATCTTAATCGATTTAAGGGTATTATCCTTTCAGGAAGTCCCTTTTCTGTATCGGATAGCCATGCACCTTATTTAAATCTGGATGCGCTGCCATCAGGAATTCCAGTTCTGGGAATCTGTTATGGGGCCCAATTTATTGCCCAGGCCTTTGGAGGAAGGGTGGAGAAATCGGACAAGAGGGAATACGGCAAAGCCCTCCTTTCCTTAGAATCCGAAGATAATCTTCTTTTTCGGGATATCGATTCGAAGGGTCAGGTCTGGATGTCTCATGGCGATACTATTCTGACCCTTCCAGAAGGGTTTATGCGTCTTGCCCATACCCGTGATGTATCTATCGCTGCATTTGCCAGTAAGGAAAACCATCATCGCTTTCCCATTTATTGCCTCCAGTTTCACCCTGAGGTTACCCATACCGGGCAAGGTGCAAGGATACTGGAAAATTTTGTCCGTCGTATTGCCGGCTGCGTGGGTACTTGGACTCCCACCGCTTTCGTGGAGGAAACTATCCGGCAACTGAAAAGCCAGATTGGTCAAGAAAGGGTGGTCTTGGGACTTAGCGGTGGGGTTGATTCTACCGTTGCCGCCTTGTTAATTCACCGGGCTATTGGAAAGCAGTTGACTTGCCTATTCATAGATAATGGCCTTCTTCGAAAGGAGGAGTTTACTAATGTGCTCGAGGGCTACCAAAACCTTGGACTCCGGGTTTTGGGTATTGATGCTCGAGAAAAGTTTTTGAATGGTTTACAGGGTATTGCAGATCCTGAATCCAAACGAAAGATTATTGGGAAAGCCTTTATTGATGTCTTCGAGGGGGAGGCTAGAAAATTGGAAGCGGAGGGAGGGATAATTTCCTTCCTGGGACAGGGTACTATTTATCCGGATGTCATAGAATCCGTTTCGGTCCAAGGCCCTTCAGTGACCATTAAATCCCACCACAATGTAGGGGGGCTACCAGAAAAACTTAGTCTAAAACTGGTGGAACCCCTTCGTACCCTTTTTAAAGATGAAGTGCGAAAGGTGGGTAAAGAACTGGGACTACCTGAAACCTTACTTAAACGGCATCCTTTTCCTGGACCAGGACTTGCGATTCGCATTTTGGGTGAGGTGACCTCAGAAAAAGTAAGGCTTCTTCAAGAGGCCGACGCAATTTTTGTTCAGGGTCTTAAGGAAGAAGGTCTTTACGATCAAGTTTGGCAGGCTGCAGTTATCCTCTTGCCTATCCATGCAGTAGGTGTTATGGGGGATGAACGGACCTATGAGCAGGTCGTCGCCTTACGGGCTGTATCCTCTACAGATGGAATGACAGCGGAATGGAGCCATCTCCCCCATGCTTTTCTGGGCCGGATGAGCACCGAGATTATAAATAAAGTTAAAGGGATTAATCGCGTGGTTTATGATATCAGCACCAAGCCGCCTGCGACTATCGAGTGGGAGTAGGGCTGGGATACCGTTCTTTTGGTTATTCCTCCTTCTCTCCCTGCCGGCATGCAGCCGGAAACCATCACTGGCCCAACCCATTGTCTCACCGTCCGGGCTTGCTAACGCTTCCCGTCTGCTGACTGGGAAAATGGATACGTTTCCGATTTTCCCTAAATCGGGGGAAAATGGCCTGCCGGTTTTATCTGATTCGGTTCGATTCCTTGGAGCGGTAACTAAGCCATACCCCTACCTTTTAGGAAAAAAGTCTGGTGACTCTCTTCGAATTGGGTTTGTCTTACCCTTCTTGACTGGCACTTCGGCTCAGGATTTAGGAGGTGAAGTAGATAATCCAGTAAGCCGTTGGGCTGTGCATTACTACCTTGGAGCTAAGTTGGCCATACAGGATATGGTGGACCAGTTTGGCTTGAACATAGGGTCTCA